>ERZ891418.230-NODE-230-length-20595-cov-6.388900_pt1 | contig 20595 bp, 13 predicted proteins | sample MGYA00521236_ERZ891418 | MGnify/ENA primary metagenome ERZ891418 (study PRJEB32303, sample SAMEA104408696) | aquatic metagenome | biome: Brackish water; feature: Chemocline; material: water | place: Baltic Sea | collected 2014-10-18T10:34:00 | depth 100 m ... | reverse complement strand
CCACTGATTCTCAAACCCTTCCAAATCTGCCGGAGGAATGGCGGTCACGCCCATCGAAAACTGCGGCGTCACTTCCTGTGCCGCCTGTTCGATGGGCTTGTGAATTGCTATCAACGCCACCGATACGGCTTGTTCCAGATCATCGACGTGTGCGACAGCCTGTTTGATTTCCTGGTGGCGCGCATGTGCCTCGACCTGTCGAGCAACTCGCGTGACTTCGTTCATAGCAAGCGTGCTCGCCGATCCCTTGAGCGTGTGTGCCGCCCGCTCCAGCAACTCAACATCACTGTGAGCGGCAGCCCTGCGAATGTCACTGATGAGCTGTGGTGCCTGATCCGCGAAGATCTCCGCCATCTGGGGCAGTACCGCTTCCGAGCCGATCTGTCGAATCGCCAGATTGCGATCAAACACGCACTCTGAGTCCCGATTTTCATCGTCGGACGCGGATGGAAGTTCTGGTTCAGGTGAGAGTGCGGAAGGATGCGAAGGCTGTTCGGTCAGTCTTTCAATCAGTTCGTAAAGGCGTTCCGCCTGAATTGGTTTCGACAGATAGTCGTCCATCCCCGCTTCCAGACAGCGTTCGCGGTCGCCCTGCATGGCGTTGGCCGTCATGGCGAGGATGGGAACGTGCCCGCCTGTCGTCCAGTATTCGACACATTCCTGGCGGAGGCATTGCCAGGGGTGCGGGATTCGCGGTCCAGTGAGAGTGTTTCGAACGGGTCAGTTGTACACTTCCTTACAAGGCTGGGGGAAACCCCCTACGAGTCAGTTTCGCTATTGACCGCAATCCGATCTCAGAGACCTGCGGATCACATCGGGCAACCGGCTGCGAGCGATCCTGCCGTGTCACCGTCTCGATCAAGGATAGGCTGGGACGTCTTCGGAAGGGCGAACGCAGCGTGGCTCCAGACGTCCTGACTTCGACCCTGAACTGTCAGCCTGGAGAACGACCCATGACGATTCATCGTAAAACGTTTGCTCTGGCAGCAACGTTGGCCTTCCTGTCCGCACTGAGCGGCGACGCGACCGCTCAACGCCGCAGCGTCCGTCGTGATTCCCACGGCAGGAGTCACGCAGCGAGAGGTGCTGACCGGAAAACTCGGACAGCAGGGCTACCCGGTTCTACTCGTGAAACCTGATCTGCCAGATGCTCAATGGTGGGTTCAGGAACACGCAACCGTTGAAGCGGACGGGCGGTTCCAGGTTCAGGCACGCTTCGGAAACGAAGAGACACCGCCCGGAACGCAATTCAAAGTCGTCGTCCTTGTGCTTCAGAACCGGGAGGAACTGCAACTCTGGGAACCAGGGGACGTGATCGAGAAGCTGCCGGCACTGGTGCCTCGTTCGAAAGAAGAGGCGGCGACCGTTCGGAAAGTACTCAGTGAAGTTGAGATTATTGAGGACGTTGTTTCGTCGCCGCGTGCCGGCACTGACGTCAATCGAGTCGCGGCCATTTCCGGACAGATGAAGGAGCATCATCCAGTCGTGCTGGTACGCTCCGCTGAGCCCAATAGTCCGTGGTGGGGCCAGTCACCTGTCAAGGTCGACTCGAAGACGAAGAAGTTTACAGGCCGACTCGTCTTCGGAAGCCGAACGACTCAGGACGAGTCGCGATTTCGAATCGTCGTTCTCGCCTTGAAGAGACCGACCGACCTGCAGAACTAAAAGGAAGGAACGAGGCTCGCAAAGCTGCCTTCGACGATTCCACGTTCGGAAGAGATCATCGTCACTTTTCGAACCGAGCCAGCCGTCGAGGATGCTGAGTAACCCCCGTCCCCGCCTGGCCGGTGTCGCCTGCGGCAGAGTCGTTGAAAGGCGGCAGGACCAATAACAAAAAATAGAACGGATCCAGCACCGCGCTTACAGCGACAGAAACAAAGAACACTTCCGTCTGCGAATCCTCACGCTGCACCCCACACGACTCACACTCACCGGGTAGAACCCCTTTCCAATGACACCCGGCATTTCGCGAAGAACCTGAATTGTCCAGTGCTGCATTCTTAATGCGGTGCGACAAAGGTCTTCAGTTTCTTTGCGAATTTGAACGCCGGTTGGTCAGAATGTTGTGCGGTCACGGCCTCGAGTCAGACTCGACCTGTACAAGACGGGAAGCAGGTAGAGCGTCAGGAACGTGGACGAGACGAGGCCGCCGGTGATGACGATGGCCATTGGGTGTTCGATTTCATGGCCGGGGAGGTCGCCGCCCAGGATCAGCGGCAGCAGAGCGAGTGCCGTGCTGCCGGCGGTCATCAGGTTGGGGGCCAGTCGCTCCCCGGCGCCGCGGAGAATGATGTCTCGTGGTGCGAGCGTGGGTTCCGTTTCCTGCACGTGGCGAAAGCTGGTGATCAGCAGGATGCCGTTGCGGACGGCGTTGCCCAAGACGGTGACGAAGCCCACCAGCGACCCCAGTGATACGTCGCCGCCGCTGAGGACGATCGCCGCGACTCCACCGACGCATGCCAGTGGTACGCTGAGCATCACCAGCAGCGACAGTCGCATGGACTGCAGGTCGAGATACAGCAGCATGAAGATGCCCAGCAACGCGGCGATGCTGAGCAACAGCAGTCGCGATTGAGCCTCGGCCCGCGCGGCGTGTTCGCCTGCGAATTCGAGTCGATAACCCGATTCGTTTTCATGTAGCCACGCTCGCCCGAGCGTGGGATCACGGCGGCTCACTTCCGCCGCTGCATCCACCGTCTGGCGACGGTGGCTACGCAAGAAAACCCGTGCAGCGATGCGGGACCGGATGTCAACGACGACGCTGGCGACGTCGCGGTCTTTCGCGTTACACGTGACGAGAACGCGGCGGCTGGCCTGCTCGCGGTTGATCACATTCGGTGCGTGCGTGACGCGAAAATCCGCCACGGCGTTGAGCGGAATGAACTCGCCGGTTGGTGCGTCGATTCGTATTTCACCCAGCGACTGTGGATCGCGGCGCAGGTCGGGATGAGCCCGCACGATCACATCGAACACGCGCTCCTGATCGTAAACCTGACCGACGCGCGTGCCGCGGAGCAGCGTCTGAATGTCGTCGTTGAGCACGCCCACCGAGAAACCGAATCGAGCAGCATGGCGCGGTCGCAGCAGCACTTCGATCTGAGGGACGTCGACCTGCTGTTCGACCTGCAGATCATCGATGCCATCCACGTCTTTGATGGCCTCGGCGATAAGCGTCGCCTGCGTGCGAAGCTGATCGAGGTCCGGGCCGACCACGCGGATCACGATGTCGGACGTCGCTCCCATCAAGACTTCGTCGATGCGTTCCCGCAGAAACTGTTTCGTTTGAAACACGGCGCCATGGACGTCTCCGAGCGACTTGTTGATCTCGTGCAGCACGGCGTTGATCGCAAGGGCACCATGTAGATGACGCGCGCGCGGAGTCTCAACCATCGACCGACGCGCATGGCTTGACGAGTCGTCCGGCAGCTCGAAACAGCAGGGATTCTCGGCGTTCCGAGTAGTATCTCGCGGAGCGGGCAATCTGTTATCATCGGCCGAGATCATTCTCAGCGGGGACCTCTCGTATGAAGCGTCGTGCTTGAAAAGCTGCAACGGATTGCCGGACGCTCGTCACATGACAAACGAATATGAAACCCTTATCCAACAGTTCGGCTATGCCACCACAGACGGCGCGGATGGCGGCGGCCTGGTGCGCGGCGACGCATTGCGGAAACGGGACGGGGCAACGAGCGGCGGAATTGAAGAACGCCGCTTTCGATACGCATCCGTGCTGGACCCTGACAAGCTGGGCGTGACCGACGTCTTCGAGATCAACGGTGCGCCGTGCATCTATTTGAAGAGTCTGGCGGCTGACCCCGATCCCGAACAATTACACGCCTGGCATCGCACGGCATGGAATCACGGTCTCGGCCGAATGTTGTGGATCGTTACGCCGACGATGATTCGCGTTTTGAACGCGTTTGAGCCTCCTCCACGTTCGCTCAAGGGCAAGAAACATCCCGCTGAAATCCTGAACTGCCTGACGGACGACCTGGACCAATTGCGGCAGTACGAACTGGATCGAATCAGCGTTGAGAGCGGGCAGTTCTGGGCGACGGGGCCGGGCAAACGCATCTCGAAATCAAAGCGTATCGACGCGCAGCTTGTTGGCGACCTGCGGTCGGCTGCTGACATTCTCATGGAACGAGGATGTCCCCATTGCAGGCTCATCGGCTGATGCTGCGGACTCTCTTTACCGCATATCTCGAAGCGCGCGGTGTCATTCAGCCCAGTCTGTTTGACGGCCTGAAGGCGGGGTGCTTCGGCGAGGTGCTGTCGCGAGTCGGCGAGACCCAGACGTTCTTCGATCGAATGCGGGACACCTTCAACGGCGACTTGTTTCCGCCACCGCCGACATGGGTTCACCGATCAGGCCGCATTTCGGGACAAGTCGTTTTCGATCGTGGTGGGCAATCCACCGTGGAACAAGCCGAAGGGCGGTCGATCAACGCGGCAGAAGAGTTCGACGACGCACGTCGATTATTGTGCCCGGCAGAACCCGCCCGTCGAGTTGCCATTCCGTTCGCCGATCGATCAGGCCTTCATCTGGCGCAGCCGCGACTTTCTAAAGAAGGACGGCCGAATTGGGCTGATCCTCGACACGAAGAATTTCTTCAGCCAGGAGGATCAGTCACTCAAGTCGAAGCGGCAGTTGTTCGCGACACTACGACCGCGTGCGATGGTGAATCTGTCGGCGCTACACAACAAGGGCCTGTTTCCGTCAGCGGAACAGCCCGCAATGGTCCTGGTTGTCGAGAATGGGGCATCTCGAACCGGTGACGAAGTTGTGTTCACGTCAGCCGAACGCAGTGAGACATTCCGCAAGCACGGCATCGTCGAGCTGTTTCTGGAACGACTGCATCGGCTGCCGACAGAACGAATCATCAGTGAAGACCTCTTGTTGAAAATCGCTGCGTACGGAACGCCGCGCGACCGGGCGATCATGCGTGGACTCTTCGATCAGTGCGATCCGCTGGAAGCGGCCTTGGAAAAGACGCATTTGACGCTCAATACTGGTTTCAAACGCACTGCCAGCGACACTCCTGTCCCACCGGAGTTAATTGGTAAGCCGATGCTTGAAGCGAAGAAACTACCTCGCTTCTGATTGATCATAGACGACCTTCCCTGGTTCCAGTACGAAACAATGGAACACGCTCGCGATCCGGCTATCTACCGTGGTCCGCTGTTCCTGATTCAACGTAGCTTTCAAAACGATCGGATAGTCGGAGCAAAATGCTCAGACAGTGTGGTCTATTCGAGAACATACTTTGGTGTCCCGTGTGAGGATCGCGATGAGTTGTATCTCGACTTGCTTAACGCTTTCGTGAATTCCACTCTGTCGGTCTACTGCGTACTTCTGACGTCAACCAGCTTCGGCTTGGATCGGCAATTCACCGAGCAGAACGACTTCAATCGGCTCCCCTTCAAGGCACCGACATCGGCGGCCGAAGTTCAAGACCTTATCGGCGTTGTCCGCAGACTCGAACACGCAAACGAGGTTACCGACCTCTCCGAACTCGACGAAGCTGTATTCGATTTCTACAACCTGCCGCAGTGGCAGCGCGAGTACATTCCTGACACCGTGCGCTTCGACTTCGACTTTGTCCGACACGGCAGCGAGGGAATCAGTGCCAGGCAACCGGACTCGGATGATCTGAAGGCGTACGCCGAGACGATGGTCAGGTTCCTGCGCGGGAATCTTAATGGCGACGACCTGAAGGTCAACGCCGACATCATCGACGGTCTGGCCGATGTGTGCGCTGTTGTCATCCGATTCGATGAGTCACGACACCGCGGAGTTCGTGTGACCGTGCCACCTGACGAGCCGGAAAACGGCCGGCTGGCCGATTTGCTTCACGCCCGCGTTTCATCCGGCTTTCAGTTGCGGCGATCTCTGGTCCATTTCGATGACGATCGCTGCATCATCATCAAACTGGCTCAGAAGCGGTTCTGGTCCCGCGCTCGGGCATACGATGACGCCGACACCATCTTCGCGGAACTCCTGCGCCCCGGAGAATAAGTCCTGGTTGCCGACAATCCGTCCGGACAACTCAACCCCGCACTTCGTCGGGTCGCCCAGCGACTGATCGTCGTGAAAGTTGTGCAGATTCTGCATCTCGCGTGGCCCGAAACCATCGCCGATGAACGCGTCTCGTGCGACGCCGACGAAGACCGGATCACGGACGTCTTGCGCTGGAACCTGGCGGCCGCAAAGCAGACCCTCGACCCGGCCCCTGAACTTGAATTCATCCGCGAACCCCAGTCCGACCGAGCCACCCTCGACACACCCACCGGGTACATCGACATCATGGTCTCGTACACGTGGAGTGAAGCAACCTACCTGACGATGGAATGTAAACGCATCGCTAGCGGCAACAATGACCTGGCTCTCAAATATGTCCGGAACGGCGTCAACCGATTTGCGTCAGGCAAGTACAGCCCGGGCCATGCGTATGGCGTCATGGTGGGCTACGTGATCTGCGAGAACCAGCCACGATGCATCGAGCGAGTTCGCAATACCGTCCGTAAGGAGCCGGGCAGCGAAACCGGCTACGACACTGAATTCGGCTGGCAGTTGGATCGCCAAATACACAAAGATTCCGAACTGTTTCGCACACGACACCGTCAGATGACTCTCAACAATACGATCGAGTTGATTCACTGCTTTCTGATTGTGAACGCGTGTAGCGTTTTGGCGTAGACTCCTGGGAGACGAACCACCGAACGAACGTCTGCCAGACAGCCCCAGTCCGAATTTCACAACCGGTCACCAGCACAACCGGTCACCAGCCACGACCGGGTTCCACGAAGCATTCAACGAGGAGAATCGCGGCGTTCGCGGCGCGTTGCCGGTTTGTTTCGCCAGTTGACCGAAGTGTGTCGAAGGAGCCGGTCAGGAAGGACGCGCCGCCGACTCCGGACGATTGGGCGCATCAAATGGACAAAGCCCTCGGCCGTGAACATGCTTGCTGGCAGGACGTGGATCAATGTCGCGAATCGATTCAGTGGCTGCTTGTTGATAGCTCGCGATGAGAATCACTGCTGCAGACTGTCCTTCAGCAGCAATCCTTCGATCTGCACTGTCGCCGACCAGAGTTGTTCCAGTGCGTTGAGCCACGCCAGTTTTGCCTGAAAGTAAGATCGCTGAGCGGTCAGGACACCGAGGTACGCGGATTCGCCAGCTTCATAGCTCTGTCGATTCAGGTCGAGGTTTCGCCTGGCTTTTTTCAGGATGGTGGCGTCGTAACGCGATGCCTGTTGACGGGCCTGTTCGTATTGCTGATAGACCGCAGCCAGTCGCTGCTGCAGGCTGAGTTCCACTCGCTCGACGGCTCGTTCAGCGGCGATGGCGTGGGCGTGGGCTTCGGCGATGCCGCCCTGATTTCTGTTGAAGATCGGGACGGGAAGTTGAATCTGTAATGTTGCGATCGGATCGCGTGTGCCGAAGTCATACATCGATCCGGCTTGCACCGTCACGTTGGGGACGGCCTGCACGGAGGCGCGTTGCACGGCCCAGCGGGTCTGCTCCACTTCCGCTGCCACGGCGGCGAGTTCCGGACTCTCGCGACGAATCCGGTCGAGTGTTTCCTCCCAGACAAGCTGTGGAGCGGCAACATCCAACTCGCCGGTGACGTCCTGCTGCGGCAGGTCCGGCTGCCCCACGACCGACATCAGCGATCTCCACTGAGCCGCCTGCTGCACGCGGGAATTCTCCAGCAGCAAGAGCGCCAGTTCCGCTTCAATTTCCGCCTGAGTCAGAACGGTCTCAGGCTCTTGAACCTTGACGAGTTCCTTCGCCTTCTCGACGGCCTGCTGCGCGATGCCGTGCAGCTCCTCGGCAATTGTCACTCGCTCCTGCGCGACGCGCAGCGAATAGAATCCGGCTCGTATGTCGGTCAGCACTCGAAGCCGCTGAGCCGACAGTTCCTGCTCGACTCGCTTCACTTCCCATGAGGCGGCGTTGCGATTCAGCTGCAGCTTGTCGGCTGTGACGAATTCCTGTTGCACGTACGCGCCTTGTTGACCGGGAGTCCCCCCGTTTCCGATCTCCGGAGCCGAGTACGCAATCTCCGGATTGGGATACAGCCCGATCTGCAGCCAGCGACCGTTCGCCGCATCCACTCGCGCCTGAAGTTCCGAGAGCGTCGGATTCAAGGACATAGCGAGCTGCTCGAACGAATCGAGGGTCGAGAGTCCATTGCCGGAACCTTCGATCTGAGCCGCCGGAGCGGGGGGCAGAGATTTCGGTTCCGCCGTCGCCTGAGCACTCGTCGGCTGCCAGCCGGACGACGACGGCTTCGGTCCATCCGCATGAACGATCAAGGCAGGCTCTGCTGAGCCATCCCGCTGTTCAGGCTGTGGCTCTGAAGACGCGGGTTTTCGCGCGACAACTTCTGTCGTCAGCGGGCATTCACTGGGTGAATGAAACCGTGTCTGCGCACATCCGCTAACGAGAGCGACGAGCAGGGCCACCCAGCATGTAAAGCGTTTCATTCTCTACCTCGACATCCATGTCTCGACACATCGCGTATCGGCGGAAATGGGGAGGAACTCCAGCCGGCAGGGCAAAACACATCGACCTGTCCGGGATTCGCCCGACCGTCTACCTACTGCTCCCCGATCCTGCCTGTTTTGACTCAAGTTGCGGTGAGTCCAGAGTTGAGCGTCCAGAGTCGAGAGAGGTTGTCGGACTCTCGACTCCAGACACTCCTTGCTCAGATCAATGTGCGTGACCGTGGTCGTGCCCCTCATGGTCGTGAGCGACTTTGCCGCGGTACGACTTGCCGTTGATCGTCAGAACCAGCGTGCCGTGGATCTCTTCTTCGTGGAAATGTTCAAGCAGGTCCTTGTCGTCGGACGCGAACCGCGAGGACTTGCCTTTGGCGTCCGTCTTGGTCGGCATCGCGGCCAGCTTGAACTGTTCTAGTTTGCCATCGTGGCTGAGGTTCAGCGTGATCTCGGTGGAGTCGATCGCGACGGTGTTCATTGCCGAGCCATCACGGATGTAGATCGTGATGCCCGCGTGGTCGTGGTCACCGTGTGCGTGGGCGTCCTTGTGACCTGCGTCACCGTCCTTCTCATGGGCGTGAGCGTCGTCACCGTGGCCTTTCGGATGAACCAGCTCGGCGTGGTACTCCTCGTTGCCGAGTTCGATCAGTTCACCGCCATGCGGGCCTTCGCTGGGATGAGCGTGTGCGTTTTCGCCGTGATCGTGGCCGTCGCCTTCGTGGTGCTCGCCAGTTGCCGTGGTTGGAGCGGACGTCGTGGGCTGGCTGGTCGATGAATCGACACAGCCGGACAGAACAAAGCTGGCCATCGCCAGCGACGCCAGCGCAGTTTTGAACAGGTTCTTCATGTCATTCTCCATTGCGTAGAAGGTGTTAAAAATCGAGCGAAGAATGACTGTCACCATTAGCCGCAGGGCGTTCGCCCCGGTTCCGTGCAGCAACCGGGGCTAACGCCCTGCGGCTAATCTATTGCGACCGTCATTTCTCACTCGATCTTAAAGACCAACCTGGTAGTAAGTGTCATGATTCGTCGTAGCCACCGTCGCAAGACGGTGGTTCAACCCACGCTCGGGCGAGCGTGGCTACGACGGTTTAACTTCTGTTCCAGAGCGATGCGTCGCCCCTGACTCTGGACTCTGGACTCTCGTCGCTGGACTCACCACTCTCGGCTCTGGACTCTCATCCAGCGCTACGTCCGATCTGTCGGCATTGACGACGCGTTCTGCCTCTTTCATTCCGAACAGCCAGAACAAAGCGGGATGCACGAAGAAGTCGAGCAGTGTTGAACTGCAAAGTCCGCCGAGAATCACAGTGGCCACCGGGTAGAGGATTTCCTTGCCGGGTTCGCCTGCAGCGAGGACCAGTGGGACGAGGCCGATGCCCGACGTGAGCGCGGTCATCAGCACGGGAGCAAGTCGCTCCAGCCCGGCGCGGACGATCATCGACTTTGTCCAGCCCTCGCCTTCGTACTTCACCAGGTGCAGATAGTGGTTGAGCAGCAGGATGCCGTTGCGTGAGGCGATTCCGGCCAGCGAGATGAAACCCACCATCGCCGCCACGGTCAGCGTCTGGCCGGTCCAGACGAGTGCGATCACTGAACCGATAAACGCCATCGGCAGCGCGGCCATCACTTGCAGCGACAGATTCACCGAGCGGAACATCGTGAACAGCACGAGGAACACGCCGATCATCGACACGGCAAACAGCACCGCGATGATCCGCGTCGCCGACTGCTGACTCTCGAACTGGCCGCCGTATTCGACGAAGTAGCCTTCATCAAGTGAGGCCACGACCGGCGCGACGGCCTTCTGAATGTCTTCGACGACATCGACCACGCCGCGTTCGGACACGTTGCACTGCAGCACGATCCGACGTCGGACATTCTCTCGGTTAACAGTATTGGGACCGCCGGACTCGTAAATCTTTGCCACCGACTCTAGAGGAATCTTCCCGCCGTCCGGCAGGTCAATGGTGAGGCGTCGCAGTGCTTGAATGTTTTCGCGGTAGCTCTCGTCGAGCCGCACCAGCAGATCAAACTGCCGCTGGCCGACAAGAATCTCTGAGACGACCTGCCCGTTCATCGCCGTTTCAATGAACTCGTTCACGTCGCGTGCCGTGAGGCCATTGAGAAGCAGCTTGTCGCGGTCGAGTTCGATGCGAAGTTGAGGAACGATGACCTGCGGCTCGACCAGCAGGTCGGTCACACCCGTGACGTTTTTGATTGCCGCTTCCATCTCGCCGGCCTTGCGGCGCAGTACATCCAGGTCATCACCGTAAATCTTGATGCCGATCTGCGCCTTCACACCGGACAGCATGTGCGAGATCAGGTGAGCGATCGGCTGTTCAACCGCCGTGACGATACCCGGAATGTCGGCCATCGCCTCGCGGATTTCGGTGAGCTGTTCCTCACGGCCACGCGGCGATTCCGGATCGAGTTCCAGAATGTACTCGCTCATGTTCACGCCCTCGGCGTGCTCGTCGAGTTCCGCGCGACCGGTTCTTCTCACAAACGAATCAATATCGTCGATTTCCAGCAGTCGCTTCTCGACGGTGCGATTGATGTCGTTCGATGTCGCGAGAGACGTCCCCGGCGGCAGTATCACGTTGAGCTGCATCGAGCCTTCGTTGAACGGCGGCAGGAAGTCACGTTCGAGATTCACCACAAACAGCCCGGCCAGTGCCACGGCACCACACGTCGCCAGCAGGTTCAACCGTGGAAACGTCAGACTGAAGCGGATGACCTTGTCGCCGACAAACTTAAGGAAGCGAAGGAGAAAGCCGTCGTGCTCCGCTTCCATAAGCCGCGAATGACCCAGCATCCAGTAACACAGCACGGGAGTCACCGTCAGCGACACCAGCAGTGAAGAGAGAATCGAGACGATGTAGGCCACGCCCAGCGGAGCGAACAGTCGACCTTCCATCCCGCTCAAAGCGAACAGCGGCACGAACACGAGAATCACGATCATCGTGCCGAACACGATCGAGTTGCGGACTTCCGTACTGGCCTGAAACACCACGAGCAGCGGATGTTTCGTATTCTCCGCGTGCCGGTTCTCCTTAAGTCGCCGGAAGATGTTTTCCACATCAACGATCGCGTCATCGACGAGTTCGCCGATGGCGACGGCCAGCCCGCCCAGTGTCATTGTGTTGATGGACAGCCCAAACATCGCGAACACGACCGCCGTCATGACCAGCGACAGCGGAATCGCCGTCAGCGTGATAAACGTCGTGCGGAAGTTCATCAGAAACAGAAACAGGATGACCACAACCAGAATGCCGCCGTCCCGCAGAGCCTCGATGACATTCTCAATGGCCCGGTCGATGAACGACTTCTGCGAATAGACCGGCACAATACGGATGTCTTTCGGCAACGATTCCTGCAGTTCCGCAACCGCTTCCAGAATGCTGTCCGTGATGGCTCGCGTGTCAGCACCGGGCTGCTTGTTGATGGTCAGCACGACGGCCGGGCCACCTGAGAAGGTTGAGGGTTGAGGGTTGAAGGTTGAGGGATGTGCAGATTCACCGTCTTCACTCTCGACCCTCGACCCTCGACCCTCAACCCTGACAAACGCGGCACTGTCACCTCGCTTAACCTGCGGCCCTTCTCGCACAGTGGCGATCTGGGCCAGCGCGACCGGCCGCCCCTGCCTCATCGTGATGACGACTTTCTGCAGGTCTTCGACCGATTGAATCCGCCCGAGCGCCCGGACCAGCAGCTCGTTCGGTCCCTGCTCGTCCAGATAACCGCCCGTCGCGTTTTCGTTGCTCTCGACAACGGCCTGCTTGACCTGATGCAGCGTGACGCCGTAGCGCAGCATGGAGTCTGGGTCGACCAGCACCTGAAACTGCTTGCGTCCTCCCCCCATCGTGAAGACCTGAGACACACCGGGAATGGTCAGCAGTCGCTGCCGCACCACCCAGTCAGCGAGCGTCCGCAACTCCATGGAAGGTTGAGTGTCGAGAGTTGAGGGTTGAGAGAGGGTTGAGGGATCGGGACCAGGATCGCTCAACCCTCCACCCTCAACACTCAACCCCGCACCCTCCCGCCACATTCCGAGCATCAGAATCTGGCCCATGATGGAGGAGATCGGTGCCAGCGTCGGCTTGATGCCGGGAGGTAACCGATCCTGCACAAGCTGCATACGTTCCATCACGATCTGGCGGTCCGTGTAGATATCGGTGCCCCAGTCGAACTCGACATAGATCACCGAGATGCCGATCCCAGAGGAACTGCGCACGGCCTGCACGCCGTCGGCTCCGTTCATCGCGGTTTCGATGGGAAACGTGATCAGCGTTTCGACTTCTTCCGGCGCGAGTCCCGGCGCTTCGGTCATGACGACCACGCGCGGACGGTTCAGGTCCGGGAAGACGTCGATCTCCATCTGCGTCGCCTGCCAGCTTCCAAAGCCGAGTAGAAACACCGCGACAGCGATTGTCAGCAGTCGCTGTTTCAGGGCGAATCGAATAATTGCGTTAAGCATCGGAGCGTGGCCCTTCTAGTGATTGTGTCCGGCGTGTGGATCGACTCCGCCACCAGACTTGTTCTTGAGGGCCATCTGCATCTGATGCGCACCGCGTAGCGCCACCACATCGCCAGGGAACAGCGTGCCGTCGTTCGCGATCACAGCCGATGCCTGATCGCGGTACTTCACATGCACGGCAATGCGATCGAAGTGGTTGCCGTTCTGCTGAAAGACGTAGAACTCGGCGCCTTCCTTCGTGACTGCGTCTACCGGCAACACGATTTCATCGGGCCATTCCTCGACAGGCACCCGCAACTGCAACCGCTGCCCCGGTCGATAACGCCAGCCGACGAAGCGATGTCCGTCCTCCGTTGCCGTCAGACTTTCGACCTCGTTCGGCAGTCGGACATAGAACCGCAGCGTGCGGGAATCCGCATCGACTTCGTTGGACAGGCGAACGATCTGCAAACCTTCCAGAGTCAGGTTCACGTTGCCTGGTTGTTCGATGACAGCCGTGACCGGCCACTTCCGCGCTGCAGCCGCAGCGATCGAACCGGCGTCCTGCTCAAAGGCCAGCCCTTCGATGGAGAGGTCGCTGTAATCGGACAAGACACACAGCGTTTCGCCCGCCGACACAGACTGCCCCTTGTGGACATGCAGATCGGAAATCACCAGCGGGGTCGCGGGTTTCGGCTTTTGCGCCGGATCAGCGTCGGCCGCCGGCTGCCACACCACCGGGCGGACTAATTGCCCGACGAGTTTCAGCTCGTCGTCCGAATGCTCATCGGTTGCCGGCGCAAAGACCTGCAGTTCCCGCAGCAACCGACGATCACCCACGATCGAATCGACCTGCGTTTCGGACAGTCCGTGCAGCCGAAGCGCCTCGCGCTGGGCACTGAGCAACGCTTCCAGCTTGTCCTTCGCGTATTCCCGTTCAAGCAGACGCGTCCGGGGGACCGCACCGCTTTTAGTGGCATCGGTCAGTCGCAGAATCTCACGACGTTCGACATCCAGTTCGCCGATCGCCTGCAAGAACTGCGTCTGAGCCAGCACGAGGTCTTCATGAGTCAGACGAATCTGAAACAGCAGCGAACCCGGCTCGACGGCTTCACCCTGCACCGCATGCACGTGCACAATCACGCCGGTCATGGGCGTCGCGACCTGCAGCCGAGTGCGACCCGGACGCTCAGCCACCAGAGCCGGCACGGTGATGCTGCGGCGATACGTCGTCAGTTCGACCGGCTGAATGAACTCAGGAGTCAGCCCGAGATTCCGCAGCGCTTTCTCGGAAAGTTCGAGCGACTCCGCATCGTCGTGCCCATGATCGTCGTGTTTGTCCCCATCTTTACCGGCCTCCGTCGGCTCGTCGCCGTGCGCCGCTGCGGTGCCACGACGTGAACTGATCGTGTTCCTGACCCAATCTTCGGTGAGGGGAACCCACGTCCCGCGAGTCGCGAATGCGGAAACGACAACAATGATGGCAACAAGCCAGCCGATCACCTTCGGCGGTAGTTTGGGTAGATGCAACTTCATGGCGGAGTCCAGAGTCTGGGCGAGTCCAGAGTTGAGAGACCAGAGTCCAAAGCGGACGCCCACATTTCGCAGCCATGACGACCGCGGAGCAGCGAAGGCGAATGGAACTCAGGGAAAAAGAGCGAGCAGGCTCAGCGGTCCAGCGATCAGAACAGAAGGTTGACGAGCAACGTCAAGGCCTCTGGACTCTCGACACTGGACTCTCAACTCTTAAAGCCGCCAGACCTGCGTCATTGTGCGGCAACAGCAGGCCGCAGACGCCCTCGGTGGTCCGGTGTCAGATCGATCCACGTGAATCAACCCGGTAACAGGCGACACAAACTCGTGTGCGATCGCCAGCGGGAACCAGAGCCCGCCGTCACCCGGAGTTGGAGTCCTCACCCTGGAGGACTGAGTGAAAGTGCAATCCCCGCCCTCGCAATCGAAGCCACAGGGACTGTGCGGACACTCATCCGATTCGTGATCGTCATGTCCGTCTTCGTCAGCAGTCGTCAGGCCGCCGCGATCATGCTCGTGCCCGTCATCCCGGTTTTTACCGTGATCCTGGTGGCCATGATCCTCGTGCCCGGCATCGGAAAGCTCGACACGGTGGTCCGCATGCTGGTCAGGCCCGGCGACGCAACCTTCGACGACATGCCCATGCTCACAGGCATGAGCGTGATGCGTGCAACATCCGAGAATCGAATGCAGCAGCATCGCCGACATCGTCAAAATGCTGGTCAGGGACTGAAACATGAGGTCCTTACGGTTCTCCGAACTCACTGTCACTCTGTAAGACAAATACTACTCCACATCCTCTCATCGGCACTAAGCGAATTATCCCTTGAATGTGAAACACGTCAATTGGGACCGTCCAGGTCATTCACTTGCCCGATGAATGCAATTGTGGGCCGAGCCAGAACCATAGGCCGATGGTCACAGACGCCAGCCCCATGGAAGTTTTGATTGGCGATTGTTGATTTTCGATTTGTAAGCAAACACCGCTGTCGAGCCGCAATCGCAAATCTTCAATCGAAAATCGTCATTCCACTTTGATCGGGACATCGAACGTCTTTGCTTCTTCGCCCGCCAGCACAACTCGGAAGCGGATGGCGACTTTCTTGACGTCCTTCGGGATTACCAGTGCTCCCTGCGCGTAGTGGGCCGGTTCGTCTTTTGTCGTGGGCTCGAAGATGGTTGGCACTTCTTTCGCCAGCACAGTCTTGCCGTCAGCACTCACGAGTGCGTTAAAGACTTTGGCGTCCGTGACGGGCTTGCCGTCGCGAGTGATCGAAACGGCGGGTTCGACTTCTTCTCCCGCGTGCAGATGCTTGCCGTGATGACCGAGCAGAAGCTGTGTGCCGGCGTGTTCGACGGGTTTGCCTTCCCAGACCAGAGCGTCGTCTTCGCCGTGCGAGTGTCCGCCAGTACCATGGGCTTCTTCTTTGAATTCAGCGACGTAGGGAGTACCATCGACTTCGGCACTGATCGTGCCTGCGAACTCCTTCACGATTCCGAGGCTGTCATGCGTTCCCACGAATCGTGAACACAGCCCGTCCGCTTCGCCTTCCAGTGGACTGGCTGCGAGTTCGACCTGAAAAGCGGGATCGCTGATGCTCAACAGCACGGTCGTCGCCTTGACGGGCGCTGGCGACTTCTCATCGCTGCCAAGGACGTAGACGACCGATTCTTTCTTGTCGTGGTCGACGGTGAATTCAACGTGGTAAGCACCGCCACCCCAGTCGGCCAGCGTGCCGTCATGCGGCCCGGCTCCATGACCACCGTGGGGATGCGGATGGCCGTGCTCACCTTCTTCGGTCTGCGCCGCTGGCTGTGCTGCCGGAGTTAAGGGAGCGGGTTCCTCCGATCCGCCGCAGCCGGAAAAAAACGTCAGGGCGGAAGTCGCCACAAATGCAGTCAGCAGGTTGAGAGTGGTCTTCATCAGAGATACTCCAGAAAAGTGTGACGCCACTGCGATGTTGCAGCGACCGGTTGTGAACGTCCGCGAGACGACACGTCATCGCGGATTGGAAAGTGAGCTTCGATCAGGGTTTCATCACGGGATCAACTCCTCGTCTGCATGGTCCTGCTTCGCGAGTCTGGCCGCGTCCTTGCCGCTGTATTTCCAGAAGATGCCGGGGTGAATCAGGAACTCGCAAAACGTCGAGGTGAACAGTCCACCGAGGATCACCGTTGCAACCGGGTACAGGATTTCGCGACCGGGTTCCTGTCCACCAAGCACCAGTGGAATCAGACCCATCCCGGCGGTGAGGGCTGTCATCAGCACGGGGGCCAGTCGTTCCAGACTGCCGCGCATGATCATGTCGCGAGAAAATTCTTCGCCTTCTTCCTTCATCAGATGGAAGTAATGCGTGACCAGCAGGATGCCGTTCCTCACCGCGATGCCACCGAGTGAGATGAAGCCGACCAGACTGGCCACCGTCAGCGACTGGTTCGTGATGACCAGTGCGAGCACACCGCCGATGAACGCGGTCGGTAGTGCGTTGAGGATTTGCAGGACAACTCGCACGGACGGGAACAGGATCGTCAGCACGACGAACATGCCGATGACCGAGACGCCCGCCAGCACGACGATCGTGCGAGTGGCTCGCTGCTGGCTCTCGAACTGCCCGCCGTATTCGATGAAATAACCTTCCGGCAGTTCGACCTGACTCTGCACGCGTCGCTCGATCTCAGCGACGGTGCTGGCCAGATCGCGGTCCTGCGTGTTGCAGCGAATGACCATGCGGCGGCGAGCGTTCTCCCGGTTCACAGCGTTGGGGCCGGAGCCGCGACCGATGTCGGCCAGTTCGCTCAGCTCGATCTGTCCGCGTCCATCCGGCAGATCGATCCGCAAACGTCCAAGGTTGGCGTAGTCCGTGCGGTACTCTTCTTCGAGTCGAACCAGCAGGTCGAACTTTCGCTGACCTTCCAGCACCTGAGAAATGACTTCGCCCTGCAACGCGGTCTGCAGGATGTTTGCGACGTACGCTCGCGTGACACCGTGAAACGCGAGGTCACCCGATCGTAGTTTGATGTGCAGTTCTTCTGTCTGCTGGATCGGTTCGATCACTGGTGGCGTCACGCCGTCGATGTTCTGCACCGTCGACTTCACCCGCTCGGCGAGCTGGCGAAGCATGTCGAGATCATCACCGTGAATCTTGATAGCAATCTGCGCATAGACGCCTGACACCATGTGGCTAATTAAGTGCGCTAACGGCTGTTCGACCTCGACGTCGATGCCGGGAACTTCGTCGCCAAGTGTCTCCAGCAGTTCGTCGAGAATCTCATCGCGATGGCGACCGCTGTCCGGGTTCATGCTCAGGATGTACTCGCCGGCGTTGACGGGCGACGCGTGTTCGTCCATTTCCGCACGTCCGGTACGACGAACAAAGAACAATATCTCGCCGTTCGGATTCTTCGGTGATTTCTGCATCTCGCGGAGCCGGGCATCGATCAACCCAGACGTCTGGTTGGACGCGTTCAATGAGGAACTGGGCGGCAATGTGATATTGATCTGCACGCTGCCTTCGTCGAACTCCGGCAGGAAGTTGCGACCGAGTTGCGACATTCTCCATCCGGCAAACGCCACCAGTAACCACGTCAACAGCAGCAGCGTTGTGGGAATCGCCATGCTGAGGCGGACCAGATAGCTGGCCATCCACTTCATCGATCGGAGCAACAGTCCATCTTGCTCGGCGTGCGTCGCCTTGGACTGTGGAAGCAGGTAGTAGGACAGCACTGGCGTCACGGTCAGCGACACCAGCAGCGACGCCAGAATCGAGACGATGTAGGCCACACCCAACGGAGCGAACAATCGACCTTCGACTCCCGACAGTGCGAACAACGGCAGGAAGACGAGAATTACAACCGCGGTACCAAACACGATGGCACTGCGGATTTCTTTGCTCGCCTCATACACGACTTGCAGCGAAGAACGCGGCGTGTCGAGCGCGTTGTTTTCCTTCAGCCGACGGAAGATGTTTTCGACATCGACGATGGCATCATCCACCAGCTCGCCCATAGCGACGGCCAGTCCGCCAAGTGTCATGACGTTGATCGAGAGTTCCGTGCCGGTGATGTAACCCATCATGCGAAACACCAGCGTCGTGATCACCAGCGACAGCGGGATGGCCGTCAGTGTGATGAACGTCGTGCGGAAGTTCAGCAGAAACAGAAACAGCACGATCACGACCAGCACGGCTCCGATGACCAACGCCTCGCCGACGTTGAAGATTCCGCGGTCGATGAAGTTGCGCAGCTGGAACAGTTCCGCGTTGATCACGATGTCCGCAGGCAGCGAGTCCTCCGCTTCCTGCAGCGCGGTTTCCAGTCGCTCGGTCAGATCGCGGGTGTCGAAATGCGGCTGCTTCACAATCGTGAAGACGACGCCGGGCCGACCATTCACACTGCCATCGCCGCGTTTGAACTGGGCTCCTTCGACAACATGAGCGACCTCGCTGAGCAGGACGGTTCGTTCCGGATTGGCTTTGACGGGAATGTTCCGCAGGTCTTCCAGCACGCGGTACGGTTCCGGTCCCAGTCGACCGAGCACACGGATGGGCCGTTCGGTCTCGCCCTTCACCGCGAAGCCGCCGCTGGTGTTGATGTTGCTTTCTTTCAGAGCCTGCTCGACGTCCTGCAGCGTCACGCCGTATTCCAGAAGAGCCGTCGGATCGATGCGGACCTGATACTGCTTCTTGTCACCGCCAAGAATAAACGCTTCGGCGACACCGGTGACTTTGAGCACGCGTGGCCGAATGACCCAGTCCGCCGTCGTCCGCAGAGACAGTTGCCGCGAAGCGATTGATGGCAGGTCAATGTCGTGCTGCTTGCCGAGAACCGTGACTGTCGCTCGCCGATCACCGCTGCTCGGATCCGAGGCGTCCAGTTCACGACCGGGATGCCAGACGACTTCTTGCAGTGTGACCGACTCCCAGCTTTCGACGTTGTGGCGGTCAACGGGCTGCCACGCGAATAACTTCGGCGACTGACCGTCGTGCGTGACCATCTCCGCCATCAGCTCGGTTTTACCAATCGGGTACAGCTCGCCGCCGTTCGGGCCCTGTTGGCGATAGATGCCGGCAACAACGATCTGTCCCATGATCGAAGCCGGCGGCGTCATCTGCGGGCGAATCCCTTCAGGCAGGATTCCGCCCAGCGTCACCAGTCGCTCCTGCACCGTCTGACGAGCCGTCTTGATTTCGGTGTCCCAGTCGAACTCGATGTAAATCACATTCAGCCCGGCCGTCGACTGGCTGCGAACAGCCTGCACGCCGCTCGCTCCAAGCAACGCGATCTCGATCGGCTGAGTGACGAGCGTTTCGACTTCTTCGGTCGCGAGGCCGGGACATTCGGTGATGATGATGACACGCGGTCGGTCGAGATCAGGAAAGACGTCGATCGGCATCTGCGTGGCGAGATACGACCCATAGACCATCAGCGCCATGCTGATCACGACAACCAGCATGCGATATCGAAGAGCAAATCGAATAACTGCGTTGAGCATTTGAGCCTTCCTCAGTGAGACGCGTGGACGGTGCCGTCCGCGTGAACGTGAACGTCGGCTCGCATGCCGCTGGCCGCCTGTGCCTTGAGAACTCGATTCAGCGAAGCCGCCGCGTTCTGAGCGAAGTAAAGGCCCGGCTTCATGCTGCCATCGTTTGCCAGCACGATGTTCAGTCGGTCCTCGTGCAGCACCTGCACGGGGATTCGATTGAAGAGGTCGCCGTTCTGCCGGAACACGTACGCTTCGGGACCTTCACGTACAACGGCTTCAGCAGGCAGCACGATCACGTTGTCCAGATTTTCGACCGGGACGTGCAGACGGACTCGCTGTCCGGGTCGAAATCGCCAGACGATGAAGGTCTGGCCGTCCTGCTGGTAATTGCGTGACTGGTTCGTCAGCGGAATAAAAAAATCGAACGTGCGGCTACTGGTGTCGATCGAGTTGGAAAGATGCCGAATCCGAAACGCCTGCTCCAGAACCGGCCAGTGCTCGGCGTTGTCTTCCGCGAACTCGACGGCGATGTCCCGACTACCTTGCGCCGCGTCCTCCAAAGCCGGAGCGTCACGCTTGAACGCATGGCCTTCGACGTACAGCGACCGATGAT
>ERZ891418.229-NODE-229-length-20609-cov-18.337550_pt1 | contig 20609 bp, 15 predicted proteins | sample MGYA00521236_ERZ891418 | MGnify/ENA primary metagenome ERZ891418 (study PRJEB32303, sample SAMEA104408696) | aquatic metagenome | biome: Brackish water; feature: Chemocline; material: water | place: Baltic Sea | collected 2014-10-18T10:34:00 | depth 100 m ... | reverse complement strand
GAGGCGAAGCTATTTTTTGAAGAGTTTGCTGAATTAAATAGAGAAACAAATGATAGAACAGTTATGAAAAAGGTAGGTCATGCCCTTAACAAACTTTACGATATTGCACATGAGAGCGAAGATGACGAATTGGCTAATACTCTTTATTGGGAACGTGAGAGTGCATGGAAAAAATACAACGGTTAGTTGGCGTTTTACATGATTCAACATAGAGACCTGATGTCGTTGGGATGGTATTAAATTACAACCAATAAATTCGTAATTCCCTTAATTACCCAATAATTCACAGCGAGGTTAGGAAGCAAAGTTACCAGATTTGCAGTTGGTTTAGGAACTCCGTTGCCACTACGATTCAATGCAAATGGCGACTTGTATTATGCTACTTTTGGTAATGATGGGACGCTGTATCGAATTACTTCTGCACAATAATCTGCAATAACAACTCTTTTCTAGAGGACGGGGGGCCCATGTGCATGCGTAAAATCGTATATTTGCTTACAATCTTTCTTCTTGCCGCATTGATCCCTCAAAACATTGTTGCTGATGTCGGAGCAAATGTTGGTCAAAATAACCTATCAATCGGGTCGGGAAATTCACATGCGATTTTTCTAGGAAATATAAATTCGGGCGATGAATTAGAAATTGATTATTCAGTAGATGATAATATTGATGTATTATTAATGACATCTGCCCAATATTCTTCATGGCAAAGTGGAAATTCCAATCATATTCAATCTGGTTCTGATTATGATGATAATAGTGATAATTATGTATTTACAATTATTTCTACGGATTCATATTATGTTGTTTTTGAAAATGGTAACCAGGGGGGTTTTGCTTCCGATACAGGCAACACTGTGACTGGTGATACTACGATCTCAATTGCATCACCAAGTACCAACCAAATTAATACACGTGCATGGGTAGATATGGATTCATACAATGAAATCGAAATAGGTCCAGCTGATTCCGGTAAGATATTGAGCATAGATGTTAATTGTGACATAGGTTTGACAAATGGTGATAATGTAGATTTTTTATTAATGGATTCAATCCAAGTAAATTCATTGCAGAGTGGTTCGTGGGCATGGAATAGTCATGCATCCTTTGAAGATACGTGTTCTCATTCATGGGAGTATGAAACTGGTAAGGATTCTGGCTGGAGCCTGGTAATCGATAATACTGACCAGGCGCGGACCGGTGCCCTTGAAAATGGCATTATGGTCGATATTGATGTTGATATACGTTCTTTGATTCCACTAGTGGAAATTACCGATACATCACGTATGATTAATTCGGGCGACTATTTTAGAGTTGATGCCGGCTATATGCCAGCAAATGGAGTCGTTGATATCGATTTTTCTTTTTGGAGTCACGGTGCTCAAGCAATGTTACTGGATAATTTAGATATTTTAGTCATGGAATCTTCAGAGGCGAACAAGTATGAGAATGGAAATGATGCAGACGTCTTGGGTCATGCATCCATGTTGCTTGCGGGTAGCCAATCGTGGTCCTACCAGTTCCCAAATGCCGGTTTGTATAGTATCATTTTTGACAATACAAATGAACCAAGCGGCGGAGCTGGAGACGGCTCCGACATCCAAGTAGAAATTGGCGTCACTTCGCTCACAATCCCTTCCTTATTCGGAAATCTTTGGGTAGAATGGTATCAATCGCGGCATTATGCCGATGAAGGAGATATCATGGTTTTGGATCTCGGCACTCTAAATTCTGGTGACGATGTATACTACTATGTTGATGGGAACAGTGAGGGGGGTTCATGGCTAGGGGCCAAAGAATACGACATCTTGTTCATGACTAAGGACAATTATGATTTGTATGTGAATGGCAGTGCGTTTAACGTTATATCTGACGGGACCAATTATGAACAAGGCCAACTAATTCCGAGTTTTGAAAACATCAGCATTTCCTCAAACACAGATTACATGCTAGTTTTCGATGCAGCAGACGGTCCAAATTCAAATTCTGCAGATGCAGATGGTGATTGGATTTGGGAATTCATGGTTCTATCTACAGGCGGTTCAATTTCCAACCTACAAGCCGAAGATGACCACTACGAAGATTCAATTTCTGTTGGCACACTTTCACCGCCTGATTCTGACGGCGATGGAGTCAGAAATGGGCTTGATGAATGCCCTTCTACTCCAAATAGCGCCGCGACCGATAACAAGGGGTGCTCATCTTCTCAGTTGGATGATGATGGTGATGGAGTCGCAAATAATGTTGATCAGTGCCAAAACACTCCTGCTGGTGAGGTTGTAGATTCTACTGGTTGTACCGTACAATCTGATTCGGATAGCGATGGAGTTGTCGATAGTACAGACCAATGTCAAAATACTCCTGCGGGAGAAACTGTAGATGCAAACGGATGTTCATCTTCTCAGTTGGATGATGATGGTGATGGTGTTGCAAATAATGTTGATCAATGCCAAAACACTCCTGCTGGTGAGGTGGTAGATTCTACTGGTTGTACCATACAATCTGGTTCAGATGATGACGGTGATGGAGTTACAAATAATGCCGATCAGTGTCAAAATACTCCTGCGGGAGAAACTGTAGATGTAAACGGATGTTCATCTTCTCAGTTGGATGATGATGGTGATGGTGTTGCAAATAATGTTGATCAATGCCAAAACACTCCTGCTGGTGAGGTGGTAGATTCTACTGGGTGTACCATACAATCTGAGGGTGATGATGATAATGATGGTGTTGCAAATAATGTTGATCAGTGTCAAAATACTCCTGCGGGAGAAACTGTAGATTCTACCGGTTGTACCGTACAATCTGATGGTGATGATGATAGTGACGGTGTTACAAATAATGTTGATCAGTGTCAAAATACCCCTGCGGGAGAAACTGTAGATGCAAACGGATGTTCATCTTCTCAGTTGGATGATGATGGTGATGGAGTTACAAATAATGCCGATCTGTGTCAAAATACCCCTGCGGGAGAAACTGTAGATTCTACTGGGTGTACCATACAATCTGATGGTGATGATGATAGTGACGGTGTTACAAATAATGTTGATCAGTGTCAAAATACCCCTGCGGGAGAAACTGTAGATGCAAACGGATGTTCATCTTCTCAGTTGGATGATGATGGTGATGGTGTTGCAAATAATGTTGATCTGTGTCAAAATACTCCTGTGGGAGAAACTGTAGTTTCTACTGGTTGTACCATACAATCTAATTCTGGTGGTTCGGAAGAGGATTCGGGCAGCATACCGGGGTTTTCTGTAATTCTTGCAACAGTAGCACTGGCTGGTGCAGCAATAAATCGCAGAAATAAAGATTGAATTAATTTGATAGTTCAGTTGAATCTCTCATTGATCATTCTATGGAAATGATGTACACCTTGTTCTCTAGTTGGTGAATAGCGCCCTCTATCGTATGCCTTTGACGCCATACCTTTCTGCACTTCTTCGATAACCCATTGGTCTTGATGTTCAACAGTATCCAATACCGAACCTGCACCTTGACTGGCTAATGCAGAGTCTCCAACATAGCCGCGGTAGAGGATTCTGCATTGGTTTTTGGAAACCGGAATTACTACATTTACCGACAATCCCCATGGATAGAAATTGAACATCATGTTAGGAAACATCCACAGATAGTATGCCGCAATGTCTTGGCCTTCATCTGGATGACCTGCAGGTAAATCGAACTTGACATCGCCTTTCATTGCCTTACCAATTTGCAACACACCACCTTCGAACTTCTCAGTGATATAGCCTGAATAATCTAGTGCTTGGTTGAGTTCTGGATGAACATAGGGGATGTGAAATCCTTCAAGAAAATTATCAACGTAGAGTATCCAGTTCGCATCGACTCTGTGGTCACGATCTCGGCTCGCATCATGCGTGAATGTCTCGGGTGCAAGGAAGCCCAATCGCTCTTCGAGCATTGCCCAAGGCAGGTCAGGGACTTCTTCTTGGGCGGTGAAATACATTCCCATCCACTGCTTAAGTGGAAATTGCTTGAGATTATCGCTGTGGCTTGGAAAGTCGATGGCTTGCTCAAACTCGGGCATATGGCGGAATGTTCCATCAAGGTTGAATGTCCGACCGTGGTAGCGGCATTGGAGTGTTTTCTTCGTGCATGGCTCAAGTGCCAAACGCATCCCGCGATGCGTACAGACATTGGATAAACTCAGCGCCTCTCCACCTTGAATCAAAACCATCGGTTCTCCACATATCGCTTCAATATGCTCTAACGGCTGAATCGTATGAGTCTCTAATTCGGAAATATGCGCTGCAAATTGCCATCCGGAGAAAAGACTCTTGAGCCGGTGATATTGCTCTGAATCGGTGTAGAATCTCGACGGTAAAGTTCGAGCTACACGAATGTCGGCATCAATCATTTGCTCCGACATGATTCGCTCATCTCAAAGATGGCTTTGGGGTTTTGGCCTAGGAGTTGGCAATTTGCTCACAAAAGCGGGCCGAGGTGAATGCCTGTAGCGAGTTGATATGATAATTCAGGGTTCGGCTTAATGATACACCGGTACCACAAGTCCAGGCCATTATTCGCTTAGATACTGCTTAAATGGCGCAGTATACCTGTTTTTTCTCTATAAACTTGTAAATAATAAAGTAAATCAGCAAAAATATAATGTTTAATGCACAACGCATCACTATTAATGCACGAAGAATAAAGAGAGTCTGCCGGCCTTATTCTAATCTTCAAGCAAATCTTCTGTCTTTGCGATAAATGATATTGCTTCGGGGGACTCTACTGCCACTAAACCTCTGATATTATGCAGTTCTAGCAATGCTTGGGGAGGTTTGGCGACTTTGACGCGACTATCTCTGATATCGATCAAATTACCCGGTGCTGCCTTAATTCCACCTTCGGGTAGCCATAATCCTATTGCGCCGATTTCAGCGTGGTGAGAGATAATCAATTCTTGACCATTATCATCTTCGTGAACTCGCAAAACGATTAATTGAGAATTAGCAGAAATTAGTTTGCTAGATGGTTGCCATTCCGCCCATATCTCATCTATGGGTTTTGATAGTTTTTCACTTCTTTGACCTATTTCTGAAATCTTAGTTTCAAACTCATCTACCGAATCAACATGTAATTGATTCAAAGTATCTAGCAATTCTCGCAAACCTGCAAACTGTGCCTGATCTTCATTGTTGATTGCAGAATTGGCTAATAGCAATGCTTCTGCCAAAGCCTCCATTTTACCATCTTGCCCAGATTCAATAGCACATTCCATCGCTTCATCAAATACCTCTATTGCCAAACCTGGCCTATCGATTGCTAACAAGGAATTACCAAGTTCTGAAAGTAAATCAACCGCTTCAGATTTATTATTTTGAACTATCAATCTCGCCGATGAAATGTGTGATTGGGCGAGGTCTTGTTCACCCTGTAAATGTCTTGAAATCGCAGCAGCAACCATGTGTGGTAAGCGATTAGTATCTATTTTTTGTGCCTGTGAGTCTGCGGTTTCGAATAGCGATGCGGCCCTATGCCAGCTCGCTGCTGATAATGCTAGTAATCCGAGTTGGTGCATCGCTCTCATCTCTGCTTTGTTATCATCTATCAGTGTTGCAGAATATAATGCACGTGAAAGATGATTTCTTGCTCGTGGTAAATTACCAGATAGTTTTGCCATCATTCCCAATGCAGATTCCATTCTGTACATGTCGCCCGCCATAGCCCTATGAGCAATTTCTGCAATCTCTTCGTTTAGAGGGGTTAGTCCCAGTCCGATAGATTCCATCACTTCGCTGAGCAGGTGTGTTGCTTTGTCATATTCACCTGAAATGTTGTCTAAATCTTGACTTGAGGAAATGTTTGAGAGATAATCATCGATTTTTGATATTGGATTACATACTTTGGGCAGTGTGCCCAATTTGGTTAGATGTGATTTTTTGACATTTTCGCCACGGATCACTCTTTGGAGAGCGGATATCAATTTACTTTCATCATCTATGGTTGATTCCGCAATCGGCTCAGGAGTAACACGCGTTTCTAGCAGAGAGTCTATCATCCAGGTTAGTTTCTCTTGGATATCATATTGTCCAGCCCTACTAATGGCATAACGCATTTCTGCCGCTCTAACGCGTCTTGACAGGCTAAGTAAACTCTTTTTGTGTGATTGCGAAGCATAATCTGCCATCCTTTGTAAGAAAGTTGATGGGGGACAGGTTTCAAATCCAAGATTTGCTTTTTCCCCAGTGGTTGTCATTTTGAAATCGTCGGTTACCACTGTTACAGTATTTCCTTCATGCACCAATTGCGAAGCCAAGACCATCAATGAAAGGTCTACATCTTGAGGTGCTGCTTTTTCTCCAATCAGATTTGCTAGGCCACTGATTTGGGAATTCTCAACCGTGGTTGTGATGAGTAGACTTTGCATTTTCTCTAATAGATTGGGCTGCCCCTTCCATTTTTGAAACCTAACTGTTCTCACCTCATCGTGAACCCCGGGAGTGACGTGAAGCCCTGTTTGAAGATTGTTCAATGCATTTGAGATGCTTTTAACAAACGTATCTGGAGCCATTGAACCGATGTGAATAAAGCAATTGGAATCGACAACCCATAGCTCGGCCATAACCATGGTTTCGGTTGGCTGTAATTTATCATTTCTTATGGGTGAAAAAAAGACTACATTGATTAACACGTTGATGGGGGCTAAACTATGGAAGTGGCAACGGCCCTACTCGAGTTATTTGCAATAATTGCTATTGCTTTATTGACTCCTGGACCGAATGCTTTGACCTGCTTTGCACATAGTGGAACTTTCAGTAATGGCGATGCCCGGTAAGTTGGCGCCTGTTTGCATTGAAATCTCTACTTGCATATATCGCAAATCAAGAGAGGACGACGCAGGTTCAGTATTGCTGCTCATCTTTTCACAACCCTCAATCGTCACTAGGCTTCAAACATACTGAGGACACTGTTGAGTTCACGGAGGTCTTCTTCGAGCATAGATCGCTCCTTCTTGGCCAAATCTACATCCTTCAATCTCTCAACGATTTCTTCGATTTCTTCCTTAGCAGAAGCACGTTCTCTAGCTAACTGCTTGTCCTCTTTTATCATCTGCATACGAGCCATTCTAACACTTGTTTTCTTACGGTGTGTGTTCACAGAAGGTGTACTTTGGGTGGTGATTTCAACTGCGGTTGGATATGGAATAGCAATTCCTTCTCGCTTGAAATTTTCATCAACATTCTTGAGTAACCAATCGCGAGCAACAAATTCATCGGTGTAATCTCCAACCCATCCATACATGCGGAAAACCTTTGCGAAATCTCCCAATTCGATGAGTAGAACGCGAGGTTCTGGTTTGTCGATAGTGTATGGGCACTCACGCATAAGCTTGAGTATGGTAAACTTGACGTGGTCAATATCCTCATCATAACTGACTCCAATGTCTTGAACCAATGAAATACGGCGACCTGCACCATCTCCACCGCCACGGGCATGGTTGATGACTGTGGAATTAACCAGGCTGTTATTAGGGATAACCACTAAGTTTTCTTCATTGGTGAGAATCTTGGTTGATAAGATTCCTACAGAAACGACAGACCCGATCTTTCCTTCGACTTCTATGCGGTCGCCGACTTCGAAAGGTTGGTCCAAAGCGAGCATGAAGGAGTTGACAATGTTTCCTAATGTCTGCTGCATAGCCAATCCGATGATGAGGGAGAAGACAGCCAATGAGGCAAGAACTCCTAACAATTCAATTCCTAATTCAGAGAATGCGAGGTAAAGTCCACCAAACCAAATCGCAGCACGGGACAGGAAAATTATGAGAGAATTACTTCCTGAAACTGTGACGCTAGAAGGTTCAGAAAACCGGTCCATAATAACTGGAATCATCACCTTCAAAGAAACGCTTAGAAGAGAGGTTGAGAGCAGAATAAACATAGCCTGGAACATTGGATCGGATGATACGACCAATGAATGGTCTTCGCCAAGTATCCAAATCATAGTCAGTAAAGCACCTGTAACCAAAATGAATGTGTAGATTCGCTTTGTAACAGGTGAGTAGAGTTTGTCATCCCACTGGAAAGAAGTTTTTTTGACGAAATCTAAGAGAATTTTTTGCATCAATAGTCGAACAAAACCTACAGTAAACAAAGTGGCAACGAGCCCGAAGGACCATTGCATCCATGTGTCGAGTCCGTTTAACGTATCAACTGCAGTATCGATTTGCGACATATTGCCCCCTCACCCTACCGTTCATGAAAGGGTTCCCGTTCATGATAGTTTTGATTGTGGATTTTACCCTGCATTGGCAATTTAATCACAAAAGCGGGCCGAGGTGAACGCCTGCAGCGACCACGATGCTCGATGCGATTACAATTAGCACATTATCATCGATTGGTCCAAACTCATAGCGTTCAACAAATGAAGCGACTGCGCCTGATAGGGCACCCCATAGTGGAATTGAAGGGTCTGTAGCATCTCCAATGATATAGCCTAAGGGAATGCAAAGAATCGCCATTCCCAAGTTACCCCAAGCGCTCTTAGTTCGCTTTGCAAACATCTTATTACGAATAATTCCAGTGACTCCGTCCCCATATGCCATGAACAAGGCTGGCAGAATAGCAAGCCAAGCATCATCCAAGTAATGCCACAGAATGAATACTGAGATTCCAAGCATGAATGCAAATGTTGCATCGTTCATGTTCTGCTCGGTTTGTATCCACCACAGGCGCTTATTTGTCATGTGAGCGGCAGCTAAGCCTGCAGCGCCTAGAAGTCCGCCCAAGAGTGGATAGATTGGGTTTGTGAAAACTATTGGGCACAGAATTAGTGGAACTCCTCCTGCAACCATATGGGCGATCTTGCGGTTGTAATAGACCGCAACCATGTTCTCGCAGCCTTTCGACATGAGATAGGCATGAAATGGCTTGATAGCCATTACTGCAACAAACGCAAAAATACCAAGTCCGATAAGCCACAATAACTGTGAATCAATGCCCATGCACATACATGTGCGCAGCCAGTGCATAATGCTGACTAACCATAATTGGCCAATAGATGTTTGAAGTGACTGAACAGGGGCTGGGCCTATCAAAAGGGAAATGTGGAGTTTGTCACTTTATCAAGGAATTAAGCCAAACACTCAATCTTCTACAACCTTCTAGAATATTCTCCATCGAAGTTGCATATGAAATTCTTACCAAACCTTCTCCGCCTTCCATTAGTGATCCTGGTATCAGTTGCACTTGGGCCTCTTCTAAGGCTCTGGTTGCAAACTCAACATCGCTCATTCCAGTTCCCGTTACATCACAAAAGGCATAGAATGCTCCCTCTGATTTAGGGACTACTATTCCGGGCATTTCGCATAATAATTTGTGAATAACTTCTCTCCTTTCCACGTATTGCTTAGCCATTTCTGCAGTCTCCTCATGAAGACCTAATGCGGCTACTGCGGCAGGCATTAGGAAAGTTGCAACGTGTGTTGCTGCACTCGCATTAATTTTCTTAACCGCCGACATTACACCATTTGGGCCGGTAATCCAACCTAATCTCCAACCGGTCATAGCCCAACCCTTTGACCATCCACCGATGGTAAGAGTTCTCTCGGCCCCCCCGATAATAGTCGAAGGTGAAGTATATGGATAATCTTGCCAAACAAGTGTTGCATAAATCATATCATCAATAATCCACAAATCATTTTCAATAGCTAAATTTACTAATTGTTCAATTTCTTGTGGAGTATATACTGCTCCAGTAGGATTGTTTGGAGAGTTGATCAATATCGCCTTTGTCTTATCGCTAATCGCTGCAGTCAAAGCATCAAAGTCTGGATGATAATTATCTCTTCTAACTGCTACATGGACTGGAACTGCTCCGAGTAACTTTAGCATTCCATCATAGGAAGGCCAAGCCGGTGATAGCAATAGAACTTCATCGCCTGCATCAAGAGTCGCCATCATTGAATACAGTATAGCCTGTTTACAGCCTGGAGTGATTAGGACATCGTTGGCATCTGTTTCAATGCCGTGGGTATCGTGTAAATGGGTCGCTACCGCTTGGCAAACTTCTGGAGTTCCTTGAGTCCTAGTGTATGCAGTTTCACCTCGATCAAGTGCTGCCTTTGCTGCTTCAACGATTGGTAATGGAGTATCAAAGTCAGGTTGTCCTACAGTAAAACGAATCACTTCAGGTCCTGGTGGGGTTAGGAACGCTGCAAAACCGGTGCCGACATTGGCAATATTGCGATTTAATTGGGGCATAGTATCACCGATTATTCACCTATTAGGTGATTACGATTTGAGCCGATAGGCTGCGAGTTATTGAACTAACCCCAAATTGAATTTCCTTTGTCGTTTTACCCAATACAATAATTTGTAAGTATTTTTCTTATTCCAGTATATTTTATCATAACTGAAGCGTTTCTTGATGGAAATGTAAAATTCATAAAGCAATGGAATACATTGTAAAAGTGTGTTGAATAGAAGCATGGACTGTGAATAGTTTAGCTTATCATAATAATTCGAGGTTTTGACCCTAAGTGGAAACCTTTAATAAATAATAGTGTTAAAATTACACCGATGTCTGCAGAGAAAGGAACGCGAATTGGTGGGGCCGGGGGTTTTTGGGGTGACCAAACCATGGCTCCAATCCAATTACTCGAAGAGGGCAATCTACAATATTTGACTATGGATTATTTATCTGAAGTGACTATGTCGATAATGCATAAACAATTAAAACGTAACGAAACGGCTGGTTGGGCAACCGATTTGGAAGATTGGTTAATCGCTGGCGGAATTACTCTCCTCCACTCCAGTGGGGTAAAATTGGTAACAAATGCAGGTGGGGCAAATCCTCTTTCATGTGCTTCAATGGTGCTCGCAGCCGCAGCCAAAATCGGATGGAATAATTGTCAAATTGCATTGGTATTAGGGGATGATATTAGTGAGAAATTAGGTACCTTTGCTGCAGATGGTCATCAATTTAAGCACATGTTTGATGCTGAGCAAGGGTCTCTATTGGACCACAGTGATGCTGTGATATCTGCTAATGCTTATTTGGGCGCTGGCCCGATTGGTAGGTCACTGGAAAGAGGGGCTGATATTGTCATTACCGGTCGCGTCGCTGATGCTTCTTTGATAGTAGGCTGTCTTCTCCACTCCAATGGTTGGGCCAAGCGAGCCGAACAACAAGATTTACCTCTATGTGGCCCGATAGCCGATTGGCATGATGGTGCAAAAACCCAAGCCTTAGACATTATCGCTGGCTGGACCGTGGCTGGACATTTAATCGAATGTGGAGCGCAGGTTAGTGGTGGCAATAGTAGTGACTGGATGGATTTAAAAAACCTAGAAAATGTTGGCTATCCAATCGCTGAAATATTCTCTGATGGAACATCTATTATCTCAAAGCCAAAGCATTCTTCAGGGGCTGTTACCTGTAGAACTGTTAGTGAACAACTGCTTTATGAAATCGGCGACCCTACGGCCTATATCACCCCTGATTGCGTAGTTGATTTGAGCAATACAACATTACAACAAGTTGGCACTAACCAAGTTCTAGTTTCTGCTTCAAAGGGTTTTGAGCAAACTAAAACTCTCAAAATAAGTGCCTCGCATAAGGATGGTTGGATGGTTGCAGCAGAATTGCTAGTACCTGGTCCTAATGCTCGAAAGAAGGCTGAGCATGTCGACGAAATACTTCGCTCTAGATTGATGCATTTAGGAAAAATGGATATCCATGTCGAGTATTTAGGTGACCAAGCACTAACGCCTCCTAGACTCAGAAATATGATGCTCGAACCTAGTGAGGTTGTTATTCGCTGGACGGCTACTTCGGAAAATAAAAATGATTTGTCTGAGTTTTCCCGCTCAATTGCCCCACTTGTATTAACTGGTCCTGCTGGTGTTTGCGGCTATAGTGCTCGAACAAGGCCGCGTGAGATTTTACGTTTCTTCCCCACCATACTGGAACGAAATTTGATTGAACAACAAGTGCAAATTAAACAGATACAAAGTAGACGTTATCAAATGGAAAGAAAAAGACCGTGGCTAGGAGAATGGGTTTTCGACCCATTGGAAAATATCGTTGAAACAAATAAAGGGCGAATTAAAACAAGAGTTGCTGGTAGAATTCTCGATAAATTAAGTAAACCCGAGGAGAGTGTATAAGTATGTTTAAGCAAACTATTACTCTTGGTCAACTAGTTCATTCCCGTTCCGGTGATAAGGGCAACCACGTCAATATTGCCCTCATTTGCCATAAAAAAGAGTGGTTACCACTGCTGCAGAAAACTATTACCCCTGAGATTCTTGCAAATTGGTTTGAAGGTTGGAGTAATGGCCCATTTGAGGTATTTCCTGTTGCGGGTGTTGGGGCTGTAAATTGCATGATTCATAATGTGCTACAGGGTGGTGGAACTGTGGCAAAAAGGTTGGACGCTCAAGGTAAAGCAATCGGTCAAGTGATATTGGATGCGGAAATTGTCATCGACTCTAAACTAGCCAAAGAAGTTGGTTTTTTGATCCCAGTTTCGCAATGATGAGTTGGCTTCTAGCCGTGAATTGAAAATTCTCTAGCAATCGCTTTGGTGATAGCTAAGGTGAGATAAATCAATGTCTGAAAAGGCGATGACCGGTGAATAGCATTGAAATCCCTCTCTCATTTGCTGCATCGATTACCTCTTGGTCTCTAATTGAACCACCTGGTTGAACGATAGATGAAGCGCCTGCATCTGCAGCACGGATTAGACCATCTGCGAATGGGAAGAATGCATCAGAGGCTAGTACGCAACCTTGTGCTCTATCACCGGCTCTTCTCGCTGCAATTCTTACAGCTTGAACTCGACTGGTTTGACCTGGACCAATTCCAACAGTTGCAGTTCCTTGAACCATAACGATAGAATTAGATTTTACTTGCTCACAAACTCTAACCGCAAATTTCATGCTAGCAATTTCTGCTTCTGTTGGTTTGACTTCTGTAACAACTTTGGCTTTATCCCAGTCGATTACTGGTGGTTCTTCAGTCTGGGCTAACCAACCACCTTCGATTGGTTTTGGCAAGAGGATTCGTTGTAATGGTGCTAAGCGATCGTTTGGAGAATCAATGGTTAATATTCTACGATTATTCTTGGCCATGACTATTTCTTTAGCACCTTCATTATATGCAGGCGCCATCAATACTTCAAGGAATAATGGTGTAATTGCATTTGCAGTATCACATTCAAGTGGTTCGTTAAAACAAATAATTGAACCAAAGGCAGATTCAGGGTCGCTTGCTAATGCCATTTCATAGGCTTCTAGTTGAGTTGCACCTAATGCTGCACCGCATGGATTGTTATGTTTGACAATAACACATGCATGAGGTGTTTGTGGCCACTCATTGGTAGAAAGGGCCCGACACAAACGGAGAGTTGCATCCGCATCGGTGTAATTATTGTAAGACATTGCTTTACCACCTTCTACTCTAGCGGTAACCAAAGATTTGTGTTGGCCGATTTCCTTTGGATTCAAGTAGAGTGCTGCTGCTTGATGGGCGTTTTCACCATAACGTAAGTTATGAGATTTTATTGATGCTGATAATAACACATCTGGCAAACGTTGGCTTTGGATTTCTATATCATCACTTTCCTCTGGCCGACCTATAAAGCGAGAATGTAACTCATCTGCTATTGCCGTATCATAGGTTGCAGTGTGTTGGAATGCCTCTAAGGCCAAGTTTTTCCGCATTTCCATAGAGACTCCTTCAGCCCCATTTGCATCGTTTAATGCTGAGAGGATTTCATCGTATGATTGTGGATTGACAGTAATTATTACATTTCGATAATTCTTTGCTGATGCTCTAACCATTGTCGGACCCCCAATATCTATCATCTCCAATAAGTCTGGGCCATCAAGTGGTGGTTGCTGTGCTGCTGCTGCTGAAAACGGATAGAGATTACAAGCGACTATCTGAATTGGAGCATAGCCTAATTCATCTAGACCAACTCGGTCTGCTTCACTTTCCAATCGCGCTAATAGCGGTCCGTGAATTGCTGGATGAAGTGATTTTACACGTCCATCAAAGATTTCTGGATGACCAGTTATATCTGAAACTCCAATCACTTCTAGTCCTGCTTGTTTTAATTTTTTAGCAGTTCCACCGGTTGAAACTAATTCAAAACCAAGTCGTGCCAATCCTGTTGCAAATTCAACAATATTGGTTTTGTCGTATACACTGAGCAATGCTCGTGGACGGGTTGCGTTGTTTTCCATGGTTGGACCCGTATCGTTGGCACTTGCGAGCCGGTATTGAACATAGTGGCTATCCAAAGTATACGCTATTGCCTTGTTGTTATAATTAATCGCCGTACTGCAGGGTGGTTTCAGTCACCGCGAGCAGATATCACTTGGTCTACTCTAAGTAGGCCACAGGTAGTTTCACAAGCCGCTTCGATAGCATGAGAAATTGTTTCAGCACTTGCTAATGCTTCTGTGATTGTTCCTGCTTTACCATCGCGTAAAACTCCCGCTTCGCTATTTCCCGCTCTATGCAATGCTCGTAATTCAAGCAGACAATCTAGGCGATTTACTCCTGCGTTTTCCCCTAGTGTTGCTGGAATTGATTCCAATGCTCTGGCGAATGCCTCCATTGCTAACCTTTCACGGCCAGGATGGTTTTCTGCTGCTTCTTTTATCGCAAGGCTTGCAGCCATATGCAAACTTCCTGCACCGGTTAGAACCTCGCCGGTCTCCATAGCTGAAGTTACTGAACAAAGTGCATCATAGAGTCCACGAATTACTTCTTCGCTAGCAACTCCGTCACCGCCTCCAACATCAATAGTTGCTATGCCGGTTTGTAGTCCGACCAATAAATGAATGCGTTCTCTTCGCCCTTCCGCGCCCTCAAGAATTTCAATCTTCAGTTCACTAAAATCACCCAATATGTCCTGGGAAATATCATCTAAGTGATCTATCATTTGAGCGCCTGTAGCCAAAGCAATATCTTCTGCTCCAGCCCTATCCAAACCACCTAAAACAAAAATTCCCGCATCGGCTAATGTGTGAAGGATTCTTGCTTCAACTCCCTGCGCAGTAAATACTAGACTTGCACCACTGCTGATAATTTGCTGTGCTTTGAATTGTAATTTTTCTTCCTCAGCATCCATGAAAGAAACCCATTTCTCTGGGTCTTCAACTTCAATTTCAACGTCGCGTATTGTTGATTCTATTTCAAAAGGACAAGACAAAACCAATACTTTCCCAGCATCTAATGACTTAGGTAGGCGGTCTAATTCTAACTTCTTCTCGATTATTAATCCGGCGATTATCCTGCTATCGCCAATGCTTCCACTACCTCGCTTTGACATTCTAACATCCTCGGTTCTAATGTGTAGATTTCCATCCCTTTCCCCGGCAACAAGTTGTGCCGCAGTGACCACAAGGTCGGCCATCAAATCTCCACCGGCCTCCGCTGAAGTTCCACTCATTGCAGTCTTTGCAACCTTTCTAAGTTCGTCAATAGAATCAGGACGTATTGTAATGATTTTAGATTGAAGTGTTTTTAGTGTAATCTCTAATGCTTTTTGATAACCATCGACCAATACTAATGGGTGTAGTTTTTTGTCAAATAAGCGACCCGCTTCTCTCATCAAGTTACTAGCGATTAACAAGCAACTAGTAACGCCATCACCACAAGCATTCTCTTGTGATTGTGCAAGTGCGACGAATGCTTTTGCTGCTGGGTGTTTTACCAATAATTCAGAGACTATTTTTGCACCATCGTTGGTCACTGTGGTTTGACCATTGGTCTTATACATCATTTTGTCAAGACCATTTGGCCCCAAAGTTCCTGCTAATAAGTCGCCAAAGGCAATTGCTGCACCAACTAATTTCTTGGTAACTTCAACACCAGAAGTTACTGATGTCGTAGATGGTACAATCGCCACTGGGGCGCGCCCTGAGCCATCGTTTGGTAGCGACATCATCCCTTGGGCGCGGCCACGCCTTGATGAACCCTCCTTCAATTGTCATCGGGTGATTCATCGGTTTTTACGTGATTGGCGACGGTCGCCTTTACCCGAGCCTTTGCGGTTTCCTTCCCTGTTACGGTTTTCTCTAGAGTGTTTGTCTTGGGAATCTTCCCAGAACTTTTTCTTCTCACCGAGGCCTTCTGGCATATCTTCAAAAGATTCTATGCTCAATTTCATTCCACCTAATTCATCTTGTAATTGGTTGACATTTTCCCCACCACGACCAACTAAGGTTGAGATCATGTTTTGTGGAGCGTAGACCTTTGCACTGGTTTCACTAGTGAATTGCACTTCACATTGAACCCCGACCCACTGTTGAATTGTCTCTACGATTTTGTCTCTGGCCAATGCTCGCATTGGAGATAGTTTTCCTCTTGCTGCCGCGGTTACTGGAACAACTGCTATTTCCGAGCCAAAGGCAAACATTTCATGAGTGATATTTCCACTAGGAAATTCAACCACTTCAATAACAGGTCTTGCCAACTCCTCTTGCATCCCTGTTGGTGCTTTGACGGTCATGCGCAATTCTAATACTTGCTGAATCTTTCCCGCTTCAACGTGAAGTATCGTGTCCAATACTTGACTGACTAAACCCAATTCAACCTTACCAATTAATCTTTGAATTGCCTCTAATGCTGAATTGGCGTGGGTTACTCCGAGCAATCCTACACCAGCAAGTCTGACATCTGCAAAAATCTCAAAGTCTCTTGCCCTCCTTACCTCATCAAAGATGACGAAGTCTGGCCTAACTAGGAAAATAATCTCCGCAGTCTTTTCTAAGTCTCCTTCAAGAGGTGCGTATTGGGTAATTCTGTCTGCTAATTGTAAGTCACGTGGTGCTTCCATGGTCTTGACAATAGCGCCGACTTCAGTATCCAGGTATTCGGCAACTGCTTGGGCTAAGGTTGTCTTTCCTGAACCTGGGCGTCCAGAAATAAATATACCACGATGGTGGTCTGCTAATCTTTCGATTATACGTGGGTCGATTTCATAATCACTGAGTGAAAGTTTGGCAACTGGGCGTACGATTGTGATTTCTCTTGCGTCTGAAAATGGTGGCCAAGCGCATGAAACTCGCAGGTCTCCTAGCTGTAGAACTTGGCAACCCTTCCTATCAATTTCAAGGAAACAATCGCTACGGTTTCTATTGGTTTCTATCAAATCAACCAATTCTTCTTGCATTGCTTCCATGCGCAATGTATCCCATTCAATATCCGATTCAACCTCTGTTAATTTTAACTGACCAATTGTACCTTGTTTGACCCTTGGTATGCAATCTGCTTTGAGAAAAACTGTGTGTACTTGCTCCATCAACAAGTCCTCAAGTGCTTGCGGAAGTACGGGGTGGTCGCCAAACTTAGCCATTGTAATCAGCCATGGTCGGTAAGGGGGGCATTTCACCCTTCGCCTCAATCGCCCTATCAATCATACTACCTTGTTTGATTGCTTTCCTTCTGCGGTTGAAGTATTATCTTGTTTTTGCTCAATGCGCGATGATACTTCTGATAGGGCTTGTTCTATCCAACGGGCTCCCCGTAATGTCGCACCCGCTGTTGGAAATAGGTCTGCTTTGCCATTATTTTGTTGGTGGGATATGCTGAGTAGTTGGCGCCACTCCATCTCTAATGGAGGGGTTGAAAAATCGGTCGCTATGATTTTCTGGCCTTCTTCGTTTTGTAATTTTATAGTTTCGTGGTTATTGAAATCAATCAAAATCGTCCCAAATTCGCCAATCAAATTGAGTTCTCGTCGTTCTATCTGTGAATCCCATGCGACTGAAATATTAGCCTCTATGGCACCTGGGAATTCAAGCCACATCGTAGCTTGAATTGGGCTGCCTTGTTGGTTCGTTTTAAGATGAGAAATATGTAACCGATGAGGTTCAACTTCACCTTGTACAGAACAAACCGTGTCTATTGCATGCACTCCTAGAGCCTCGATTACATCCCCTCCAATTGGTGGCTTTCTAGTCGAGTGGCGAACAAAATCAATATGATGGAGTGAGCCGATTAATCCGCTGGCAACCAATGCTTTTGCCTTCTGAATACCAGAATGAAACCTTAGGAGAAAACCTACTGATAGAGATTGGCCTGTTCTTCGGCTACAAGCAAGTACTGCTGCTGCTTCTGTTTCAGAAAAGCCAAGTGGTTTTTCAACCAAGACATCAATACCCTGCGACATCAATTCTATCGATAATTGACAATGGGTTTGTGGAGGGGTTACTATGGCGACTAAATCGGGTGAATTATATTCAACCATTTCCTGCCATGAAGAGAAGGTTGCATCTATTTCCAATGGTAGGTTGGTTAGTTTGTCTGCATCGATATCGCAAACGAATAATTGTTTGATCAATCCTTCTATTTTGAGGGATGTAAGTGTTCTGATGTGAGCCTGGCCCCAACGACCAGCCCCGAGAATCGCAACTGTGAGAGGCATACCAACAAATCATTCGTAGGGGCGGGGTTTGATAATATTGCCCTGTTCATCCTTTGCTGTAAATTGAAAGGTGGTAGGTGCTTCGGTTAGAGTTGAAAGGTCTGGAGTGTTTTGGTCCTCAAAGCCCATAGACGCATAAACTTCTGGTGAAAATGAAAACCCCTCGGCTCCAATGTATTGCGCTCGTGAAACGCGGGTGGTTATTCTTGCAAAACCGTAATACCATAATGCAAGTGCTGTAATCGCATCTTGACTGGTTGGAGATTTTCGCGGTAATTTTGGAAATGGTGATACTAGACACTCGTCTGGTATCAAGTGATTTCCGCTACGCGTTTGGCGTTTTTTGCTCATCCATGAGCGCATGAACATCCAACGGATGCGGAAATGAGAGCGCTTTGCATAACTGCTATTCATCAAATATTTCTTTTCAAAGTCATAAACTATCGGCTTGATTACTTTCCAGACATCTCTGCTAAGAACATATCCCCAAAAATGACGATTGGTTGCAATCACTTGATTGTGTTGAGAGTCCTGTTGCTTCAGATTCGAGTTGTTAATGTTGTAGGCCATAACAGTTCCAATATCACAATACTGCTGTGACCATTGTGAGATATCGAGGACTGTTTGAATATAACTTGGGGCAAGTATCATATCGTCCTCTAACAGGATTATACGGTCATAATTTAATTCATCGAATAGAGTTCTTCTAGCATCGATTAGATGCTTGCCTATCCCCCAGTTACTATCTCTCAAGACATAATTAACATTATCAAAGGTTGATGCTTTTACTAATGCTACTATTTCATCTTGCTCGGCCTTCTCACCTCCGTCGAGATAGATGTGTAAATCGCATTGATGGGCAGCTTCATTTGCTTGTAAAGAGCCAAGGGTTTGGCTGAAGTAATCAACACGGTTGAATCCGAGAAGAAGTATCGCTGTTTTCATTGTTCAACCCCATCTGTAATTTGTTGTGCCCATAATCGGCCCGCTAAGGTATCCCATTCAATAGATTGGGGCGATGCGGATTGGTGGTAATTGGTATATTCTCCAAAATAGATTTCTTGACCACATAAAAATAAGTCAACGCGGGTGTAATCTATTTCTTTTGATAGATTTTCACAAATTGAAATCATTGATTTTAGTATTTCTGGCTTTAGAATTGTTGCTAGATTTTGTGGCTCACCGAGGTCCACTTTATGGGCATTGGTTTGTTCTATTTTGTTGCCATCACAGTCATAGATCGCTTGACTATGTTGTGACATTCGCCCTGTGTCCAATTGAATTATTCCGACTTTACCAGAAAAACAATGGAATTTCCAATCAGAGGGTAATGAATCGGTTTCATCGACAAGTAATTCCTCTATCATCACGCCACGTGGCTTGATATTGTATGCTCCCCATTCCAATGGAACTGGGAATTCTTTCTTCAAATTACGCGATAGGGCCCACTGGATTCTCCATTTTGGCCACGGTTTTCCATGCTGATCTTTACCATTGCGAATTACCAAATATCCATTCTCACCCCGACTTCTAAGTTTTAATTTACGGGTAATTCCATTCAATGGTTTATCAGCATTATCCATGATGAATAGGGTGTCTCCAGACCAGTGATTAGTTTTGATTACACAACGTTTGGGTAAGTTTTCCCAATCGATTCTAACCTTTGAATCGGTGCTCCAATGATAGATTTCAGGTAATGCACAACCACCGAGCCGTTGTACAAGATCTCGAGCGAGGTATTTGTTTTCCATAATTGGAAGTGCTGGATTGCGATCGTTTACCATCCTGTACAACAATTTCTGAGAAAAGTGCTCAGATTTGCTTGGGTCAAAGCGATGCCATGCGCATTTGCCTCCAGGCAAAATATCACCATGGTTAGTTCCGCCCATGCTATTGCCTACCTGTCTTCTTTCAAGAAGAACGCGCTACTATTACTCGTCTTTAGAGTCATCACTTGCGCTTTCGGACACTGCGACATCCCCTCCACCATAGTAACTGTATGAATCATATCTTGGTTGATCTAATTTCAAAGTAGCAACATCCTCCATCGTGGTTAAATTGGTAACTGAAACTCCTGCTGAAGAAATCGCATAAACGTAATCGCCCATGAAAATAGACCTGCGGATATTGTATTCTCCCCAGTAATATTGGTCATCGGCTCGGTTGTATAGAGCGGAATGGTCAACAGTTCCATGTA
>ERZ891418.228-NODE-228-length-20652-cov-11.946060_pt1 | contig 20652 bp, 30 predicted proteins | sample MGYA00521236_ERZ891418 | MGnify/ENA primary metagenome ERZ891418 (study PRJEB32303, sample SAMEA104408696) | aquatic metagenome | biome: Brackish water; feature: Chemocline; material: water | place: Baltic Sea | collected 2014-10-18T10:34:00 | depth 100 m ... | reverse complement strand
GGCTTAGTATCAATCCGATAGCAGTCAGGTCCGGCAGGATCAACCGGATTCTGAATAATTTTCTTTTTGGTCTTGATTATTGAAGTACAATTGTACTTGTATATTTGGAATTGACGGATGCACATAATGTTCACATCTCAGAAATGATTTCACAATCAAATCCTCATTCTTGTATGCGTAAATGGAGGCCCATGAATCACAAAGTGGCATATTGCCATACTTCATCACGAGCGCCGCCTATTGCTTTACGTATGCAGAATCCGATAATTGAAGAATCCATATAAACCATGCGTGAAATTATGCCTGATCGATTCAAAAATAGCAAAAATTAGAATGGATTTTTATCAAAAATGCCTTAAAACATAACGATCAAAAAAGGATATGACTAAAAGATCTATGTTAATTAAAATCATAGTAAGTTTTTGACAGATCAGTTTTGGATCACATAAAAAACTACAAGCAAAAAACACCTGGATCTGCAAAAATATTTTCAAAGTCATTAAAATTTCACGTTAATGGTGTTTCTCACAACATAAGATTTTACGATCCATATCCATTTGTGGTTAAATCATCTTTGGGAAAAAATTTACGAGATGTTGATGATAACAAGTATACAGATTATTGGATGGGTCATTGGTCTTTGATATTAGGACATGGTCAAAAAAATGTTAAAGAGTCAATTAAAAAACAAATTGAAAAAAGTTGGATGTATGGAACAGTAAATGAACAGACAATAAAATTATCAGAATTAATTTCAAAAGCAGTTCCGGTTGCAGAAAAAATTAGATACGTAACATCAGGTACAGAGGCTACAATGTATGCAGTTAGATTAGCACGTTCAGTTACAGGTAAGAAAATAATTGCAAAGATAGACGGAGGATGGCACGGATACACATCAGATTTACTAAAAAGTGTAAACTGGCCATTTAAAGAATCAGAAAGTAGTGGAACAGTAAATGATGAAAAAATTGTTTCTATACCGTATAATAATTTAGAAGGTTCATTAAAAATATTAAAAAAACATTCAAAAAATCTTGCAGGAGTTATCATTGAACCAGTTTTAGGTGGAGGGGGATGTATACCAGCAACAAAAGAATATCTCAAAGGTATTCAAGAATTTGTTCATAAAAATAAATCATTATTTATTTTAGATGAAATAGTTACAGGTTTTAGATTTAGATACGGATGTTTGTATCCAACTATGAAATTAGATCCAGACATAGTAACATTAGGAAAAATAACTGGAGGAGGAATGGCAATTGGAGTCATATGTGGTAAAAAAGAAATCATGGAGCATGCAGATACAACAGGTAAGAAAAAATCTGAAAGAGCATATATTGGCGGAGGCACGTTTTCAGCAAATCCAACATCGATGACATCAGGATATGCTACACTAAATTATTTGAAAACAAACAAATCAACATATTCAAAAATTAACGCATTAGGAGACCACACAAGAAAAGAACTTGAAAAAGTATTTGAGGGTAAAGTAATTGTGACAGGTAAGGGTTCATTATTTATGACTCATTTTGTAAAAAATGGGATTACAGAGATAACAAATTCAACAGATGTTGCCAAATGTGATTCAGAAATGTTACAAAAATATCATTTTAAAATGATTTCCAAAGATGGAATATTTTTCCTACCAGGTAAACTAGGAGCTATATCCATTAGTCATTCCAAAGAAGATATTAAAAAAATGATTTCAGCTTCAGAGAATTTCTAAAAATAAAATAATCATAAATCAGATTTATTTTTCCAAGAAATTAATTGATTAAAAATATCTATAAAATTATCCCCCCTTATAGTAATATGAACATGAGCAAAGACATTCTCAAATTGAGATTCAAAAATAATAGTACATTCTTCTTTAAAAAAAGGTACAGAAATTCCAATTTTTTGTAAAGAAGAAAATTTGAAATTTTCAATCTGAATAATATCATAATCAATAATAATTTCTTTTTTGTTAGAATTTTTATTAATTGAAACATCAAGTTTTTGTTGTAAAGAATCAGACCAAATAGGAGAATCCTTAGGCCAATGATGTACAAACACTTTATCAGCTAAATAATGCATTTGAGAATCAGTCAATAATTAAAACAAAAACTAAATCAAATTAAGGGTTTGTTGTCAAATCAGTTAAACATACTTAGGCACAAATATTATTTTTTAACAAGTAAAGTTACAACAATTTCAGTTTGGTCATTATCAAGGTCATCATCAAACGTGATTTTTTTATCCACAAGTTTGTATTCTTCAATTAAAGAACCATATTCACTGAATCTTCTAACCAGTTTGCTTTGTGGAAGAACAACTACATCACCAGCGTTATGATATGTTTCAACCAATTCGCCATTTTTTATTATAATTTTCAATCTATTCACTAATGTAAAATCAAATATAAAAAGTAGATTATATTACAATATACAAAAATTTTAAAACTTATTCAATACAAGAAATAGGTAATTAATCCAAAAAGAGGGAGTATTTAGAAAATTCTTCAGATTTTTATAAAATAACAATTACAGCAACTCATGGAAAAGAAAAAAGAAGGAAAGGAAGCACATGCCACTGAAGATCCAACAGACACTTATGCAAAAAAACAAGAAGACATGGTAAAAGAGGCAATTAAAAAATTCAAATCGCAGAATTAAACTAAACTTTCATTAGCAATGTGATTTTGATAAAAATATGGGATTATTTAGTTCAAAAAAAAATCCAGAAGACATGAAATATGATGCAATGGCAATGATGGAGAAAAATCAACCAAAAGCAGCAATATCATTATTTAATAAAATTCTAAAACAAAATCCGGTAGACACGGATGTATTGTTTAACAAAGGATTGGCATTGAATAAAATAAGAAAATACAGTGATGCAATTACATGTTTTGACAAAATATTAGAAACTAATTCAAAAGACGCTCAAGCATTGAATAACAAAGGTATTGCAATGGCAGAAAATGGAAATATTCAGGCAGCAGCAGAATGCTATGACATGGCAATTGAAGCAAACCCAAAACACGCAGCATCATATTTTAACAAAGGAGTACTATTAGACAAACTTCAAGAACATGAAGAGGCACTAGTTGCATTAGAAAAAGCAATTTCCACAGATCCAAGAAAACCAAATGCAATGGTCTACAAAGGAATTGTTTTAGGAAAAATGAAAAAACATGAAGAGGCACTACATTGTTTTCAAAATATTTGTAAAAAATATCCAAACAACCAAGACGCATTTTTTCAAAAAGGAATACAATTGGCAGAATTAGGAAAACATGAAGAGGCACTAGATGTGTTTGATGAAATTCTAAAAAAATATAAAGATAATGTAAATGTAATTTATGCAAAATCTAGAAGTAAGGCAGCGTTAGAAAAATATCCAGAGGCACTAGAATTACTAAAACAAGCAATTTCAAGAAATCCAAAGATAATTCGTACGTGGGCAAAAGAAGAACCAATATTTACAAAACTACACAGTAATGATAAATTTAGAGCGTTAGTAAAACTATAAAATTTTGTTACGTACAGCGTCTATTCTAATTATAGCAATTTTCTTTTTCGGTCCAATTAATCTTGCCTCATAAATTGGAACATATACCTCGCTAATTTCACACAATACAAATTCTTCTTCAAGTTTTCGCACATCATCTTTCAAAGGCTTTTTTAAAAAGGATTGAAGTTTTTCAATGGCATCATCATAAGTAAATTCAGTTTTTTTTACATTTGTTAAATTTTTTTCTAGTATTTGATTTGGATAATTTTCAGTTGTTTTTGAATTTAATTTAAAAGGAAATTTAATTTCCCTCCCATGATGATCAAATGCCAATTCATTCTCATTTTCAACAAATACATGTTCTTCTAATTTTAAATTAATTTTATTTTTACCACGTTTTCCAACAATAGTTTTTTTAAAATTAGACTTAGTTTGAACTGGAAAAACACCGCCTCCCAAAACAATCTCAGATACGTTGGAATCAACAGAAATAGAATGAGTTGCGGCTCTAAAATAATTTGCCACATATTTACCAGAAATATTCAAGATGCACTCATAGTATAATTTCATAGAATGTATGTGAATATCGCTATTTTTTGGACGTGAAAGTAGAGATTTAAACAAAGAAGATTTCTTATCTTCAATAATTTCCAGTACTTCATTTTCATCAATTTTTTTACGTAAAACTATTATTTTTGGATCAAAATTCTTTTTCAAAACTAACCAAGCTATACAAGTCATCGTATTAAACCAATTCTAATTTAAAAATAAAGAGAGGATATTTTAAAAATAAGAGTATCTATAAAATAAAAATCCCAAAGAAAGAAAAGGAGCTAATTTCTATTAAAAATAGATGAAGAAATCAAACATTAATGGACATGCAGATAAAAGAAAAGTTAACCCAGAATGGTTTACAGATAAAACATGGATGAAAGTCCTTTCAGAGAAAATTAAATCAAAGGATCAAGATATTTATCATGTACATTTTGAAAATGGTTCTAGAACTAAACTTCATTTTCACAATGGGAATCAAGTTTTAATGGCAGTAAAAGGAAAAGGTAGTCTAGAACTTTTTAAAAAATTTGGTTCAAAAAAAACAGAATTTAAAATTAAAAGAATTGAAAGAATTAGTCTTAATGAGGGTGACATTGTACACATCCCAGCAAAAACATTCCACACTCATGGATCAATTAATAAAAATAAAGAATTTTCACACATTGCAATCAACATGTTGCCTAAAAAAAATTCAACGTACAAAACAACATGGTATGAATCAGATTTTAAAAATAAAGTAACAAAAATTATTTAAAAACAATGTCAATAAAACAAAATTCAAAAATAAATTTTATTGAAGGTAGTGAGGGAGTAAAAATCAAAGAGTTCTTTAATCCAAATAATACATCAAATCAGATCAATTACAGTATAGCACAATGTTCATTAGATATTGGAAAGAAAACTAAACTTCATAAAATTAAGTCATCTGAAATATACTATATTTTAGAAGGTAAAGGAAATTTGAAAATAGATGAAGAAATATTTTGTTTAGAAAAAAATGATTCAGCACATGTTCCACCAAATTCAAAACAATTTATTGAAAATATTGGATCAGAAAATTTACGTTTTTTATGCATTGTAGAACCAGCATGGAAAGCAGAAGACGATGAAATTTTAGAAGAATAATACATTATACGAGTAATTATTTTTAACATATGTGCAATTAGAAGTATTATGGATAGAAGAGAGGCGTTAATGATACTAAAGGTTAAGCAGGATTCATCACAAGAAGAAATCAAGACATCTTATCGAAAAATGGTACTAGAATTACATCCAGATAAAAATAAAGAAAATTATGAAGATACAAAATTTAAAAAAATTACAGAAGCATATAATTTTCTAAAAAAGAATGAAGTTGACAAAACAATACATCATCAGACAAAGAAAAATTCAGGCAATCAAAGAGTTAAACCCAAACCACAATGGGGAGCACCGAATGATGGAAACATTCCAGAACAAGATTGGAGTAAATATACACGTGGATTTGAAGAAGGTGATCCAGCTTTTTGGAAAGAGTATGAAAGAAAATTTTGGGAGGATTATAATGCACGAGTACGAGCAGACGGTAAAAATGGAGAATATGAAAAAGCAAGAGAACCTGATCAACAGCCAGATCTTAGGGTAGATGTAGACAAATCTTTGTGTATTGGTTGTTGTAGTTGTGAGATTATTGCACCAGGAGTATTTGAAATAGATAAGAACAGTAGAACAAACCCCAAATCAAAAGTAATTAATCAAAAAGGTGCAGGGGTAAATAAAATAATGAATGCTGCACAAACATGCCCAACAAAAGCAATAAGTGTAGAAAATATCAGAACAAAAGAAAAACTATTCCCGTATTAAATTTTTAATAAATTATAATATTTTTCAATTTCAGAGTTTGATAAATTTAATGAAGAATTAAACATACTATGAATAGGTCCAGCTGAATCAGATTCACTTCGTGGAACTAAGTGTACATGAACATGAGGTATCTCCTGACCAGCAGTTTCACCATTATGGATTGCAATCAAAGTTGAACCAGTGATAGAATCAACTTTAGACATCATAACATGAACTAACGAAAACAAATCAGAATTTTCGCTACTAGTCATATCCTGAATTTTTTTGTGATGATTTTTTGGGATAACTAGCACATGTCCTTTTGTAAGGGGAAATGCATCCAAAAAACATATGGAGTGAGATGTCTCATTAAGGATTTTAGCAGGAATTTCTCTAGAAATAATTTTACAAAAAATACAATCCACAAATACGAATTAAATTTTTAAAATATCAAAGTATCTATTATGGAGTAGCAACATCAGCCCATGCCAAATCCTTTCCAAATTTTATTGTAACCTCATCGCCAGTATTTAATTCACAATTTTTAATAATTTTAGGAATATCATCAATTGTTTCCACATAACAAGTACCATTATCATTATTCAAAATAACAACATCCTCAAAAACATTATCTCTAATTAAGTGCCAAAAAGGGAATACCATCGTGGATAAAACTATCCCAACAGCCAAAAAAACACACACAAAAACTAATCCTTGTTGTTGACTAGAACTTAACTTCATTTTACCATAGGCCGCCATCCCCGTCAGCGTTTGGTTTTTTGGCAGGTACGTTACCATGAGCTTTTTTCATATGTCTTTTTAGCTTCTCTGGATCATGTAATTCAGTTCCACATGTATCACATTTGGTTTTATTATCATCGTCTTTGTTACGTTTGAATAAACCCATAATATCACAATGATGAAGAAATACGTTATAAAGGATACTGAATTCCATCAACCATGTTAGTAAAAAATATCACAGTTTTAGGTTCAGGAGTTATGGGTCATGGAATTGCCCAAGTGTCAGCAACTGCAGGGTATAATGTAGTATTACGAGACATCAAACAAGAATTTTTGGATAAAGCAATGGAGAAAATAAAATGGAGTTTAGATAAACTAGTTTCTAAAGAAAAAATATCAAAAGAGGAGGCTGATGGAATTTTTTCAAGAATAATTCCAATTGTAGATTTGAAGGAAGCAGTAAAAAATGCTGAAATGATAATAGAAGTTGTTCCAGAAATAATGGAATTAAAGAAAAAAGTATATGCAGAATTAGATGCAGTTGCAGGACCAGACGTAATATTTGCATCAAATACAAGTACATTGCCAATTACAGAAATAGCAAATACAACATCACGTCCAGAAAAGTTCATAGGAATTCATTTTTTTAATCCACCACAATTAATGAAGTTAGTTGAAATAATTCCAGGAGAAAAAACAACTCAAGCAATTACAGATTTAACTCAAGAATATGTAAAATCACTAAATAAACAAGCTGTGCTATGTAGAAAAGATGTTCCAGGATTCATCATTAACAGATTATTCATTCCAATGGTTCATGAAGCATGTTATGTTCAAGATAGGACTAATGCAACACTTGAAGAAATTGATTCTGCAGTGAAATTTAAGTTAGGTTTTCCAATGGGAATTTTTGAATTAGCAGATTTTACAGGCATGGATGTAATTCATAAAGCAACTGTAGAAATGCACTTACGTGATAAAAAAGTAATCAATCCACATCCAACAATAGAAAAAATGTTTGATGAAAAGAAATTAGGCCAAAAATCAGGTGAAGGTTATTACAAATATTCTGATGATAAGTATGAAAGAGTTGCATTATCTGAAGAGTTAGCAGAAAAATTTAATCCCATTCAACTAGTAGCAAATATTCTAAATAACGCAGCATGGTTAATTACAAACGGTGCAAGTGATATTACTGAAATTGAAAAAGCAGCACAGTTAGGATTAGGATTAAAAAAACCATTATTTGAAACTGCAAAAGAAATTGGAATTAAAAATATTGTAGATGAATTAAATAGACTTGAAAAAGAACATGGTGAGTTTTACAAACCAGATCCTTTGTTAATTTCTATGCAGTAATTAATTCTAAAATTTTTTTAACAGCCTCTTTTGCAGTATCAACACCAATAATTTTTACATTCTTTCTATGATCTACATATCCATCAATGTATGGGGTGATAGAACTTTCAATTCCACGAATTGCAACCATGGGTTTTTTGCTCATATATGCAGCACATACCTCAGATAAAGTTCCAGAGCCACCACCGACAATTATTACGCCATCAGCAGATAAGGCATTAAGAAAATCACGAGTAAAACCCATTCCAGAAGGGATCACAATATCACAATAGTCATTAGCAAATTTAGGATCATCTTGAGGCAATATTCCAACAGTAATTCCATTACCATCTTTTGCACCATGAGAACAAGCATTCATCACACCGCCTAAACCACCAGTAATCAAAACAGAGTTAGATTTTGCAATTTCAACTCCAATATCATATGCCATTTTTTCATGTTTAGGAGTACATCCGTTAGTATTATTTCCAATAACTAAGATCTGTATTTTCTTTACCATAACAGAACTAAAAAAAACGGTTTGAAATATGTTCGTAGAGAAAAAGATATTAGGGAATTATATCAAATATGACTATGAAAACACGTTCAATGCCAGTATGTTTTAGTGAAAAACAATACAAAGTGATCGAAGAATTTGCCAAGAAGAACGGTATGCTTAATGCAAGTCAAGCCCTTGAAAAAATCCTTAATCAATAATTAGTTTTTATAATTTTTAATTATTTTTATTATTCAACATAATTTAGTGTCTATTTAGCAACAGTTTGTATGGGTTGTTTACATTTAATAATTAAATATTTTAAAATTAAATGAAAAGTATGGGACTATTTAGTAAAAAACCAGTGTATTGTGTAGTTTGCAATAAGGAATTAACCCACAAGCATAAACCAAAAAAAGAATGGAATTTGAAGGGGTTACTATGCGGGGATTGTCATTTTGATAAATCAAAAGAATACTATGAAGGTCAAGTAAGACAACCATGTGTAAAATGTAAGATAACACAAAAAATTACAGATTTGTGGGAACCAAGATGGCAATGGGATATGGAGGGGTTACTATGTAAGAATTGTTTTGATCAAAAAGAAAAAGATTTTGCTCAAACAAAAAACTTTTGTTCATTATGCGATACAAAAATGGGATTAATCAGACATAATCCAAAAAGTCATTGGAAAATAGAAGGTCAATTATGTGGAAAATGCTGGGATAAAAAGAAATCAGAGTTTGGATAAAAGTGAATTTTTTTAAAAAATATCAATGCGATAAGTGTAATAAAAAAATTTCAAAAGAAGAAGAATTTATGAATCATAAACAAATTGTTCATGGAAAAGATTCACAGTATGATTGTAAAGAATGTGACAAAGATTTTTCTAATATGGAAGATATGAGAACCCACCTACAAAGAAAACATAGTTACAAAAAAGACAGATAATTAAATTGCATTTATTGTTTTAACCACTAGTGGTCTATTTTTAGTGAATACTCTAAAACCACAAATACATTTGATTTCAGGTAAACGAGATAATTCGGTATTTGAAACAGTAGTGCCACATCTCAAGCAAGCATAATGTACATCAAATACTTCAGCAGGTGCTTCCTCTACTTCTTCAGTTATTTCTTCAGTTATTTCTTCAGTCATGTTTATCATCAATAATTTCTATAATTTAAGGATACCAAATCAAGTTAAAGATAATTCAATGTAAACATCATCAGGAATTTTTAATCGCATTAGTTGCCTTATTGCTTTATCATCTGCACTAATATTGATTATTCTTCTATGCATTCGCATTTCCCATTTCTCATAAGTTTCAGTACCACTACCACAAGGAGATTTTCTTGTAGCAATATGTAATCTTTTTACAGGAAGTGGAGTTGGACCTTTAACTTTAACACCCGTTTTTTTACCAATACCCATTATCTCATCACAAACAATATCCAATTTAGGGAGACTGATAGATGTGAGTTTAACACGGGCAGTTTGTGTCATAAAAACGCCTATGGTTTGTGCTCTTCGGTAATTTCCTTAACAATACCTGCTGCGATTGTTGCACCCATATCTCTAAGTGCGAATCTTCCCATTTCAGGGAATGCTTCGAAGGTTTCAATACAAGTTGGTCTCACCGGTCTAATCTTTACAATTGCTGCATCACCTACTTTAAGGAATTTTGGATTTTCTTCCTCAACTGCACCAGTTGCTGGGTTGATTTTTTGAAGGAACTCAGTAATAGTTGCTGCAACTTGTGTTGTGTGAGCGTGCATAACTGGAGTATATCCAGGAGCAATTGCTGTTGGGTGGTGAATAACAATAATTTGGGCTTTGAATTCTTTTGCTACAGTTGGTGGGGCATCAGGAGTACCAAGAACATCTCCTCTCTTGATATCTTTCTTTTCAATACCTCTTAGGTTGAAACCAATGTTGTCACCTGCTTCTGCAGTTGGCATTTCTGTATGATGTGTTTCAATAGATTTGATTTCACCAAGTGCACCAGAAGGCATTACAATAATTTTTTGTCCTGCTTTCATAATACCAGTTTCGACTCTACCTACAGGTACAGTTCCTACACCAGTAATTGTGTAAACATCTTGAATTGGAACACGTAATGGTTTACCAGTTGGTTTTTCTTCTACTGTAAAGTCATCAAATGCTTCAAGTAGTGTTTTACCAGAATACCATGGCATGTTCTCAGTTTTCTTAACTAAGTTATCACCTTTCCATCCAGAAACTGGAATGACTGGTACGTTTTCTAGTTTGTAACCAACAGATTTTACTAATTTTTCACCTTTCTCTTTGGCTGCTTTGAATGCATCTTCTTTGTAGTCAACGGCATCCATCTTGTTGATTGCAATAATAATTTGTTTTACACCTAATGTTTTAAGCAAAAATGCGTGTTCTCTTGCTTGTCCACCAGCTGCAGTTGCAGTATCAGTTTCACCTTCTTTTGCTGATAGTACTAAGATTGCTGCATCTGCTTCAGATGCACCAGTAATCATGTTTTTAATGAAGTCCCTGTGACCAGGTGCATCAATTAATGTGAAGAAGTATTTTGCAGACTCAAATTTTTGGAATGCTAAATCGATTGTAATTCCTCTTTCTCTTTCATCTTTAATGTTATCCATAACCCATGCATACTTGAAAGTATCACCTTTTCCGGTCTTCTCGGATTCGGCTCCATGTGCTGCAATAGTTCGTTCATCCACAACTCCAAGATCCATTAAGAAATGACCCATTGTTGTAGATTTACCGTTATCAATATGACCTGTTACGATCATGTTTAAGTGTGGTTTATCTGCCATATCGAGTTCGACGTCAAGGGGATATATTACTGTAATGAATTTTTTTAACAAAAAATATTTTTTGAATTTATTTTAGATCGTATGACTTTACTAAAAGCACATAAATCAAAGAAGAAAAAAATAGATATATGAAAATTACAGTTTCAGTTATCAAAGCAGATGTCGGCGGAATTGGCGGACATACAAGACCAAGTGACGGACTAATCAAAGCAATTAGAGATACCGTTGAGAATTCAGGAGATTTACTTATCGATCATTACATCGGATATTGTGGAGATGATACACATATCGTAATGACTCATAGACATGGAGTAGATAATGAAAAAATTCATAAATTAGCATGGGATGCATTCATGGCAGGAACACAAGTAGCAAAAGATGAAGGACTGTATGGTGCAGGTCAAGATTTGTTAAAAGATTCTTTTTCAGGAAATGTAAAAGGGATGGGTCCAGGTGTTGCAGAATTAGAATTTGAAGAAAGACCTAATGAAGCATTTACAGTTTTTGCAGCTGATAAAACAGAACCAGGTGCATTCAACTATCCAATATACAGAATGTTTGTAGATTCATTAAGCAATACGGCATTAATTGTAAATGAATCTCTTGCAAGTGGAGTAGTGATGAATATCATGGATGTAGAAAAAGCAGAAATTGCAGAATTACGTTTGTGGGAAGATAAACCAACTATAGAAGCAGCGTTAATGTATCCAGGAAGATATGTTGTAGATTCAGTATACACTAAAGAAGGAGAACCAATTCTAGACGCATCTACAGATAGATTACATAACATTGCAGGAACATATGTTGGAAAAGATGATCCAATAATGTTAGTAAGAACTCAAAAGAATTTTCCAGCAACAGAAGAAGTTGGAAGTATGTTTAACAATCCACACTTTGTTGCAGGAAACACAAGAGGAAGTCACAACATGCCATTAATGCCAGTGAAATTAAACTCTGCAGCATCAATCAACTTTTGTATTCCAATTGTAGAAGCATTAGTCTTTAGTATGCACAATGGTAAATTGGTAGGACCATTTGACGGGTTCTCCACACCAGATTGGGACTACATTAGAGAAATTGCAACAAAAAAAGCAATCACAATTAGAAGTCAAGGGTTCATTCATCCAGCAACTCTAGTACCATCAGAATTAGAATATGCTGAAGGATACAAAGCAAGAATGAGTGTTCTTGAATCAAAAATGAAACCAATGAAAAAAGAAGATAAATCCAATACAGGTAGAAAAGAAAATTACGAAGATCCAGATTAGGGATCTCGTAATTTTATAATCTTACAAAATACTTAAATAAAAAAATAACCATAATAGTCAGGGTATGGTTACCTCACGAAAAATCTTTGATTGCAGGATGTATATTTTTACAGTGTTACCAATAATTTCATTTTCAAGTTTTTTAGTGATATTATTTGGACAAACCATACCAGGAATGATTTTAACATTTTTTAAAATAGCTGGAGATAGCATAATTTTAAGCGCAGCATTAATTTTTGCATTTACATGGTTTCTTAAAGCCAGACCACACAATCGTCCCAAAAACTACAAAATTATTCCACTAGATGTATTTGGTAAGAAAAGTAAGATTGATGGAATTAGAACTGAATTTAAAACACATGATGTGGCATGGAGTTTTATGAAACAGTACAAGGAAACATATCCGCTGCATAATTTTGCACTAGTATCAGATCTTAAAAATTCAGATAAACCAACGATTTTCAGATATATTTAGATTCAGACTTTTATTCAGGAAAAGATAGAATTAGATTATGCAATATTCTATTTTAGCAGAATCATTTGAAAAAATGGAATCGACTCGAAAAAGATTAGAGTTGACACAGTATTTAGTAGAATTGTTTGAAAAAACACCGCATGATGTAATTTCAAAAATCACATACCTTCTTCAAGGAAAATTAAGACCAGATTTTGAAGGGATAGAATTAGGAGTTGCTGAAAAACTAGCAATGAGGGCAATTTCAAAATCATCAGGGATAGCAATTAAAAAAATTGAAGAGGAATATAACAAAGGAGGAGATCTAGGTCACGCGGCAGCAAAAATTCTAGAACAAAAAACGCAAACAACTTTTCTTGTTGAAAATATTACTGTAGAGAGAGTATATGAAACATTATTCAAAATTGCAAGGTTAGAAGGTTCAAGATCTCAAGATATGAAAATCAAATACATATCAAGTTTACTAAATGATGCAAATCCATTAGAAGCAACATATATTTTAAAAATATTACTTGGGACTCTAAGGTTAGGAGTTGCTGAAAATACAGTAATGGATGCACTGGCAATAGCATATTCAGGAAATAAAGAAAATAGAAAAATGTTGGAACACGCATATAATGTTTCAAGTGATTTAGGAAAAGTTGCCGAAATAATAGCAGTGGAAGGAATAAAAGGTATTGAAGAATTTAAAATAGAATTATTCAATCCAATTCGCCCCATGCTTGCAGACAGAGTCAAGAGTGAAAAAGAAGTAATTGAGAAAATGGGAAATGAGTTTGCCATAGAGTACAAATTAGATGGAGAGAGGGTGCAAATTCATATCGAAGGAGAGAAAATAGAATTATTTTCTAGAAGTTTAGAAAAAATTTCAAATTATTATCCTGACATCATAGAAAAAATCCCAAAAATATTTCAAGCAGAAAATGCAATACTAGAAGCAGAAATAGTAGCAATAAATGAAAACACGGGAGATTTTTTACCATTTCAAGAATTAATGCATAGAAGAAGAAAATATAAAATTGAAAAAGCAGTAAAAGAATATCCAATCACAGTAAATTTTTTTGATGTATTGTATTGTAATGGAAAAAATTGTACAGAATTAAATTATCGTGAAAGAAGGAAAAAATTAGAAAATATAATAAAAGAAAATGAATTTGCAAAATACATACCAATGACAATAGCAAAAACAGAAAATGAAATTGAAGAATTTTTTGAAAATAGTATTAATGCAGGAAGTGAAGGATTAATGTTAAAAATGTTGGATAAACCATATCAAGCAGGGTCAAGAGGAAGTCATTGGCTAAAATTAAAAAGAGAATATCGAAATGAATTAGGAGATAGTTTAGACCTTGTTGTAATTGGCGGATTTTTTGGAAAAGGTAGAAGAACAGGCAGTTATGGTACACTCTTGCTTGCAACATATGATGAAAATACAGATACGTTTCCAAGTATTTGTAAAGTAGGTACAGGATTTACAGATGAAAGTTTAGATCAGTTATATCAAATTTTAAATCCAAAAATTACAATTAAAAAAAATCCACGTATCAATAGTGAAATGGAAGCAGATGTTTGGTTTGAACCAGAATTAGTAATTGAGGTAGTAGCATCAGAAATTACTCTAAGCCCAATTCATAAAACTGCAATAAATGAAATAAGAAAAGATACAGGGTTGGCATTAAGATTTCCAAAATTTACAGGAAAGATTAGAGTAGAAAAAACAGTTGAAGATGCATCCACAGATGAAGAAGTAATGTCGCTATACAAAGGACAGAATAAGGCAGCGCATGATAAAAATTTGATGTGATAATACTGAAAAAATATCAAAAACCATAGAGGATTTAAATTACCAGAAGGTATCTTACTTTGTGTTATGTATAGTGGAGAACTTGAAGTTCAAGCAAAAAGAAAGGCCATAGCAGTTTTACAAGATGAGATCAATAGAATTCTAAACGCATCCAGAGAACTTGGAACGCTAACTGAATCTTTAATGAAAAAAGATAAGAAAGCAGTAAAAAATACGTTAGAACAAATCTCAACCATAGAAGAAGAAGTAGAAAATCTGAGAAGAAAAATTACACGAGAAGTTGCAGATGTAGGAGGATTAATCATGAATAGAGAAAATCTTTTGAACACAGCTTATACAATGGATGAAATAGCTGGTTACATTACAGGTATTGCATTCAAACTTTCAAATGTAAATATAGCTACACTGAAAAGTTCAAAACTGGACAAAGATATTTCAGAACTAATTTCATTAGTTGTGGATGAAGTCTACAAACTAAATGAAATTATTAGAAGTCTCAATACAAATACAGCCAACGCAATTGAATTGGCTCAAGAAACACAAACCATAGAAAGACAAATAGATATCAAGTATAGAGACGCAACAATAAAACTTCTAGATCAAGTAAAAGATCCTAAAGAATTGTTGTTAATCAAAGATGTCATAGAAGGTATTGAAGAAATGTCAGATAAATGTCAGAAAGTTTCAGATTCATTCATACTGCTAGCATTAAGCCTATAGTAAAAAATAATTTTAATTCTATTTTATTTTTAATATTTATGACCATGGATCTGCACTATAGAATTCATATACATATAATATTTTATTAAAATATGAAAAGTGAGTTAATTGAAAATAGAATAATTATATGGAATATTGAAGATTCACAAAAACTTTTCAGTCAAGGATATTATGGAAAACCAATTGGAATTCCAAAACCAAAAATGGAAGAAATAGATGCACCGTTAATTTTAGATTTAATTGAAGGACTATATCTTTTAGAAAATAAAAAAATTACAATTACAAAATTAAAAGAAAAAATAAATAGTAAACAATTAGCAGACATAGGTAAAAAAGCACATCATAATTTTGAAAATAAATATAGAATTTACAAATTTTTTAGAAATAAAAAATACATTATAAATCCAGGAATAAAATTTGGTTGTGATTTTGCAGTCTATGAAAAAGGACCAGGGATTGATCATTCACCATATTTGATACAAGTGTATAATGGAAATGAAACCATTCCAGCAACTGAAATTACAATTAAGGGTAGACTTGCAGCATCAGTTAAAAAACAATTTATTTTTGCAATTCCAAAAGGAAAAGATGAAATAAATTTTATAGGATTAGCATGGTGGAAAGCTTAAACAGATTTTATGTGTCCAGCAATTCTATCATAAATTTCAAAAAGTTCCTTAGTAATACCAAACGAAATATGATTATCCCACGTACCCCTAATTCTAACAGCAGTGTCAGTGGGTTCAACATATATTGTTGCACCCTTAACAGATTGTTTAGAAATTAGATCATTTAGATCATTATCAGCATTTAATTTCAAAGATAAGTCACCATATCCATTCCATTCAACTTTAGTAACAACTTTGGAAGCAAAGTGACCTTTAGTTTGAAGACGAGTTTTAACAGTATAATTTACAGCAGAGGCACCAACATTTTTTCGAACAATAAAGTGTGCTTGGAATCTATCTTGTGCGCCCCATGGAAGTGGATTTGGATCTGGCATGATTATCCCTTTTGAATAATTTGTATGACGTCAATGTTAGAATTTTTAATATCGATACACCCTTTGTTAGTAACCATTCTTGCAGTTTGAGAAAAATATCCACTATAGTAATCATCAGTTTCAACAACATCAGTTGCAATATCTTTAGATTCAGAATCAACCCCGATCTCTTTTAACATGGTGCTGAATTTTTGAGGCCATGTTTGATAGATGAATGTATCAGATTCTGTATCATGCATGAAAAACATCACATCATACCCACAAATAAAGATATCAAGAAAAAAAGCAAATAAAGATCAATCCAAATAAATATCACAAAAGATTTGGCAAGTTGCACATGTTAAAATTTCAAAATAAAACATCTTTAATCACAGGAAGTGGGACAGGAATAGGTCAAGCCATTGCCAAAAAATTTGTTGAAAATGGTGCAAGTGTCATCATACTAGGGCGACGAAGAGAGCCATTAGATGAAACAGCTAAAATGTTAGAATCAATTATTACAGAAAAACAAAGCGGTGCAAGTGTTAGAATTTTTTCAGGAGTAGACGTAAGTGATGAAAATACAATGAATAAGATGTTTGAGGATTTAAAAAATGATAACGTGACAGTGGACAATATTATCAATAATGCAGGTGTTTCAGGTCCAGTCACATGTTTTCCTAATGCGTCATTGGAGGAATTCAAAAGTACAATTGGAATTCACCTTACAGGTACATTCTGGGGTTCAGTTCAAGCACTCAAAGTTATGAAAGAAGGAGGAAAAATCATTACAATTTCAACATTTTTCACAGAAGAAAAACCACTAGAACAAAGACCATATAGATTTAGAAGCCCATACACTGCAGCACAAGGTGCAAAGAATAGATTAGCAGAATTAATGTCATGGGAATTAACTGATAAAGGAATTATTTCAATTGCAACAAATCCAGGACCAGTTCATTCAGATAGAATTTACAAAACAGTGTATCCAAAAGCAGCAGCAGAGTTTATGAGAGTTGGAGGATTTGAAGATCTTAATCCAACAGAAGTAGATGAAGCAAACAAAGAATTACTTTTACTGCTAGGAGAAGATGATTCAGTTATCAAAGAAGGGATTGCAAATGCAGCTACAAAATTAGCAAATGGAAAAGAGGTTGTAAAATTAACTGAGACATTAACTAACTTATTAAATAAAATACAAACAATTGCAGAAAAAATTCAAAACAACACATCAGATATGATTGCAAATAAAGAATTCTTAAGTCAAGGACAAGTTGCAGAAACAGTTTTAAATTTGTGTGATGACGAAATTGCAAAAATTGTCAATGGAAAAGTAATTCCAGGGGACAGAGTATTTTATCCAGTTAAACCACACATAGGAACTACAGCGCCAGGGGTACATCAACCAAATTTTACTGGAAAAGCCGTTGTGTTTACAATTGATGCAACAGACAAAACAGATGCAGAACGTGTGGAGTTTTTAGCACAGCATGTTGAAAAGAATGGAGGAAAAGTTGCATGCTTCATATCACAAACAACACCAACTAATCTTCAAGAATACATCAGTAGTAAATTCCATTCACACATAGTAGATATTAAAAATCCTGAAGAAGTTCAAAGATGGTTAAACACAGCACGAACAAACATTGGAGAAATTTTAGGAGTAATACACATAACAGGAAAATTACCAGGAATTGAAAAATTAACTGAAGTAACTAGACCAGTATGGGAGGAATTAGTTGAGAAATTCATATCAACACCTGCAACAGTTGCACAAAGAGCACTTGAACAATTTGTACCAGGCGGTAAAGAAGATCCACGTTTGTATAAAGATGCAAAAGGAGCAATCATGATTATTGGTCCAGATTTACCAGTAGGAAGAAAAGTTACAGGGACACAAAGAGCCCAAGTGGAAGTTTTCAGAGGAGCGTTAAGACCATTTACCACCACAGTTAATCAAGAACTAAGTGATGTGTTAAAATCAAAAATCAGAATGTTTACAATTTTTCCAGGTTCAGTTACAGGTTCAGAACCAAATAATCAAAGAATAGCAGATGCATTTAACTTCCTAGTTACAGAAAATGCACTTTCATCGGCAGAAGTAATATTTTGTATTGATGAAATAAGATAAGGATGAAAAAATTTTCAGAATTCGTATCTGGTGAATCATTTTATGCTACATGCAGTATTTCAAATATTGAATTAGAAGCATACCTAAAATTTTCAAAAATCAAAAATATATTGTTAGAAAATAAAATAAAAGAAAAACACCAAATGGTTTCAGGAAGAGCAATGTTATCAAGAATGGAGGGGGAGTTTACAAGATTAAATCAAATTTATGGAAATCACATTATTTTTCTTGGGACAGATGGAGATTCAGAATGGGGAAATAAAAATACAAGATTTCTAAAACCATGTTATACAGAACAAATATTAAAATTAAAATTTACAATTAGAAAAAAAGAAGACATTGATAAAGAATTTGGAAAAATTATAATAGACTATGAAGCAAGTACACAAAATAAGGAATTAGTTGTAATTTCAAAAAAAAATATTTACAGAATTAAAAAATAACCAGTACAATAATATATAAAATAATACCAAGGAGCCGACTTGTCTCCTCAGCCATTAGATCAAAAGATCTAACAACACCATATATCAAAAAATTAGTATAAAAACACAAATAATTATTTGAGGCTAGAAAATAAAAGAAAAATAACCATTAGTGAAAGAATCAAAAAATAATTTTCCAGATGTAATTAAAAGTACAACAGAGATGAGAATTTTTAAATTTCTCTCTTTTACACTTAAAGATAATTTTGCACCAACCAATCCTCCAAAAAAAGAACCAATTGCTAAAAATCCAGATTGAATAAAATCAGGATGACCCAAAATACTATGGACTATTATTCCAGATAATGACGCAAATAATAAAATTAGTTGTGAAGTAGGTGCAGCTTTTTTCATAGACACCCCCATCCCAACCACCATTAAAGGTACAAAAATAATACCTCCACCAATTCCAAAAAATGAAGAAATTATTCCTGCAAAAAAGCTAGTACCAATTATAAAAATAATTAATTGTTTAGAAATTATTTTTTCTCTAGATTCAACTTGTTTTCTTAAAAAAATGTATGCAGCAGATATGATTAAAATAAATCCGAATAAAATTTTAAAAAGATCAGGGGCGACATCGCTAGAAATTACGGCACCTAAGACGGTTCCAGGAATTGCGAGTAATCCAAGTTTCAATCCTAAAGAATATTCAATTCTTTTTTGTTTGGAGTAAGAAATTGTAGACGCAACAGAGTTGCTAAATGCAGCAAAAAGGCTGTTACTTGCAGCAACAGTCGGTGGAAAACCAAAAAATGTTAAAATTGGAACGACAATTATTCCACCCCCAAGGCCAATCATAGACCCCAGTATACCAGCAGCAAATCCCAAAGGAATTAACCATAGTTGATCAATCATTGTAATCTCCAATTAAATAATTTCACCATACATAATCAGACTACTTTAGAATAATTAAAGTCCACAAATAAGAATCATTTTTAGATGTAATCTCAAGAATTAATGTTTCATCACCCAACCCAGTAATTGTGGATTTTAGAGGAAGAGTTTGAGAGGATTCACCATATTTTGTTTTTGCAGCATCTATCCAGTTGCCAACAGATTCAAATCCTCCAGGCTGTTGTTCATTCCAACAATCGCAAACTAAAGTTTCAATCATAACTTCAAAAACAATTTCAATTTCATTAGATTTTGAATCTAAAAACGGAGATGATTCAACTAATGCAATAGCCATTATGGGGTTATCAGACTGTCCACCCATGCTTATATTTCCAAGAGATTTTCCATTGGGACCTTGAATAGCAGTTGTAGTACAATAATCAATAGTAGACAAAACACCATCATGAATTGCACAGTAATTTCCAATAGTATGATCTGTGATTGGAGTAGGAATGGACATGAAAATATTTTGTTCAGATAAAGATGATTTTATTTTTTCAACATCATAAAAAGTAAAACCATTTTGATAGAGATTTTTGGATGAAGGCATTGAAGAATTTTCAGAAATTAAAATAATAGAGATAAAAGATATGATAATTATAATAATAGAAATAGGAATTATTTTATTCATGAA
>ERZ891418.224-NODE-224-length-20762-cov-8.195393_pt1 | contig 20762 bp, 22 predicted proteins | sample MGYA00521236_ERZ891418 | MGnify/ENA primary metagenome ERZ891418 (study PRJEB32303, sample SAMEA104408696) | aquatic metagenome | biome: Brackish water; feature: Chemocline; material: water | place: Baltic Sea | collected 2014-10-18T10:34:00 | depth 100 m ... | reverse complement strand
AAACACGCCGCCTTTTTCAACATCCAATCAAACACAACTTTCTACAGTAACTCCTGGTCTTGTGGACGCGGTTCTGCCTGAACTGCTCAAACGGTTAAGATCATCAAACTCAACGGTCCGTCTGAATGTCTGCTACGCACTGTTCCTGCTGCAGGACGACGCACGATCTGCAATTCCGGAATTGAAATGATCGCAGCCGACTCTTCGTTGCCCGCACACGCACGTGAAAATGCATCTGCCGTCATTTCAAATCTCCAAGCCATTTCTGCAAGGTGAGCAGGTAGAAAGAGGAAGTAAGTTGCCACGTCTGCATTCTTTCGTCCCGTCCGAGCCGGAATGGGAGGTCCTTTCGAGCGACACGTTCGACGAGCCGTGTTACCCGAGCCCGGCGATCTCCGGCGGCCGCGTCGACGTGCGAACTGAGTCGAAGCTGTACTGCTTCGCGGTGAAGTGAAATTCGGAAGTCGCCCGAAAACGCCAGCGAACAACGGTCGCCGCTGGCCGTGAATCGGGCGGAGATTTGTTGAGTCAAGGATAGGAAATGGCGATGACTGAAATCACTCGACGCGGTTTTGTGACTCACTCTGCCAGCGCGGCGGTGGCGCTGGTGTTTGGTGGAGTCGCGGATGCGAAAGACGACGGCGACAGCAGCCCGCGAGCCGGAATGACTCTTGGTTTCAGCACCTACGGGATGAAGTCGCTCAAGACGGAAGAGGCACTTGAGGTCATTTCTGAAATCGGGTTCGACGCGGTTGAGGTCACCGTGTGGCCGGACTGGGATGCCGCGCCGGCTCGGATGGACAAGGAGCGGCGGGCCCGGATGCGGTCGAAGCTCTCCGAAGAAAAACTCAAACTGACGTCGCTCATGGAGCACGTTTCTCCGTCGGCTGACGAGGCACAACATCAGAAAGACCTCGAACGATTCCGGAGCGTCTTTGAGCTCGCGCGGGATCTGGCTCCGAAAGACCCGCCCGTCGTGCAGACGGTGCTCGGCAGCGGTCGCTTCGACGAAAAGAAAAACATGATCCGCGATCGTGTCGGCGACTGGGTCGAGCTCGGTAGACAGCACGGCGTTGTGACCTGCGTGAAACCTCATCGCGGCGGAGTTGTCTCGCAGCCGTCTGAGGCGATCTGGATTCTCAAGCAGTTGGAGCAGCCTCGCTGGGCGAGGATGGTTTACGACTACAGCCACTACATTTTTCGCGACATCCCGTTTGTCGAGTCGATCCGTGAGGCCCTGCCGTACACCTCGCACGTCGCAGTGAAGGACACGGTCCGGAAGGGCACCGGAACCGAGTTCGTGTTGCCGGGTGAGGCCGGGACGATCGACTTCGTCACGCTGCTGAAGGAACTGGCAAAGGGCGGCTATGCCGGAGACATCTCCTGCGAAGTCAGCGGGATGGTCTGGAGTAAGCCCGATTACAAACCGGCCGCGGCCGCGCGAACTTGCTACACGAATCTTTCGTCGGCGTTTGAGAAAGCCGGAGTCAAACGCCGGTAGGGTGGGCCGAGCGCAGCGAGCCTCACCGGTGAGAGGTGCGCTTGTGGTGGGGCTCGCTGCGCTCGGCCCACCCTACGGGGGAGAGAGACCTTCATAGAGGCTGCTGCCGACTCGGATGAGGGTCGCGCCTTCTTCGATCGCGACTTCGAAATCGCCGCTCATGCCCATAGAGAGTTCCGGCAGCGGTTGCTCACCTTGAGAAGACTCGGCAAGTTGGTCGCGCAGCGCGCGCAAGCCTCGAAAGGTCGCGCGTGTTGATTCCGGGTCGTCCGTGTGCGGGGCCATCGTCATGAGACCGTCGATCTGAACTCCCGACTGCTCACAGAACTGAGGCCACAGTTCCCGCAGTTCGGAGGGGCTTAAGCCGTCTTTGGCGGCCTCACCAGAGACATTCACTTCGAGCAGAACGGATCGCGTCGCGCCGGCTTTGAGTGAGGATTCGCCGATCCGTTTCAGAAGCCGCAGACTGTCGACCGAGTGAATCCGAGTCGTCGCCGGTAGAACGAGGCCCACCTTGTTGCGCTGCAGATGTCCGATCAGGTGCCAGTGGATTTCGCTCGGAAATTCACCGGCACGCCGGGCCAGTTGCTGCGGTCGATTCTCGCCGAAATCGCGGTGTCCCAGATCGAACAAAGCCTGCACCCAGGCGGGCTCTGCATATTTTGTGACGGCGACAAGCGTGACGGACTCGGGGTTTCGATCGGCCCGTCCGGCGGCGGCGGCGATTCTCACCCGGATTTTCTTCAGATTCGCATCAATCTTTGACAGGATCATCTTCAGGTTCGCATTGGGAACGGACGTTGAAAGTCGAGGTTCCAGGTGACAGATCGGCTCCCTGAGTGTACCGTAAGGAGCTTCAAAGCCGCGTTTTCGCTGTGCCGGCTTTGCCTCCCGTTCTCCATAGTCCTCCGACCCGAGGAGTTCAAGATGAGTGCGACTCTCCTGCAGAAAACGACGCCTCACCGATGCGGACTGAGAATCTGCATCCCCGGTGCGGTTGCCTGTCTGGCCCTCCTCGTCGCCGGTTGCGGCGGAGGAACTCCCACTCCCGAACCGACCGGTTCATCGTCGGATTCGACGACAGATTCGGGAAGCTCGGCTCCAGATTCCTCAACAATGATGGCAGACGCGGGTGGCGCTGGCATGGCGGACTCAGGTGCCGCGATGATGGATCCAGGTGCCGCGATGATGGACCCTGGTGCCGGATACGCCGACGCCGGTGCTGGCTACAGTGACCCGACTGCGGGAGCTATCCCAGGTGCCTCGGGCGCTTCTCCAGGTGCGCCGGGCTCACCCGGCGCTGGTTACGATGATCCGACTGCGGGAGCTATCCCAGGTGCCCCGGGCGCTTCTCCAGGTGCGCCGGGCTCACCCGGTGCTGGTTACGATGATCCGACTGCGGGAGCTATCCCAGGTGCCCCGGGCGCGACTCCAGGTGCGCCGGGCTCACCGGGTGCTGGTTACGCTGATCCGGCGGCGGGAGCTATCCCAGGTGCCCCGGGCGCTTCTCCAGGTGCGCCGGGCTCACCGGGTGCTGGTTACGGTGATTCGGCGGCGGGAGCTATCCCAGGTGCCCCGGGCGCGACTCCAGGTACACCGGGCTCACCCGGCGCTGGTTACAGTGATTCGGCGGCGGGCGCTATTCCAGGTGCACCAGGCGCTGTCTCAGGTTCGCCCGATGCTGGAGCATATCCGGGCGGAACAGGCGCACCCGGAGGAGAGGGAAGCCCCGGTGGAGGAGAGGGGCAGAGGCCGAAAGCTCCACCCGCCGGAACTGCTGAGCATCCTGCGTTCCAGCTGGTCATGGGCCTGATGGAAGGAAAGGCCGATGGGCTCAGTGAATTCATCAGCAAACGGGCAACAGGTGATCTGGCCGAACTCCGCGACGGAAAAGTCAGCGAGAAAAAAATGGCTGAACTGAAGTCAACATTTGCGAAGCCACAGCTGATTAACACCAAGCGAGTCACCGGAGGAACTCAGGTCAACCTTCGTAGCGGGGACCAGATCATCAACCTTGTGATCAAGAAAGAGGGCGAAGCCTTCGTGGTTTCCGAAATGAAGTTTCGCAAGAGTACCGCCCGCTGAGAAACCGGTCTCACCGACCCACTTCGAACCGGCTGAAAACAACGGGTGTCATCGTTCGAACGATGGCACCCGTTTTCTGTATAGCGCACTTCTAAGCTAAGAAGCCAAGGGTGTTTGTTTCTCAGTGATCTGTGGGCACAACGGAGCCATTTCACGGTTCAGCTCGATGTAGTCATGCCATTTTTCCGGGACGTCGTCTTCGTGGAAGATCGCCGCAACCGGGCATTCCGGAATGCACGCTTCGCAGTCAATGCAGGGATCCGGATCGATGAAAAGAATCGATTTACCCTCGTGAAAACAGTCGCACGGGCACACCACCACGCAGTCCGTGTACTTGCAGCCGAAACACGGTTCTGTCACCACCATCGCCATCGGATGACTCCTTTTGCAATTTCGTTGAGTCGGAAGGAAACTGACTTCTGCGAGGTGAATGCAGAACCTGGTCGATGACCGGACAGAGGATTCGAAAGTTTTTCCAGAATTCGAAAGCCTCCTTCTGTGCTTGAAGACGCGTCCAATTCGGAACTGCTGGCTGCCTGGCAGACGGGCGATGAGCGGGCGGCGCAGGTCCTGGTCCGGCGCTACATGAGCCGCCTGACGGCACTCGCCCGGGCGCGATTATCGAGGAAGCTGGCCCGGCGGCTCGATTCGGAAGACATCGTGATGTCCGCATGGCGAAGCTTCTTTGCGGCAGCCGGCCGCGATCAGATCGCCGTTCCCGACGACGACAACCTGTGGCCGCTGCTGGTCACGATGACTCTGAGAAAGCTGGCTCGCCAGGCGGACCGGCAGAACGCAGCAAAGCGTTCGATCCAGACTGAGGTCGCGTTCGGCGACGGCGAGTCCTGGCCGAAAGTCGTCTCACGCGACCCCTCACCAGAAGAAGCCGCGATGGTGACCGACGAAATTGAGTCGCTCATGGCGGCCCTGTCCGCGTCCGATCGCGACATTCTGACGCGACGCCTTCAGGGTGAGGAACTCACCGCGATCGCAGCCGCCGCTGGCTGCTCGGAACGAACCGTGCGGCGGGCGCTGCAACGGGCTCGCGACGAGTACCTGTCTCGGCAGCACACCGAGCCGGGCACGATTCGCGAATCAGAGATCACGCAGACCGACGCGGCTCCGCCGGACCAGACAACCACGATCGCAGGTCACACTCAAGTTTCCGCGGCCTCTCAGCGATCGCTTCCGTTGCCGGACGCCAGCTTCGATTACAGCGACGTTGTTCTGGAGCAGCTGATCGGCCAGGGCGCGTTCGGTCGCGTCTACCGGTCCCGACTGGCCGACGGTCAAGCGGTCGCCGTGAAATTTCTTCGCAGAAATCTGTGGAAGAACCCGCTGGCGGCCGGTCAACTGATTCGCGAAGCCGCTGTGCTGGCCGGGTTGACTCACCCCGGCATCGTGCGTCATCTCGGCTGGGGTCGGACGAGAGCGGGCGCCGTTTTTACGGTCATGGAGTTAGTCGATGGCCAGAACCTGGCCTCGTGGCGACAGCTCGGCGAGGTCTCTCTCCAGGACGCGATCCGGTGTGGCATCGAGCTTGGTGAGGCCCTCGCCGCTGCACATCGTGCAGGCGTCATCCACGCGGATCTGACTCCAGCAAATGTGCTTCGAACAAGCGACGGCCGCTTCGCGTTAACCGACTTCGGCTTCAGCCAGGTCGCTGGCGAGCCACTTCGCATGGCGGCGGGAACACCTGGATTCCTCGCACCCGAGCAACTGTGCGATGCGTTCGGAAGTGTGTCTGACCGGACCGATGTCTACGGGATCGGCGGGATCGTTTACTTCCTGCTCACGGGTCGACCACCGGTCACCAGCGAGACTGTGCCGGATGCGATCGCGGAAACGCTCTCGTCCCGACCGTTTCAGTCTGTGCGCGAAATCGTCGAGGACGTTCCCGCTCGTCTGGACGAATTGATTCGTCGATGCCTGAGCAAGGAACCGCGGCACCGACCCGAATCCGTCGAGTCGGTTGTGCGTGAGCTCGCTGCGATTGCCGGTTGAGGCGTCGTCCCGATTACTCCGTGGCCGCTCCCTTGTCGGCTGCAGTTGGCACTTCCGGCGGTTTCGGCACGTCCTTCAGACGCGACGGGTAGTCGTGGACCTCGGTCTGGTAGTCGCTGATCATCCAGCGGACGAGCAGGTCCAGGTCACGGTCGTCGATCGCGTCGTGGTCGTAGGCAGGCATCTGGTTCTTGTCGCCGTAGAATTTCGACGGGTCGCGGATGAAAGCCTTCAGCCATTTCTTTGACATGTACTCGGCCAGGTCCGGGTAATACGGAGCCTCTTCGGGTGACGCGTAGTCGCTGCCGATCGTGTCGTGGCAGTCCAGGCACGAGGCCATTTCGTCTCCACTGGCGAGCGGTTCACCGCCGAGAATGGCTCCTCCACGTTCGACGAGTGTTTCGTCCGCCTTCCGTCCGCTCAGCGAGTAAAGGTGCTCAACGATTGCGTCGAGGTCCTTTTTGTTTTCAGCCTTTGCGAAGAGTTCCGCGTACGCCTCCGAGGCGCTCGCCATCTCTCCACCGATCGGATCGATGTATTCCTCTTCGCCAGCTTCCTTCGCGGCTTTGTACCACCGGCTCTGAGTCAGGTGGCCGAAGTGATTCGAGTAGTCGACGATGACGGACCGCAGCCACTCGCGCGAGCTGGCGCTGGCCAGGTCGGTCGCGACCGGCATCGTGACCTGCGACTTGCCGGACGCATCCGTCATTTTGATCAGGCGGCCTCTTCCGTTGTGACCGTTCCAACGGTGACAGGCCGCGCACTTGTCGGCGAAGATCCGTGGACCTCGCGTGAACGGGTCGCTGGCCAGCAGACTGCCCGCTCCCTCGACGGGGATCATCATCGGACCGTTGGCCAGCTCTGTGACTCTCGCCCCGTCGCGGTGGACTTCGGCCAGGGCGGCCTGATGATCCTCATTCGTGCCGTCTTCGTAGAAGGCGATTCCGGTGAGCAGAACGATGCCGGCCATCATGGCCCAGATGTAAGCGACATTGAATTTGTGACCGGACTTCCATTTCGCGATCAGCGGCATCGCGACCAGGATGCCGAACAGTAGACCGGGGATGTAGAGGGCCCCGAAGGCTGTTCCCATCGCTGCGATCAGTTTGATCTTGATGAAGCGGAACAGGAACAGGAAGTACCACTCGGGCCGGGCGGCTTCGAACGCCTCGGCGGGATTCGCAGGCGGACTCAGCTCGGCGCCTTTGAAGATAGCGAGCAGCATGACGACGGCGAGGACTCCCAGGCACGCGACTCCATCTTTGAGCACCTGGTCCGGCCAGAAGGATGACTCGGGTGCGGCCTTCGGGTCTTTCGGGTGGATGCCGTGCCGACGAAACACGTAAATGTGCAGCACAAGAAACGCGATCAACAGTCCGGGAAGAATGCCGGCATGCATCGCGAAGAACCTGGTCAGTGTGTGATGTCCGTACTCCGTTCCTCCTTGAGCGAGCTGCTGGACCTGCGGCCCGACAACAGGAGTGGCGCTCATGATGGTGGTCGTCACTTTTGTCGCGTAGTAGCCCTTCTGGTCCCATGGCAGCAGGTAACCGGTGAGGCCCAGTGCCAGGACGATCTTCATCAGGATCAGGCCGAGCCAGAAGTTGACTTCGCGCGGCGCTTTGTAGGCTCCGTCGATGATCACCTGGATGAGGTGAATCGCCAGCAGCACCGTCATCGCCTGCGCAGTGAAGTGATGGATGCCTCGCACCAGCCAGCCCAGGAACATTTTTTCCTGAATGAAGTACACGCTTTCCCACGCCGTCTGAGCACTCGGGCTGTAGGCCGTCCACAGGAAAATCCCGGTGATGACCTGAATGGAAAACGTGAAGACCAGCGTGCTGCCCCAGACGTATCGCCAGCGGGATCCGCCGGGGATGCGTTCGTAAAGGGCCTCTTTGACCAGATCGTTGATGCCGGTTCGATCGTCGAGCCAGGCCAGGAATGCGCGCATCATATCGAGACCTTTTCGCTGATCGCCCCGCGGAATTTTTCGTACTTCACCCACACCGTGCCGTCGTCCTTCACAGCGACGTCCAGTGCGTCCATCCCGCGTGGCGGAATCTCGTTCTGTTTCCCGCCGTCCAGGTCAAACGAGCTCAGATGACACGGGCAGTAGAAATCGCCCTTCGCTGCGCGATGCTCGACCGCACAGCCCAGATGCGGGCAGATCGTGTTGAAGGCGATGACCTGTTCGCCAACTTTGCGAATCCAGATCGATCCGATTTCCTGATTCGGAAACAGGTTCCAGGCATCGACGATGTCGTCGAGCATTTTCAACTGCAGAGGCGTGCCGTCGTCCGGCAGCGACTCAAGCGTGACGGTGGTTTTGAGTCGGCCGCCCTCGTCCTTCACGGGAGCGTCCGGTCGAGCTGACGCTTCCGCTTCGTGCTTCCCCTTGAAGAGCGGATGAAGAAAAAACAACCCCCCCGTGATCGCCGGGACGACTCCCACGATCAGACCGATGGCTGCGGCGAAGAACTCGACCATGAAGTTCCGTCGCGGCTGGTCGCCGGATTCCGTCGAGGCGGTTTCGCTTGAACTGGCCGCTGTTTCCGGAGCTTCGTTTTCAGGCTGAGTGCCGTCGTCCGGGGTTTTGTTTTCACTCATGACTTGCCTCGGGAATCGAGGATGGGAATCTCACATCGAACAGGGCCGGTTCGTGCCGGCCGATACGAATATCAATGGCCGGCGGAAGCCGACCCAGCTTGATGTTTCTAAAATTGATGCTGACGCAGATGGGACAGCCGGTCGTCAGGAGACGGCCTGCTGCATTGCCGGTAGGACTTTTGCCAGAGCCTCTGCCAGGGAACCGGGCAGGGTGGCTCCAGCGGCCTGTTTGTGACCGCCGCCGCCGAACTGCTCGGCCACGACCGCCACGTTGGTATCAACTCGTCCGCGAAAACTGACTTTGACTGTCTGGTTGGGTTGCTCGATCGCGATGAACGCTGCCTTTGTCCCGCCAATTTGAAGCACGGCGTTGACGAGGTCCTCCGTATCGGCGGGCACGGACCCGGTCTCTTTGAAGTCCTCTCGAGAAACCGTGAGATACGCCAGCCGGCCATCGCAATCGACCGTCAAACGGCCGAGAACTCGACCAGTCAGTCTCATCCTTGCCGCCGAATGCTGCTCGTAGAGCAACGAATAAAGTACATGCGGTTTTGCTCCGGCGTCAATTAACTGACCGGCAATGTGCATCGTCCGCGAAGTCGTCGAAGGAAACCGAAACCAGCCGGTGTCCGTCGCGATTGCACAGTACAAAGCTGTTGCCGCTTCTTCACGGATTTCCGCCCCGAGTGCCTGTGCTAATTCAAAAATCAGCTCACCGGTTGCCGCGGCAGTCGTGTCTTTGATGACAAGTCCGCCCAGGTCGTCCGAGCTGACATGATGATCGATGATGACCTTCTGAGCAGCCGTCGTCCGAATCACCTCGCCGACTTCCTGCAGCTGACTCCAAGCGCATGTGTCGACGACGATGTGCACGTCGGTGTCGCGTGCCTCGTCAGCCGTCATCGTTTCGCCAATCTTTTTCGCCCGGCCGTTCGGGTCGAGGAACGCCAGATTCGGGGATGCTGCGGACGGATTCACAATCCGCACCGACTTGCCCAGCGACTCCAGCGCGTCCGCGAGGCCGAGCTCCGAACCGAGCGCATCGGCGTCCGGCCGCAAGTGACTTGAAAGGACAAACCGGTCGTTGGACCGAATGATTTCAATCAGCAGGGACCAGTCGATTGCCATAATTCATATCAACCAATTGGCCCCGAAGAATAAGCGGGACCAGCGAGGATAAAGCGACACAGAAATTTGCAGAACGGGCAATCTGAACGCCACAAAGCTTAACGGTTCAGCATTCTGCTGACGACTCCCCGCGTTTGCTCGACGTCCTGTTTGAGCTGCCGGGAAAGCATCTCGGCATTGGGAAAGGTGAGCGTGTCGCGCAGCCGTGTGACGAATTCCAGCTCGAGCGATTCGCCGTAGAGATCGCCGTCAAAGTCGAGCAGGTGAGCCTCAATCTTCCGTCGTTTCTCGCCGAACGTCGGGTTCGGTCCGAGGTTGACCGCCGCTGCGTATCGCTGGCCGTCGTGATAAACGATGCCCGCGTAAACGCCATCTCGCGGCAGCACGGTGACGACGTGGGTCAGGTTCGCGGTCGGAAAGCCGATCTTCGCCCCTCGTTCCGATCCGTGTGAAACTCGTCCGACCACCCGGTAGCGATGTCCGAGCAGATCGCTGGCCTGCGCGACGTCACCCTCGACAAGCAGTCGTCGCACGACACTTGACGAGACCATCGACGCTCCAACAAACACAGGCGGCACAACATCGAGCCCGATGCCGGCTCCGTTGCAAAGTGTTTTCAGGACCTGAGAGTTCCCCGCGCGGTCGCGGCCGAAGAAAAAGTTCGGACCTTCAACGAGACCTCTCGCCTTGAAATCGTCGAGCACAACAGACGCAAAGAACTCTTCGGCGGACAGATTCAGCAGCCGCAGATCCGTCGCGTAAACAACCAGGAAATCGACCCCGCACGCTTCGATGAGCTCCGCTTTCTGGTCGAACGATGTGAGCGATGGCGGGCACTCATACGGACGCAGCAGCTGGATCGGATGCGGATCAAACGTAAAAACGACAGAGGGCACACTGAGCTTTTGCGCGTGCCTCACCAGGCAGGCCATCATCTGCTGGTGCCCGCGGTGAACTCCGTCAAAGTTGCCGATTGACAGGAAGCCATTCTGGTATCCCGCGTTCGGGTCGAATCCTCGCAGCAGTTTCAATTCGTAATCCGGTCCGTTTCTTGTCTGACGCAAAGGCGCTAAGCCGCAGAGGTTCGCACAGAGTGCGTTTCTCACTTCTTTATTTTGTGTTTACGAGTGAATCTTCGCGCCTCTGCGACGTTGCGTCAGAGACAGCCTGGTCGAAGTCATGAGACCACGAACTTCTTCAGCTTCTCCCGGTCCAGCTCAAAGCCCAGTCCTGGTCGAGTCGGTATCGTGAGAAACCCTTCCTCATCGAGCACGAATGGCTCAACGAACAATTCCTCGATGTACGCGCAGGGGGTCAGGTATTCCACATATCGGGCGACGGGCATGGCGGCGGCCAGTTGCAGGTCGGCGGCGAGGCCGACTGCAGTATTCCACCCGTGCGAAACCATCTGAACGTTATGATCGAACGCGAGCCACGCGATCCGGCGGGACTCGCTGAGGCCGCCGTTTTTCGTGCAGTCCGGCTGGATGATATCCACGGCCCGGCGTTCCAGCCACGGCTGAAACGACTGCCGCCGAGTCAGCACTTCGCCACCCGCAATCGGGACAGGCGACTGCTTTGTGAGCTCGATGTAACCTTCAATGTCGTCCGGCGGGAGAGCCTCTTCGAACCAGACGATGTCGAAGTCGGCGAGCATTTTCGCAGTCTCGCGAGCCCAGTTGAGTCCGTGCGGCCAGAACTGCTCGCTGCCGCCGGCGTCGACCATCAGCTCAACGCCGTCACCGACGGTTTCCCGAGCCGTCCTGATCAACAGCTCATCGAACTTCCGGTCTCGCCGGCCGAACGGACGCCAGCCGAGTTTGATCGCCTTGAACCCGCGCGCGACCGTCGCTTCGAGGCTCGTTCGGAGCGCATCGGGCTCGTCGAACAACATCGAGCCGTACGGCTTGATCCGGTCTCGATAAATCCCGCCGAGCAATCGCGACACCGGCTGCCCACAGGCTTTGCCCATGATGTCCCACAGAGCGATGTCGATCCCCGAAATCGCATGCTCGACCGCGCCGCCTCGCCCCTGCCAGAAGCTCGCCTGCCGCAGCGTCTCGCTGACTCGTTCGGGTTCGACTCCGGACTGGCCGATCAGCAGTGGCTTCAAAAGTTCGACGGCTCCCCGCACCAGCGTGCCGGAGGTGAAGCAGCTGCCGACTCCGGAGATGCCCTCGTCCGTGTGAACCTCGATGAGCGTGTGGAGGTTTTCCTGCGGCTCGTGCCCCTGAGGCCAGCCGCCGTCGACGGTGTCGCCGGTCAGCGGGAGAACATCAACCTGAGTGATCTTCATGAGCAGTACCTCGCCCGGGTTGCAGAAACAGTGGCAGGCCACACTTTGCGCAAAGAAAAACGCAGGGACCAATCCCTGCGTCAGTATTTCGTTCGGTCTGGCTAAGGTCTATCGACCTGGGAGGATCGCCGAGGGTGACTAACCCCAGAACTTTTCGCCATGCCAGTTGCACGGAGCCGCTGTCTCGACTTCGATGTCGCCGGTGACGCGGCACTGGCAGGACAATCGCAGCTCTTCCTCGTGGCCGATGTACGCGAACTGAGCTTCCGGGTTCGCGATCGTCGTTGTGAACTTCTCGATCATGCCAGGTTTGGTCACGTTCTCCTGGCCCTTTTTGATGTACACGCGGCACGAACCGCACAGACCCAGACCGGGGCAGTGCAGGTACTTGTGAAGTCCCTTGTAAACCTCAACGCCGGCACTCTGGGCGACCTTCCTGAGGTTTGCTCCCTCGGGAACTTCGACGGTCTTTTTCTCTTTTTTAAACGTGACCTTCGGCATGACTGTCGCCTGCGGGAAAAGTGGTTGAGCGGAACTCAAACGGTCAAAAACCTTTGAAACGGCACGGGATAATACGGAGCTCCTGATTCAATTTCCAGACAGCCGTCATGCTCCCGGAAACTGAGAACGATTGCGGTCTCACCACAGCAGGCTCCGCAGGTTCGCTCCGACAAGCCGCACGAAACTCACCAGCCCGGCGTTACCACCGTGGCACCAGGCCAGCACGAGGCCGTGCGTCAGCAGGTTCAGCCCTGGCAGCACCATCAGACAGAACAGAAATCCGGCTTTGTGCAGGTCGCTTTGGCCGCGATGGGTTTCTCGAATTGTCGAGGTGACGTGGTAGGCGAAAGCGGCACCCAGAACCGCATCGCCGATCGGTGTCTCCAGAAATGGCACGAGGATGAACAGAGGCAGAAGCAGCATGCAGACTGTCGGGAAAAAGTACGGAGCGAGCGTGATCAGCCAGTTTCCCGTGCCGAGATAGCGGACGTGCCCGCCGTTGCGCCAGGTCGTGCGAATGCCGACAACCCGATGAAACGTCAGCATGGCGAACAGAGCATGCGTCAACTCATGCTCAAGCGTCGAAAGCCACGTCGTCCGCCATTGGCGGATTGAGAGTGTCCAGAAAACCAGATAGAGACCCAGCCCACCAGCGAAAGGGAGAATCGGCTCGGGAGTCTTCACAATCTCTCCGAGCAGAGAAACACAGGCACTCAATGTCGGGATCAGAACCAGCAGGAGAAACAGGGCGGACGGCCAGCGAAGCCATTTCAATGCGGTATCGATTCCGCCTGCGATTCGGCTGAGTCGACCTTGAAGTGCCTGTCGCATTGGTGTCTGCCGCTCCCGCGAACCGAATTGAAGGCTGAGTGACCGCTGAATTCGGACCTGCTTACTGTAACCCACCACGGCAAAATGGCTTATGGTCGGTCTATCTCCGTGGCACTCGCAGCAGGGATTTTCGGGAACCGTGGTTCCAACTCTGCGTAAACTTTGACGGTTACAGCGATTGTGCTGATTATCGGAGTCAGGGAATGCCGATGGTGATGAGAGTTGTCCTCGGGCCTGGGTCCTACTGTCTCAGCTGGAGGCGAAGTCATGTCGCTCGAAACAACGACTTGACACTAAATCTTGATTGGGACTAAAGTTCCGTCGTTGTTCATGCCAGCCAGATGGTATTTCCCGTCGACACCGCGCTGGGCGGAGGCGCCGTCGTGACGAAAAAAGACATAGTCAAAGCGATCTCTGAGCATATTGGGATGACCCAGCTCAAGACGAAAGAGATCGTACAGAAAACGTTCGATGCGATCATTGATACGCTCGTTCGTGAAAAGCGCATTGAACTGCGTAATTTTGGCGTGTTTGAGGTGAAGAAACGGGCGGCGAGAAAGGCTCGAAACCCGAGAACAGGGACACGCGTCGACGTCCCCGAAAAATACGTTGTCACTTTCAAACCCGGCAAGGAGATGGAAGAACGAGTTCGGCAACTGGAACGCAAGGAAGCCGCTGCAGCAGAAGCGGCCTCAAATTCTCAGGCCAGTTCCGCCGCCAGCTCGATGCCAGCTCCGCAAACCCCACCCCCGCAACAGTTTCCTGCCCCTGAGCCGACTCCGGCTTCCCCTTCTACTGACTCACCTTCTCACGGCATGTAGGCGTTCTGTCTTCTGCCGAGAACTGCCATCGACAAGCGATTCGCTCGTGGTGGCCAGGTCTTCCAGCCGTTCCGGCTGACAAAAACCAACTCAATTCACCACTTCACTTTCCGCCAGCTCATGGAGGAGTTCCATGCGGAAGCTCTTTTTCTCCGCAATTCTGGGCGCTGTTTGTCTTGTCCAGACCGGTTGCATCGTCCCGATTTACTCGTCCTCGCCTGACCGTCGGGTCAAGCAGATGATTTACGTGTCGGAAGGTCTTCGGCACATAAACGGCATCTGGGAACGAGCCTGGGGACTGGACATGCCGGATCTTCAGACACCGTACCGAACTCACGGCGGCGTCATCTGACGACGTCGAGTTTTCGCGCCGACACTTTCCAACCGGATTTCCGTGGAGCCTCTCCGCGGTTGCGTTCGCCTATGCGCGCCTGCCTGATCCTTCTGACTCTGGTGGCGACGAGCCTCACGACCCGCGCGGCGCGTTGTGACTGGGTCGACGTTCGCCGTGCAGGGCAGTTTCGTATCTATGCCGAATTCGATCTCGATCGATACGACTCTCTGGTCGAGACCATCGAGGAACAGCGGTCAGATATCGCGGCGACGCTCGGACTGACCCCGAACGAGAACCCGATCGTTGTCTGCCTGTTTTCCGGCTACGCGAGCTACGGCCGCTACGTCGCCGAGCACGCCCCCACCGGAGCTCGCCGCCGCGCGGTGTTCGTTCAGAAAGACGACACCGGCTACGTCTACGTGTACCGTCAGCCTGGTTTCGAAACCGACCTGCGGCACGAACTGACGCACGCCATTCTGCACAGCATGCTGCCGTTTCTTCCGCTGTGGCTCGACGAGGGGCTGGCCGAGTACTTCGAGGTTCCTCAGCAAAAACGAGCTTCCGGCAATCCCCATCAGACAAAAATGAAGTGGGCCGCAAAGCTCGGGTGGAAGCCGAACCTGGTTCGACTCGAAAGCCGGGACGACTTCTCGAAATTCACAGCCGCCAACTATCGCGAGGCGTGGGCCTGGGTACACTTCCTGCTGCACAGCTCCGACGAGAACAACGACCTGCTGCGACGGTACCTCGCCACGATTCAGGACGAGCAGCTTCCCGGTCCATTCAGCAGCCATCTCGGCACGGACCCCGGAAAGCGACAGCGGCTCCTGCTTGATCATCTGAAGCAATGGCGATAGACAGAGGCGTCAACCTGTCAGGTTTGACCTTCGCCGCTGTCCTCCAACCCGCCATTGACCATGCAGATCATCCCGGTCCTCGACCTGCTGGGCTCCGTCGTTGTGCGCGGAGTCGCGGGACAGCGCGATCAGTACCGGCCGATCGAGAGTGACCTTGCTCCTTCGTCCAACCCGGTCGACGTCGCGATCGCGTTTCGAAAAACGTTCGGGCTCAACCGGCTTTATGTCGCTGATCTGGATGCCATCCTGCGAGCTGAACCAAACTGGCCGGTTTACGGACAACTTCGGCAGGAGGGCTTTGAGCTGTTGATCGATGCGGGAGTCACGAACGCGGTTGACGCGACGGCCGTTCTGGCAGCGGGTGCGAATCAGGTCATCGCCGGTCTCGAAACGTGGCCGCTGCTTTCGTCGCTCGAGATGCTGATCAATCAGCTGGGCGAAGAGCGGGTGATTTTCAGCCTCGACCTCAAGAACGGGCAGCCGATCGCAAAACTTCGGGATCTCCGTCTGCTGGAAGACCCCGCCGACATCGGGGCCTGCGTTCTGGAAGCGGGCGTGCGGGAGCTGATCGTGCTGGACCTCGGCTCGGTCGGAACCGGAACCGGTGTCTCAACGACGGGTCTGTGCCGCGAGCTGAAAGACTTCGCTCCCCGCTGCCGGCTGATCACTGGAGGCGGAGTGCGGAACGCGGCCGATCTGGTTGAACTCTCGTCGGCCTCTGTGGACGCCGTTCTGGTCGCCTCGGCCCTGCACGACGGATCAATCACGGCCGAAGATGTGGCCCTGCACGCCGGGTAAGAGGCAACGTGTCGGCGCGGTTTGACAGACAAACGACGATGCGACAAGCTCCTCGTCTTAATGCGTCGGCGGCTCGCGGGCGGAAACTCCCTCTCAAAAACGAAGCAGGAAAAGACTCATGGCACGGGCGACAGCACGGCACATTCTGGTCAGCGACGAAGCGACCTGTGAGCAGCTCAAGCAGCAGATCACGGGGGGAGCCGACTTTGCGGCACTCGCCAAAGAGCATTCCAGTTGCCCGTCCGGCAGGCAGGGCGGAGACCTCGGCGAATTCGGACCGGGCCAGATGGTTCCCGAGTTTGATCAGGTCGTTTTCAATGAGGCTGTCAACGTTGTCCACGGTCCTGTTCAAACGCAGTTCGGGTACCACCTTCTCGAAGTGACAAGCCGTACGGAGTAATCGCATGGCCCTGGCATCGGCAGGGACTCGCAGCGTGCGGGTCCTTTTTCTTTTCGCGATCGCAGTCTGTGTGCCGCAGTTCGACTGCTGCGCAGAGTCAGCAGACGCGCCGCTCACCTTCGCCGTGATGGGTGATGTTCCCTACGCCGTAGGCGAATACAGCTTGCTGAAAAAGCAGCTGGCCGAACTGCCTGATCAGGCGGAGTTCGTCGTCCATGTCGGAGACATTAAACCCGGTGCGCCGCCCTGCACCGAGGACATTTACATCCGGGTTGCCAGCGTGCTTCGAGAATCGAAACCGCCCGTCTTCATCATTCCCGGCGACAACGAGTGGAACGATTGCATCCTGCCGACTCCTGCAACCGCGTGGGGCTACTGGACGAAACACTTTCTGCGCTTCGACTCGCAGTGGGAGCATAAGCTGCCCGTCAGGCGACAGCTGAGCCGGCTCGAAAACTTCGCGATGGTCCAAAAGGGAATCCTGTTCGTCGGAGTCAACCTCGTCGGCGGCCGGGTCCACGATAAGGACGAGTGGGAAATCCGACAGGGGCAGGACGTGAAGTGGCTCGAAGAACAGTTCGAAGCGGCCGGTGCAGACGTCGCCTCGGCCGTCGTGCTGGGACACGCCTTTCCCGGATCCAAAGACCGGAAACGATTCGAAACGGGGTTCCTCGACGTGGCCGAAAAGTTCGGCCGCCCGATCGCGTACATCCACGGTGACGGCCACAAGTGGATCCACGATCGTCCGTGGAAGATGCACCAGAACGTCGAACGGATTCAGGTTGACCAGGGAGGAATCGCTCCCCCGCTGCTGGTCACGCCGCCTCAATCGTCTGGCGGAAAATTCGTTTTCGACCGACGAAAGCCGGACGCGAAGTAGCATCAGCCGTACGACTCGCCGGGCGAGGCTCCCGTCGAGTCGCGGTAAAATATCAGAATTCGAGGAGAATCCGGCTCAGCTGGAGCCCAGCCTTCGCGAATTGGGCAGGCGGTGTGGTCCGTTCTGACCCTCCCGCTTTGTGTAAAAATCACGTAACAGACCTGACAATCACGGAAATCTCTTTCTCTCAGACCAGGCCGCGTCCGGTAAGATGGCTTTACAGTTGCCGTCTGACGCCGGGTCCATCAGAAGAGCGGACACGGCCTCAAACCAAAGGGTTGATTCGATGCTTTTCAAATTTCAAACGTTGCCTGTTTACTGCCTGGCGCTGCTGACCACCGTTCTTATCGGTTGTGGTGATCCCGATGGCGATGTCAGCGAGGTTCAGACTGCCGATGTCGACGCGGCTCACGCCGAAGCGGCTGCGTCTGGGCATCACCATGATGCACCTCACGGCGGACATCTGATTCCGCTCGGCGATCACGAGTACAACATCGAACTGGTGTTCTCGGCCGAGCCGCGTGAACTGCACGCCTACGTCCTGGGCGGTCACGCGGAGAAGGCGATCGCACTGGAACTGGAATCGTTCGACTTTGATCAGGAAGACGAAGAAGGCAACGAAGTTGAGATCGTTCTCACAGCCAACCCCCAGGAAGGCGACAAGGAAGGCACCGCCTCACGCTACACCGCAAAGGGCGATGCGATCCCTGCCAGCATCAAAGACCTGGAAGACCTTCACGGCCACGTCCACATTGGAATCGACGGTAAGCAGTACACCGGCGATCTCCATCACGACGAGGACGGAGAAGGCCACCACGATAAAGGCAACCACGAAGAAGTCGGCGACAAGGGCCACAAAGACGGCGACCAGGATGTCGGCCATAAAAAGGACGGCGACAAAGCCGCAGCTCCGGCCGAAAAACCCGCTGCTGTGGAAAAGCCTGCCACCGATGAAAAATGAGCTGACAAAGAATGAACCTGACACGAGTTCTCGTGATCGAAGATGACGCAGCCATCCGGCGTGGCGTGTGCGATGCACTCGCCGCGGCCGGATTTGCTGTTTCTCCCGCCGAGACCGGCGAGCGGGGACTCGAACTGCTTGCCGAAAACTCGAACTACAATCTCGTGCTGCTTGATGTCGTGCTGCCGGGCCAGGACGGGATGTCGGTCATCGCGACAATCCGCGAGCAACGGCCCGCGCTGCCGGTCATCATGCTCACCGCGCGAGGCAGCGTCGAAGATCGAGTTCGCGGGCTGCGACTGGGAGCCGACGACTACGTCGTCAAGCCGTTTAACGTGGCCGAACTGCTGGCCCGGGTTGAGGCTGTTCTGCGGCGCAGTCCGGACCGCAACCAGGTCGCCGCCGAGCTCGATCTGGGTCACTGCGTCGCCGATCTGGAACGGCGGGCGGCGCGGTTCCCCGACGGACGGGTCGTTGAGCTCTCGGAAAAAGAGACCGATCTGCTCAGCTATTTCGCCGCCCATCCGGGCCGCATCGTGACTCGCGACGAATTGATCGAGCGGATCTGGGAACTCAATCCGCGACGGTTGCAGACCCGCACGGTCGACATGCACGTCGCGCGGCTGCGGGAAAAACTCGGTGACGACGCGTCCTCGTCAGGACTGATCGTCACGGTCCGCGGCAAAGGGTACCGCTTCGAATCCGCCAGCGCAGCGGCCGAGGTCTCCCCATGAAACGCACCTCGACGGTCTGGTTGATCTACGTTCTCGCGCTGGCCACGACGACGGCGGCGATGGGCTGGGTCACTCACCACACACTGCAGCTGGAACGCGAGGAAAATCTGGCCGCGCTGCGGGCCGAGAACGAACGACTGGCCCTGTGGCGCATGGAGTCCGTGCTGCTGCCGTTTGTGTCCAGCGAAAGTTCGCGCGACTACTCCGAATGGGGATCGCTCGATTGGGGAAACAGTGGGCGGATTGACGAGACTGGCGAGTTCTCCAGCTCTGGCAATCTCTTCTTCACCGTTCGCTTCGGTTCGCCTTACGTCGCCAGGTATTTCCGTTGCGACTCGACAGGTCGATTCGCGACCGGCCGTTCCGTTGTGGCGGATCCCGTGGCCGCCGAAATGCCGCCGCCGGAAATGCCGCCGCCGGAAATGGAACCGGAATTGTCGAGCCTGGGCAGCGACACCTCACGGGAAACTCTGTTCGCGACGACTCGGAAAGCCCGCGACGCGTTTCCTCTTTCGACGACGGTCCGAAATCCATGGACGACGTTTCCGGTTTCTTCCGACGACGACGGCACGCAGCAGGACGGGGCGAATCCGTCGGAGCAGTCGACCGACCAGTTGGATTCGGGACCGCAGGAGGTGCAGTCACTCGCCCTGGGTCCGAAGCAGCAGCAGGAACGGAGCAATCTGGAATTTCAAAGGCGAATGAACAACACCATTCAGAACGGGTCCAACTTTGTTTCGCAGGTCGCACTGGCGAACGGGTTTTCCAATTCGGCGAACGCTTCTCCAATCCGCAGAGATGGTGCAGGGCCGATGACTGCGTTCTGGCTCGACGACGAACTCCTCCTTGCCCGGCATGTCAGTCGTGGAAACTGGGAAGCCGTCGAAGGCGGTATCCTGAAATACGAGGCGATCCGAAAGGCACTGCTGACGGAAGTTCGCGGCATGTTTCCCGATGCGAAACTGGTGTCCGCTTCGTCTGGACTGACTGGTAATCCGCTCGCGCTGGCTTCGCTGCCGCTGCAGTTGATTCCTGGTCCGATGCCCGTCGACGAGTCGCGCGGCTGGACTCCGATGAGTACGTCTCTGGCCATCGCCTGGTGCTGCCTCGCGCTGAGTGCGCTCGCGATCGGCGTGCTGCTTCTGGGAGTCGTGCAGCTCAGCGAACGTCGAGCTGCATTCGTTTCCGCGGTGACGCACGAACTGCGATCTCCCCTCACCACGTTCCGCTTGTATTCCGATCTGCTCGCCGACCGGGCCAACCTGACTGACGAAAAACACGACACGTACGCGACGACTCTGCAGAGCGAATCCGAGCGGCTCAGTCACCTGGTCGAGAACGTGTTGAGCTGGTCGCGACTCGACAAAACGTCCGGTCCGGAATTAACCGAAGTCGTTTCGTGGGACGATCAGCTGTCGCGATCATTGCCGGCACTTGAACGTCGAGCCGCCCAGGCGGGCATGACGTTGACAGTCGCTGAGAATGGCAAGTGGAACGGCGACGCGGGAGCGCCACTCCGGTTCCACGCCAACACGACCGCCGTCGATCAGATCCTGTTCAACCTCGTCGACAACTCGTGCAAGTACGCGTCGCAAAGTGAGACGGCCCGCGTTGAGATATCCGCAGAGGTCAGCGGCAGCGCGGTGGCCATCCGCGTCCGCGACCTGGGCCCCGGTCTGAGTACGGACGCTCTGGCAACGTTGTTCCAGCCGTTTTCGAAATCCGCATCCGCGGCCGCGAAGACCGCACCGGGAGTCGGCCTCGGGTTGTCCCTCTGCCGAAGACTCGCCCGCAGCATGAGCGGCGAGTTAACGCACATCGCCAACGCGAGTGGTGGGACGACGATCGAGCTGCGTCTTCCTGTGGTAACTAAGAGTGTCGAGGCGAGCAAATATGATCCTTAACCGCGGAGAAACAGTTTCCGGTGTGGTCGTGTGTCACGTCAAACATCGCGTACATCGATCTTAGGACCGGCGGTGAAATTAAATCGGTATCTGTGGTGAGAGGGTGTAGTTGTAGCG
>ERZ891418.223-NODE-223-length-20843-cov-8.101453_pt1 | contig 20843 bp, 19 predicted proteins | sample MGYA00521236_ERZ891418 | MGnify/ENA primary metagenome ERZ891418 (study PRJEB32303, sample SAMEA104408696) | aquatic metagenome | biome: Brackish water; feature: Chemocline; material: water | place: Baltic Sea | collected 2014-10-18T10:34:00 | depth 100 m ... | reverse complement strand
CAACTACACCCTCTCACCACAGATGCCGATTTAATTTCACCGCCGGTCCTTAGTCAGAGGCGGTCGATTCCGAATCGGCCAGCGACTTGGGCGGCACATTAGAGGCTTCGGCGGCTCCGCGAAACTCATCACAGGACGTTGCGATTTGGCAACGATCCGTTTCAACCGCGCGCGGGCAATACGTCGTGACACATTGGCACGCTCCGCCGAATCCGCCTGTCGGTCGCCTCCGCTGTTCAATTCGGCAGATGCCATTCGGGACGCGGCGAATTCCTGATCTATGTTCAGGCTGAGGGACCGTCTTCTCCCAGGATGGAGCCGTCATTCTGCCCGGACCACCGAGCGATGACGCAAATACCGCTGATTCATTCCCAGCCAGCAAGTGGTCTCGATGTCGAGGCACCGGGTGACCGCGCCTCGACGGCCAGCCCGCGTGACGTGACAAAGCGGCACATCCTGACGGTCGGTCTCTAAGACTGGTTTCAGGTCGCGGCGTTTCAGCGGCTGATTGAAAAAGATCAGTGGTACCGCTTCGAGACGCGACTCGAATGGACGACCCACACCACGCTCGACCTGCTGGATGAGTACGACACAAAGGCAACGTTCTTCGTTCTTGGCTGGATCGCCGAGCAGATGCCCGAGCTGATTGCCGAGGTCGCGGACCGTGGCCACGAAATCGCCAGCCGCGGCTTTTACCACCGCAACATCCGGGATCTGTCCCTCGCGGAATTCCGCGACGACCTGGCGAGAACTCGCGAGGTCCTCGAAGCGGCCGCCGGTCACCGTGTCATCGGTCACCGGGTCGCCGACGGCTGGTTTGGAGAGGACGATCTCTGGACGCTCGACGTCCTCGCAAAGGACGGTTACGCGTACGACTCCAGCGTGCTGCCGATGTTCCGCTCGTTCTCTGGCGAGCCGCATCTCCGCTTCGTCCAGGAGCACCAGGCCTGCACCGGAACGATCTGGGAAGTGCCGCCATCCACAGCAAACGTGCTGGGCTGCAGCGTGCCGATCGCCGGCGGCAACTGGTTCCGCCAGATTCCTCACACACTGCTGCGGCGGGCCGTCGAGAACTGGCACCGCAACCTCGAACACCCCTTCGTGATGTACTTTCACACGTGGGAGCTCGACCCTGATCAGCCACGTATCTCGGCCGTCGATCGAGTCAACAAAGTCCGGCACTACCGCAACCTCGACAAGATGCGGTGGGTGCTGGAGGACTACTTGAGCCGGTATGAGTTCGGGACGGTCGCGGATCGACTGGGGTTGGAACTTGAGCCGGTGGCTCGGGTGGAGAGGCGAGAGCTGACAGACGAGCGGCAGTCGCCCATCCGAGTTCCCTCCCTCGACGCTCAGCCCTCAACCCTCGCCCCCGTTTCCATTGTCATCCCGTGTTACAACGAAGAGTCGACACTGCCGTATCTGGCGAAGACGCTGGAGCGGCTGGAGTTCGAGCTCGGCGACGCGTGGCGGCCGCAGTTTGTCTTTGTCGATGACTGCAGTTCGGACGAGACCTGGGCGACGATGCAGTCGATTTTCGGCGGCAAGTCCAACTGCAAACTCGTTCGGCACGAAAAGAACTCAGGCGTCTCGGCGGGAATCCTCACCGGCATCCGCTCGGCCGATCACGAGATCGTCGCGTCGATGGATTGTGACTGCTCGTACGACCCGCTCGAACTGAAGCGGATGCTGCCACTGTTAGTCGACGGCGTCGACCTGGTCACCGCCTCGCCCTACCACCCGGACGGCAAAGTCAAAAACGTTCCCGGCTGGCGACTGCTGCTGTCAAAAGGTCTTTCGCAGATGTACCGCTGCGTGCTGCCGACGCGGCTGCACACCTGGACGAGTTGTTTTCGCGTTTACCGGAAATCGGTCGTCGAGAAGCTGCCGCTCGTCGAGAACGGATTCCTCGGCACCGCCGAGATGGTCGCGCAGCTCAGTCTGCGTGGCTCAAAGATCGTCGAGCATCCTGCCACCCTGGAAGTCCGCATCTTCGGCGAATCGAAAATGAAAACCGTGCGGACAATCCGCGACCACCTTCGGCTGATCGCCGGCATCGTCCGGCAACGGTGGCTCAGCAAGCCCTCTTCGCGCATCGAACCCCGAAGCGTAAGCGAGGAGACCGCGCACCAAAGCGAGGAGACCGCGAATCAAAGCGAGCCGGCCGCGAATCAAGTCGAGCAGATACCGCGAAGCGGTTGCATCCAACAGCCTGGGGTCAGCCGCGAACCGGCGTCACCCCAGGTTGACACCGACACAGCCGCGAACCCTGAAGGGGTTCCACAAAAAGGGGAACACGATTGTGCAACCCCTTCGGGGTAGACGTCATCTCGAACGGATTACCTGGGGTGGCGCCGGTTCGCGGCTGACCCCAGGCTCATGGATGTAACGCCTCCGGCGTAACGCGCCACTCGGAATTCAACCAACTCAAAACTCTCAACCATCAACTCTCAACCATCAACTTCCCAAGGAACCTCGCCATGTCCAACGTTCTCCCGCTTCCGTCTGACCAGGATTCCACCGGCCGCACCTTCGGCCCCGAGGAACTTGAGAACCTTGCTGCAGCCCTTCGCAGCGGAACGCTCACGTCGACCAGGGGCGAGTTCACAAAGCAGTTTGAACAGCAGTTCGCATCGCTCGTCGGCTCGAAGCACGGGCATGCCTGTTCGAGCGGCACCGCGGCGATTCACTGTGCCGTCGCGGCGGTGAATCCGTCACCGGGCGATGAGATTATCACAACGTCGATCACCGACATGGGCGGCCTCTCCCCGATCCTTTATCAGGGAGCTATCCCGGTCTTCGCCGACGTCGATCCGCACACCTGCAACCTCACTGCGAAGACGATTGAAGCCCGGCTGACCGAAAGGACGAAGGCGATCATCGTCACGCACCTGTTCGGCAATCCGTGCGACATGAACGAGATCATGGACCTGGCCAATGGTCGCGGCATTCCCGTCATCGAGGACTGTGCTCAGGCCTTCCTGACCAGCTACCACGATCGTTACGTCGGCACGCTGGGCTCGATCGGCTGCTTCAGTCTGCAGCAGGGCAAGCACATCACGACCGGCGAAGGCGGAGTCTGCGTGAGCGACGACGACGAGCTGGCTCGCCGCCTCTTCCTGTTCATCAACAAGGCCTGGGGTTACGGCGACGAGAAGCCGGATCACTACTTCCTGGCCCTCAACTATCGCATGAGCGAACTGCAGGGCGCGGTCGCGCTGGCTCAGTTGCCGAAGCTGGACGGCGTTGTTGAGTCCCGAGTTCGGACGGCCGACGCACTCACGAGTGCTTTGCGAGGCCTGCCCGGCGTCGAGACGCCACAGGTCACTGATGGAGCCGTTCACACTTACTGGAAGTACTGCCTGCGAGTCGACGAAAACGTCGTCGAAGGTGGAGCCGTCGGACTGGGCGGGAAGCTTCGCGAGAAGGGCATCGCCTGTGCTCCGCGCTACATCCAGAAACCGGCGTTCTGCTGTCAGGTCTTCCGCGATCAGGTCACGTTCGGCGACAGTCGCTGGCCGTTCACACTCGCCCAGCCATCGGCCGTGAACTACGACAAGTCGCTGTTCGAAGGGACCTGGAACGCTCTGCGAAACGTTCTGGTTCTGCCATGGAACGAGAACTACACGCAGGAGCACGTTGACTACATCGCCGTCAGCGTGCGTGAAGCCGTCACCGAACTGACCGGCGTCGAGCAGACCGTTGAGTAGACGGACCGAGGAGCGAAGCGACGATGTTCCGGCAGCCAGCGAGTTTGCCGGAGCGGCGCTTCGCTTGATCCGGCCTGCACGATTCTCTCAACCATCAACTCTCAACCCTCCGAGGCTCTCACATGATCGCACGCACGCCTACTCGTTTTGGACTCGTCGGAGCTGGCGGGATTGCTCAGGCTTACGCGCAGGCGTTTCAGGATTCGGACGTTGCCGACCTGGTCGCCGTCGCCGACGTTCGTACGGAAGCGGCCGAAGCGATCGCTCAGTCGCTCGGCTGTGCCAGCTACGGGACTCACCTGGAGATGGCTGAGGCCGAGGACCTGGACGCGGTCGTCGTGTGTACTCCGCCGATCACTCACCCGGACATCGCTGTCGAACTGACCGACCGCGGCCTGAACGTGCTGTGTGAAAAGCCACTCGCCATCGATTCCGAGTCGGCTCGACGAATGTTCGATGCCGCCGCGAAGAACGGTGTGAAGCTGACGATGGCTACGAAATTCCGCTACGCCGCCGACGTTATCCGAGCGAAGTCGATCGTCAGTTCGGGAATCCTCGGCGACATCATCCTCTTCGAAAATGTCTTCGCCGGGCGAGTTGACATGTCACAGCGTTGGAATTCGAAGCCGGAAGTCAGCGGCGGCGGAGTTCTCATCGACAACGGCACACACTCGGTCGACATCCTGCGATACTTCCTCGGGCCGGTCGCCGAACTTCAGGTCGTCGAAGGAAAACGCATTCAGGATCTGCCGGTTGAAGACACCGTGCGGATGTTCGTGAAGACCGAATCGGGAGTCATGGGCAGCATCGATCTGTCGTGGAGCATGAATAAAGAGCAGCCGTACTACCTGAGCATTTACGGTTCACAGGGCACTGTGCTGGTCGGCTGGAAAGAGTCGAAATACCGCCGCTCAAACGACACCGACTGGGTTCAGTTCGGCACCGGCTATAACAAGTTCCAGGCCTTCCGCGGCCAGATCGAAAACTTTTCAAGAGCGATCCGCGGCGAAGACAAGATGCTCGTCACCCCCGCCGACGCACTGGCTTCCGTCGAGGTCATCGAAACGGCGTACAAGTCGCTTCGCAACAACCAGTGGCAACAGGTTGTCCATGAAGCGTGGCAGCCCGAGCCTGCTCGCGGAGCCGACCCGGTCGCGGCGGCCGGGAAGGTGTCCTGACGGTGAGCGATCTCGCACGGCGATTCGTCGAACACCTGCAAAACCTTTACGGGCGACCGCTCACCCGGTCGCTGAAGTTCAGCCTGATCGTCTGTGGCACCCTGGCCCTGTGTCTGTTCGGAGGACTGGTCGTCGTGGCTGTGAATATTTCCTCCATTGGCAACTGACGCAGGGCCGGTTCCTACCGGCCATCGGGAGAGACATTTCGGCCGGTGGGAACCGGCCCTGCAGAGTCTGAGGCAACACATGGCAGTTCGAATTCACCCGACAGCTCTTGTCGAAGACAACGTCACGATCGGCGAAGGCACTTCCGTCTGGGACAACGTCCACATTCGGCATGATTCGCGGATCGGCGAAGAGTGCATCATCGGTGAGAAGACCTACGTCGCGTATGGTGTCGTGATCGGCGACCGCGTGAAGATCAACGCGATGGTCTATATCTGTAACGCCGTCACGATTGAGGACGGCGTCATGATCAGTGCCGGGACGATCTTCACGAACGATCGCTTCCCGCGTGCCACGACACCGGACCTCACACAGCTTCGCTCGTCCGATCCGGATGAGCACACACTGCCGACGCTTGTCCGGGAAGGTGCAACGATCGGAGCCGCGGCAACGATCGGCAACGACCTCACGATCGGCCGCTTTGCAATGGTCGGAATGGGCTCGGTCGTGACGAAATCCGTGCCGGACTTCCACCTTGTGCTGGGATCACCGGCGAAGTCCGTCGGCTGCGTCTGCCGGTGCGGACAGCTGATCGTGAGATTCGCAAAGGACATCCCGACGAACTTTCCGAAGCTGCGCTGCCCGGCCTGTGAACTCGAATACGCGATCGAAAACGGCGAGGTCTCAGAATTGAACCCGCCGGTGACGAAGACAGAGTCGGAAGTCGTCTTCAGCCACTGAGTCGTTCGGCAACAATGCCTGCGCTCTCAACTCTCAACAATCGACTATCAACTATGAACTACGGAATCATCGGCGGCGGCATCCTGGGGATGACGATCGCACACCGGCTGACGCAGGCGGGCAATCAGGTCACGCTGATGGAGGCGGCTCCGCACCTGGGCGGGCTGGCCGACGCGTGGCAGGTGGGCGACGTTACGTGGGACCGGCATTACCACGTCACGCTGCTGTCCGATCTGCACTGGCGAAAACTGCTGGGCGAGATCGGTCTCGAAAGCGGCATGAAGTGGGTCGAGACGAAGACCGGCTTCTACACCGACGGCGAGCTGTACTCGATGTCGAACAACGTTGAGTTTCTGAAGTTCCCGCCGCTCGGGTTGCTCGACAAGTTCCGCCTCGGCGGCACGATCTTCTACGCGTCGAAAGTGAAGAACTGGCAGAAGCTCGAACAGACTCCCGTCGCCGACTGGCTGCGAAAGCTCTCCGGCAAACGCACCTTCGAGAAAATCTGGCTGCCGCTGCTGCGAGCCAAGCTTGGTGAGAACTACTCGAAAACGTCGGCCGCGTTTATCTGGGCGACCATTGCCCGGATGTATGCCGCGCGGCGGACGGGTCTTAAGAAGGAGATGTTCGGTTACGTGCCGGGCGGCTACTCGAAGATCCTCAAGCGATTCACGTCGCACCTCGCCGACGAGGGTGTTGAGATTCGCACCGGGTTTGCTCCGACGAGAGTCACTGCGACGCCGGACGGATCGACGTTTGTCGAAGGTCCGAACGGCAGCCGCGAGCAGTTTGATCAAGTCGTCCTGACAACACCCTCGCCAGTCATTTCGAAGCTGTGCCCGGATCTGACCGACGACGAGCACGAACGGCACAACGGGCTGCAGTACCAGGGGATCGTGTGCGCCTCGGCCGTGCTGAAAAAGCCTCTCGCCCAATACTACGTGACGAATATCACCGACGACTGGGTGCCGTTCACGGCGGTCATCGAGATGTCAACGCTGGTCGATCGCGAGGAATTCGGCGGCAACTCGCTGGTTTATCTGCCGAAGTACGTCTCGCCGAACGACCCGCTGTTTGAAGAATCCGACGAGTCAATTCAGGAACGCTTCGTCGCGGCCCTCGAAAAAATGTATCCGCACTTCAGTCGGGAAGATCTGATCTCGTTCAAAATCTCGCGACTCCGGCACGTGGTGTCGCTCTCGACGTTGAACTACTCGGCCAGTCTCCCCCCGATGAAGACGAGCCTGCCGGGAGTGTTCGCAGTGAACTCGGCGCAGATCACAAACGCGACGCTCAACGTGAACGACACCGTGAAGCTCGGTGAGGATGCCGTGCGGACGCTGTTGCTGCCGGGGCAAGCGGTGAGGGGACGAAATTCACTCTCAACCATCGACCATCAACCATCGACTCTACCATGAAACAAATCGCCAGCCTCTCGCTCGACCTGGACAACAAGTGGTCCTACATGAAAACCCACGGCGATGCCGGGTGGGATTCGTTCCCGTCGTACCTGGACGTCGTGGTGCCGCGGTTCCTTGATTTCCTGGCTGAGCGGGATTTGAACATCACCGTGTTCATCGTCGGTCAGGACGCGGCCCTGGACAAAAATCACGAGGCGCTGCAACGGATCCCGGCGGCCGGGCATGAGGTCGGCAACCACTCGTTTAACCACGAGCCCTGGCTGCATCTGTACTCGCTGCCGAAGATCGATGAAGAATTCGCCCGGACCGAAGACGCTCTCATGAGGGCGACGGGCGAAAAGCCGACTGGCTTTCGAGGTCCGGGGTTCAGCCTCTCGCCGGACGTGCTCACCGTGTTGAAGCGGCGCGGCTACGAGTACGACTGCTCGACGTTTCCGACGTTTCTGGGACCGCTCGCCCGGCTGTATTACTTCTTCACGGCGAAGCTGGATGCCGAGCAGAAAAAGGAACGCAAGAAACTGTTCGGCACGATCGGCGAGGTTTTCCGCCCGCTGCGTCCGTATCACTGGACGCTGGACGAGGGCCAGCTGCTGGAGATTCCCGTCACGACGATGCCGCTGTTCAAAGTGCCGATTCACGTCAGCTATCTGCTGTACCTGGACCAGTACTCGCGCGGCCTGGCGATGACCTACTGGCGGATGGCTCTGACGCTGTGCCGGGCGATGCGGGTTGCCCCGTCACTGCTGCTCCACCCGCTCGACTTCATGGGCAAAGACGACGACGCGGACGGCAGTCTGAGTTTTTTCCCGGCGATGAAGGACGACAGCACGCGGAAGATCGAGCTGGTCGGCAAGGCCATCGACCTGATGACTCGGTACTACGAAGTCGGCCCGATGAGAGACCACGCTCTGGCGGCGAACGCGAAGCTTGGCGTGAAGACACCCGCGCAGACCGAGCTGGCTCACGCCTGACAGAGGAAGCAGATTACCTGATGAGCACTCACTCGACGACACTTCCGATTTCTTCATCGACACGAGCCACGCACGCTCTGGCGAAAAGCCTGCGCCCGCATCAGTGGGTCAAGAATGCTCTGCTGTTCGGCGGGCTGATTTTTTCTCAGCAGATGTTTGATCCGCTGGCGGTCGCGTTCAGCGTGCAGGCTTTTCTGCTGTTCAGCCTGGCCGCGAGTTCCATTTACCTCTTCAACGATCTGAACGATCTGGAAGAGGATCGGCTGCACCCGACAAAGAAGCATCGCCCACTGGCCGCCGGACAGATCAGCAGCGGAGCCGTCGGCACGACGATGCTGTGCCTCGCCACGGCAAGTCTCGTTGGAGCCGCGTTGATCAACGCGAGGTTTCTGACGGTGGTTGTGCTGTACCTGTTAATGAATGTCGCCTACTCGGTGCGGCTCAAGCATGTCGTCATTCTCGATGTGATGATCATCGCGCTGGGCTTTGTGCTGCGGGCAATTGCCGGGGCTTTTGCCGTCGGAGTGGTCGCGTCGCCGTGGCTGGTGCTGTGTACTCTGACGCTGGCTCTGGTCGTGGGATTTGGAAAACGGCGGAACGAGCTGTGCGTGCTCCAGGAAGAGTCATCGAACCACCGATCCTGCCTGGAAGGTTACTCAACGCACTTCCTCGACCTGATGATGACGATCTCCGCCGGAGCCGCCGTCGTCACGTACGCCCTCTACACGATGTCCGATCTGACCGCCGAGCGGTTCGGATCGCGGGCCCTGGTCCTCACCACACCGTTCGTGATCTACGGAATCTTCCGCTACCTTTACCTGATCCGCATGAAGGCCGAGGGTGGCGACCCGTCGCGGCTGTTCGTGAAGGACCTGCCGATTCTGATTAACGGCGTGCTGTGGCTGCTGGCGTGTGCCTTTTGCGTTTACGGGCCGACGGAGTGGATGCCATGGTGAGTCCGCAATCCGACTTCACCGCCTGGCTGATCGACCTGGACGGCACGCTGTATCGACAACTGCCGGTCAAACTGGCGATGGCCGCCGAGCTGTGTTTCGCCGGCACGTCTGTGTGGCGAGTCATCAGCACGTTTCGGCGTGAGCACGAACAGATCCGCGAGGCAGCGCGAAACGGCACGGCCCGATCTGGCAATCCGTTCCACGATCAGCTCAAAGCGACCGCGCGAAAGCTCGACCTGCCCATTACGACCGTTGAGCACACCGTGACTCAGTGGATGTTTGATCGTCCGTCGCGCTGGTTGAAACACTTCCGCCGCAAGTCGCTCATCCGCGAGATTCGCGAATTCCGCCGGGCGGGCGGACGAACGGCTCTGGTGAGTGATTACCCGGCCCGGACGAAAATTATGGCGCTCGGCATTGCGGATCTGTTTGATGAGGTCGTCGCTTCAGGAGACGCCGAGGACCTCCGACTGAAACCAGCTCCGGACGGATTCCTTCTCGCAGCAAGTCGACTCGGAGTTTCTCCCGGCGAGTGCCTGGTGATCGGCGACCGCAGCGACGCCGACGGCCTCGCAGCAAGGCAGGCCGGCATGGCGTTCCGCAAAGTGCCGGGCAGCGTCATCACGGATTCTTCGACTCAACCAGCACACGCGGCGGTCGCTGCTTCGTGACTCTTTTTCGAAACGAATGACGAAACTCCATGAGTATCGAATCTCAACATCAGCGACCGCTGTCGAACGAGACTTCAAGGCCCGGCCTGATCGCGGCTGCGTTGTGCCTTGTCGTATTCGCGGGAATCTTCGTGGCGCTGGCTGTCAGCCATGTCCGCTATGAGGGATTCCTTGAGCCGATGGAAGGCGACGTCCTGCAGCACATCCAGCAGGTCTGCCGCGGTGAGGCGATTTATCAGAGGCCGTCCGCCGAGTTTATTCCACTTTCCTACATGCCGCTTTACTACGTGCTGGCCGCTCCGTTTTACGCGATCTTCGGAGACAGCTTCGCCGGCCCGCGTCTTCTGTCGTGCCTGTGTGCCGTGTTCTCGGGAGCACTTTGCTGCTGGATCGCCTGGCGCGAGTCGCGATCAGCGACGGCCTCGTGCGTCGCAGGGGCACTGTTTGTCTCAAGTTATCGCATCATGGACGCGAGCCTGACAGTCGCTTTGCCGGATTCACTGCTGCTCGTCTGGCTGCTGAGCGGATTTGCGTTTCTCGCGTACGGGACGAGACGCTGGCACGACGTCGCCTGGCTCGTTTGTTTCACGCTGGCATTCTGGACGAAGCAGCACGGAGCTCTTTTCTTCGGCTGTGCTGTGCTCTACGCGCTGCTGTTTCGAGCCAACCACCTCTCAAAGAAAGCGATCGTCGCCGGCATCCTGACTGGCGGCCCACTGCTGTATCTGACGCTGGGGCGATGGCTTGGACCAGGCTTTTACGAGACCACACTGGCGATGCCTGGTTCGTGGGACCGCAGCGTTGTCAGTGCCGCATCGAGAACCGCGTTTGTTCTGACCGATTTCGTTCCGTTTCTGTGCCTTCTCACTCTGTTCTTCCTTCGCGAGTCGTGGCTCAAGGAACGTCGAGTCACTCCGCTGGCCTGGTTCTGTGTGACGTCTTTGGCCGTCTGCTCATTCACGATGATGGCGGCCGGTTCGGCGAACAATCATTTTGTGCCGTTTATTTCAGCCGCGTGTATTACGGCTGCTCTCAGTCTGAGGCAGCTGGCCCGAGAGTCGTTCCCCAGCGGCGTCGGTCGACTGCTGGCAGTGATCGTACTGTCGACTTCTGCATTGACCTTTTACGCGGTGCGGAGCTTCGGTGACTCCCACCCGATCCCGCTGTTTGTCCCGTTCGTCGCGGCGGCCATTCTGTTCTGCCACCTGTGCCTCCGCTGGCTGCCCGTTCGGGAATCGACGCGCGGACCGCTTGTCGCCGGACTGCTCGTTGCCGCGCAGCTTGCGACGGCGTTTTACAATCCGCTCGACTTTGTTCCGTCCGCCGGCTCGCAGCAGGCGATTGCCGATCTGCAGACCGAATTACGGACGATCGATGGTGAGGTCGCGTGGGCTCAGTATGGAAACGTGCCATCCGGTCTGACCGGTCGCGAGATCGGGACGACGCCCTCCATCGTCGCCCTGGAAGACATCGCTCGGCAGCGTGGCCGAAGCGAGAAAGTCGAAGCCGGACTCGCCCCCTTCCGTGCCTGGATTCATGACGCCGAACCGCTGTACGTCCTGTCCAACGGACCGCTGGACCGCACGCCGGTCTGGGAGTCTGTCGACGTTCGCTGGGAACTCGTTCGCGACTACGGACTTCGATTTGCTGAGGCCAAACAAGTCACGCGACGCTGGTTCGGTGGCGGGCAGTACCCGCGATTTCTCTATCGAAAACTGCCAGGCACGCAACCGCTGCCGGTGAGTCATCACCCGAACGGACTGACAACCGAAAACCAGAAGACCGCGCCGCAACTCGTTCACGAATCGGACGGCAACCGGATCGAAGACCAACACCCGGCCGACGGAAGAAGCTGATCGGAGCTCCTGATGCGGACAATTCAGCAGACGCCATTCACGACCGCCGAGGCGTCGCGCGCAACAGTCTCGGGCGTCGCCTGCCCGCTTTGCGCGGCGGCTTCGCAAATCGTGTTCGACAAGCACGGCGTGCCCATTCACGAGTGCTCGACTTGCTCGCACCGGTTCGCCCAGCCGCCTGAGTGTGATGGTCACGTCGAGCGGGTTTACGGCGATGATTATTTCTTCGGCGGCGGGGCCGGCTACGACGACTACCTCAGCGAGTCCGCTCTGCTGAGAGCTCACGGACTCCGCTACGCAAAGCGACTGGCGCGCCACATCGAACCCGGAACGGTCCTTGATGTCGGGGCGGCGGCGGGATTCGTTCTGCAGGGTTTTTGCGAAGGTGGCTGGAGCGGCCAGGGACTCGAACCCAACGACGCCGTCGCAAAGTACGGTCGAGAAACACTTGGCCTCAACATTCATACCGGATCGCTCGAGGACTTCTCATCAGCCGAGCCGTTTGATCTGGTCTCGATGATTCAGGTCATGGGTCATTTCGTCGATCCGCGCGAGGCGGCGGACAAAGTGTCGTCCCTCGTCAAACCGGGCGGGCACTGCCTGATCGAAACCTGGAACGTTCGCAGCTGGACCGCGCGAGCGTTCGGGCATTCCTGGCACGAGTACAGTCCGCCCAGCGTTCTGCAGTGGTTCTCGCCAGAGACGACAACGGCTCTGTTCGGCGAGTTCGGATTCACGCCGGTCGCGAAGGGAATCCCACAGAAGTGGCTCAACGCCGGTCACGCGAAATCGCTGCTGCGGCACAAAGCCAGTGAGTCGTTCCTCGCGAAACTCGCGAGCGGCGCGGCAGCCGTCATTCCTGATTCACTGAATCTGCCGTACCCGTCTGAGGACCTCTTCTGGATGCTGCTGCGCAAATCGTAAAGCAGTAGCGGAGCGGCGCAAGCCGCCCGGTCGTCCGCGCAACAACGCGCATTCACCGGACGGCTCGCGCCGTACCGCTCCCTTTGCGAGAACCTGACTCCCGATGATCTCACCAGGAAGCAACGTGACAGGACACAGTCAAGCCAGCAAATGGAACAACACCGCCCCCGGGGCCTGGTGGTGGGTTCTCCCTGCGCTGCTGGTCGTGCTGGCGTCGCATCTGGCGATTCCACAACCGGAAGAACCCGTCTTCTACGGCGACGAAAACCGGCACGTCATGACCGGCGTCTTCTTTCGTGACCTGCTGGCCGATCGACCTCTCACCGATGTGAAGGGCTATGCCGAGTCCTACTACGTGCAGTATCCGGCCCTGGGTCTGCTCGTGTGGCCGCCGATGTTTCATCTGGTGGAAGGCCTGGCGATGACCGCTTTCGGCACGTCGTTTGTCGTCGCAAGATTCGTCGTCGCGCTGTTTGCGATGCTGGCCTGCGTGTACCTGTTCCGACTTGTGTCGAGGACGCACGGACGAGGAGTGGCCGCCGCCTCGGTCCTGCTGTTTTCCTTCACGCCGCTGATCTTTACGTACTCGCGGCACGTGATGCTCGAAATGCCGACGCTGGCTTTCGGACTGGTCGCGACGTTTCATTTTGTGAGGTACCTCGACGAGTTCCAACGGCGAGACATTTTCGTTGCGGCGGTCGCGTCTGCCTGCGCCGCTCTGACTCGATTTGACGCGTTTTATCTGCTGCCGATGTTTGCCTTCCTGATGCTCGCGCGAGGTCAGTTCTCAATCCTGCTTCGTCGAGAAGTCTGGCTGGCGGGACTCGTTGCAGTCGTCCTGGTCGCGCCGTTTTATCTTGTGGCGGCCTCGCAGGTAGGAGCACTCCATGCAAAGCAGGCCACGCAATCCGTCGTGCAGGAAGACGCCGGCCGATCGCTGGCGGAGAAGCTCTGGTTTTACCCTTCGCAGGTTCCGCTTCAGGTAGGAGCCTTCCTGACGATTGCTGCTCTCATCGGTCTGTTGCGACTTCGCGACTGGGAACGACGGCGAGAGAACCTGCCTTACATCGCAATGCTGGTTGCGACCTGGGCAACGTTCACACCGATCGCCGAGCAGAACATGCGGCACGCAATTTACTGGGTGCCCGCACTGGCCGTTCTCGCGTGGAGCGGCGTCAGTCTGCTGTGCGAAGGCCAGTACCGTGTCGTGCTGCGTCCGGCTTTGATCGCAGGCCTGCTGTGGGCGACCACGACGCACACGCTCAGTTCACCCCGGCCAAACCTCGCCGGCTATCGCGACGCGGCTCAATGGACGCTCGACAATTCGGACAAGTCCGAGCGGTTCCTGTTCGACGGCTGGCTTGATGGCAACTTCACGTACCACGTTCGGCATCTCGACCCGCAACGCCAGCACACGGTCCTTCGCGGAGACAAATTGTTTTACGGCTTCGTCTGTGTCCCGGAGACCGACTTTGCCGAGTACGCATCGAACGAGCAGCAACTGCTCGACATCATCTTCCGCTACGACCCGAAGTTCCTGATCGTCGAGGAACCACTGCCCAGGCACATCCCCGCGGCTGAACGGTTTCGAAAACTCCTGCGAGATCATCCCGAACACTTCGAGCTGACCCACGATGTTCCGGTCACTGGCCGTATGGGCGACCGCAGCGGCTACTCGCTGAAGATCTACCGGAACCTCAAACGCAACCCGAATCCGGATCCCAGCGTGCGTTTCGAAGTTCGCGGACTCAACCGGGAAGTCAGTTCGTAGGTCAGGCTGAGCTTGACCTACTTCTCTTCGGGCGCTGCGATCTTCTCGCGAGTCGCGAAGAAGCCGATCTTGCGGTCGGCCATGATGACGGTGCCGGCCATTGCCGATTTGTCCTTCGTCCACAGGAACGCGTCGAACTCCTGATCAGTCTGCGCGAGCTCGACTTTGATTTTGGCGTTGTGAGGCAGCGCGGTGATCTTGCCGGAGATCTCGTAAACACTCTTCGTGTCGTCCGAAATGAATCGGCCGTAGATGCGTCGATCCTCAACATCGATTTCCCACGTGCCTTCCCAGCGTCCGTCGATGCGAACTCGCCAGGTGCCCGCGAAGTCCGTCGGCTCGACGCCCGAATGCGAGTTCGGATCCGGGTACTTTGTCGGTTCCGGATCCGGAGTCGCCGGTCCGTCGAGGCCGAACAGTTTCGCCGTGTCCACCGATTTCAGTGACCCGTCCTCGGTACATTCGATATCGCCGCCCTGCCCTTTCGGCACGACCTGGCCAATGTCGAAGTTGAAGCCGAAACCGGGGAAGAGCATCACGTCTTTTCCGCTGGCAACGGTCAGGTTGCGACGGTCTCCGCGATAGGTCACGTATTTTTCGATCAGAGCGACCGGGACTTTTTCGCCGTCCGCACTCTTGCGGTAGCCCCATGTGACGATCGCTTTGACCAGGTTGTTCTCATCCGTTGTGACGACGACACACGGCGAGGAAATCCCGCGACCGATCGATTTCAGTCTCGACCCGTCCCGCATGCTGAGCGTTTCGACCGGCTTTCCGTCATCAGTCACTTTCTTCAGCCAGTAGCCGGTGTGATCATCAAACGCGTCGGCGAAAACCGGCGTCGAAAACGCGGCGGTGAGGCTGAACACAGCAAGCACTGCCACAAAACGGGCGAGAAGAGTCGGCATCGGATTCTCCAGAGTTAAGGGAAGCGGACATCGTACCAGAGTGCCGCCGCTCCTTCGACGAAGCCCTGAATCCTTAAGCCGAAGGGTGAGCTTTTCAGTCAGGCCGGACCAAGCACAGCGCAGCTCCGGCAGCCTTACTCACGCTTCCGAATCTCACGATGGCCGGCTACGGGGCGACCGCCTGCTGTTTCGGTTGCCAGTTCACACGCACGCCAGCCGTCTTCAGCTCCGCCACCTGGGCGTCGTGTTTTGCGGAATCGACCGGGTTCCCGTCCAGATAGAGCTTCCAGTACGGAGCAAATCGTTTTTCGCCCGCCACATCCTTTTTTGCCATCTCGACCAGCGGCCCGAAATCTTTGACCTTGTTGTTCTGTAGAAATGTGAATCGCAGTTCCGTCAGACCCGTCAGTGGCGAGACGTCCTCGATCTGGTTGCCCTTCAGATCGAGATTCGCCAGCCAGCGAATCTTGCCGAGCGCGCTGACATCCGTGATCAGGTTGTTCTCAAGGTAGAGTGACGACAGCTTCGGCAGTCCCTCAAGCGGCTTCACGTCTGCCACTTTGTTTCCGGACAGATAGAGGGCCGACAGTTTCTTGTGGCCGCTCAGAAACGAGACGTCCGTCACCTGGTTATCTGCGAGCTGCAGGTATTGCAGCTTCGCGAGCTCTTTCAGCGGGTCGGCATCCTTGATCGCGTTTCCGGACAGGTCGAGCGATTGCAGATTCTTCAGCCCGCCGATGGGTTTCAGGTCTGCGATTTCGTTTCCGGAAAAATCCAGCAGCACGATGTTCGGGCACTTTTCGAGCCCGGACAGACTCTTGATTCCCTGGCCCTTCGCCGTCACCTGGTAAACGTTCTTCAGGTCTTCCTCTTTGATCGTGTCCTTGCCCTGTTTTTTGAGGACCGCCTTGATCGCCGCCTCCAGACCGGGATCGGGGAAGATCTCACCTTCTGCCTGCGCCAAAGAGGCAGTCAGGACGAACGCGGCCAGAGCGAGCGGAACAAGGCGAGTCAGCATGAGGACATCCTCGGCGGGGTCGGCGGTGATTTCTGAAGGGCGTGCAGTCTACCGGTCGCGAAAATGAGCGGACAAGCCAGGCCAGTCGACCTGAGTGTCGATCGCGGCTGCGGACTGTTACGATCTCTGCCCGATTCGCCCGGTGGTCTGCTCGGACCTGAAGATGCTGGGCGATCCCTCCTCACTCTCCCACCAGAAAGAATTCCGATGAAGAAATCATGGCCGCTCGCTGCCGTCGTCCTCGTCTCCGGGGCGGCTGTTTTTATGGCAACTGCTCAGGACGAAAAGGAAGACACCAAAGAGTCGAAAGTGGAACTGAAGACGCTTCAGGATCAGGTCAGCTACGGGATCGGCATGAACCTGGCACAGCGGTTCCCGACGGATCAGTTCAAGCTGAATCCGGCGATGGTGGCCCAGGCACTGGCAGATGCTCAGGACGGAAAGCCGGCGGCTCTTACCCGGGAGGAACTGCAGTCCGTTTTCGCGAAACTTCAGACCGAGCTGACGAAGGCCGAAGCGATGATTGGCGAAACCAACCTGAAGAAGGGCCAGGAGTTCCTTGCAGGAAATGCGAAGAAAAAGGGCATCAAGACCACAAAGAGTGGCCTGCAGTATGAAATCGTGAAGGCCGGGACCGGACCGATTCCGACAAAGAACAACCGCGTTTTCACTCACTACAAAGGGCGTCTGATCAGCGGCAAAGTGTTTGATGGATCGTACGAAGGCGATGCGCCGACAGCGGATGATTCGCCAATCGACTTCCCGGTGACAGGCGTGATCGCCGGTTGGACAGAAGCGCTGCAACTGATGAAAACGGGAGCCCACTGGCGGCTCTACATCCCGTCCGAACTGGCTTATAAAGAGCGCGGTAGCCAGGGAGCCATCGGCCCGAACGAAGTGTTGATCTTCGATATCCACCTGCTCAAGTTTGAGTAGGCAGCCGACGCAGTTTGAGACTGACAGACAGCAGGCACTCTCCGCAGTGCCTGCTGTTTTCTTTCCCGTCACCCGACGACTGAAAAGACCCCACCCGAACAAGGCCTCATCCATGAGCGACTCGACCGAAACCACACTTCTGAAACTGTCTCAGCAACTCCTCGACTCGATCGATCAGCAGGACTGGGAAGCCTACACGCGTCTCTGCGACCCGAACCTGACGGCGTTTGAGCCGGAAGCGCTCGGCCATCTTGTCGAAGGAATGGCCTTTCACGAATTCTATTTTCAAATGCATCCGACCGGGCGGCCAAAGCAGTCGACGATTGTCTCACCTCATGTCCGTATTATGGGCAACTGTGCCGTCGTCACTTACATCCGGGTCAGCCAGAAAATTGACGCTGATGGCGGTGCCCACTCGTCCGCTTCGGAAGAGACGCGCGTCTGGCAGAAACAGACGGGCGACTGGCAGCACGTCCATTTTCATCGATCGATTCCGTCCTGAGTCGAATGCCTCTCCCGAATCGAATCGCTTCGCAGCGAACGGCGAGGCGGTTACCCTCGTGTTTCACTCTGCAATGACCATTGCCGTCTCACTCCAGGCTCGATTCGCTCATGGGCAAACGACGCTACTGCATGCCGGACCCGTCCGCAGCCGTTACCGACGAGCTGTTGCGGCAACACATTGAACGCGGCAGTCGGGTCATCGACCTTGGCTGCGGCGACGGCCGACTGCTCTGTCAGCTGCGGGACAATCATGACTGCTTCGTGCAGGGCATTGAGCTGGACATCGATGGAATTCTGGGCAGCCTTGCGCGAGGCCTGCCGATCATCCGTGCCGACCTCGACCAGGGTCTCACTGGAATCCCCGATCAGGGATTCGACTATGCCGTGTTGAGCCAGACTCTGCAGCAGGTTCGACATCCCTCAACCGTGCTCGCTGAGATGATGAGGATCGCCACGCGCGCCCTTGTTGTCGTTCCGAACTTTGCTCACTGGAAAGTCCGGCGACAGGTCGTGCTGGAAGGTCGCGCTCCCGTGACCGAAGCCCTCCCGTACGAGTGGTACAACACGCCCAACCTGCATTTCATGTCGATGCGCGACTTTCGCGACCTGACCGCGCAGCTCGATTTTCAGATTGCCGAAGAAATTCCGATCATCGGCAGTCGTCCTCGGCCCGGCGCCTTCGCGGCGAATCTTCGTGCGGAGAGTCTGTTTTACGTGGTCGAACGGCGGCAAAAGTAAGCGAGCGAGCCGTTGAACCGGCAGATTCGGCACAAGTGGACTCGAAGAACGACTGCTTGATCGAGGATCGCCTCGCGTGAGGCACTCGCGCAAAGTGGACCCTATGTTTGCCTGGGCTCTCTCTTCCCGTGACCACGCGCGCAGGTTCTGATGGCAACTTCGATCGCTGATCCCAGGCCGACCGATCCGTCAACGGACGACGTCCAACCGTCGGACGATTCCTCGCGCAGTGAATCGTCGCGCAGTGAACTGTGCGAACTTGTCGAACGGTACGCCGTCGCCGAATTCCTTCCACCCGCCGAGTGGGTGACGCGGCTCAGTCTTGTCCAGCCACGAGACAATCTTCGCTGCCTCAGTCATTGGATCCGCTTCAAGAAACGAACCCTCGACGTCTGCGTCTCGTTCGTCGCGTTGATCCTGCTTTCGCCGGTCATGCTGCTGACAGCGATCCTCGTCAAACTGACATCGCGGGACCGATGGTCTTCCGCCAGGAACGAGTCGGTTTAAACCTGCGGGGCCAGAAGAAAAATGAGCGTCGCAAGTCCAGCGTGCCACCGCCGTCAGGAGTCGACCGCCGGACCGGCAGTGACCGCCGCAACGATTCCAACTACGGCAAGCCATTCGTGCTCTACAAATTCCGCACGATGCGGAACGACGCAGAAAAGGACGGCGCACAGTTCGCGACGGAGGGCGACCCTCGTGTGACTCCGATCGGACGGTTCCTGCGTAAGACGAGGCTCGATGAGCTGCCGCAGTTCTGGAATGTCCTGCGCGGCGAAATGTCGCTTGTCGGCCCTCGCCCCGAGCGACCCGAGTTCATCGTACAGCTCTCGGACGAGATTCCGGACTACCTCGAACGGCTCGGTCTGAAGCCCGGTCTGACCGGCCCGGCTCAGGTCATCAACGGTTACGACAACAACATTGAAAGCTTTCGCCGCAAAGTGGCCCTCGACCTGCTGTATCTTCAGAACTGCTGTCTGTGGAACGACATCAAGATTCTGTTCCGCACCATCGGCGTCGTCCTGACCGGCAAGGGTGCTCTGTAAACACCGTCCGGGTTAACTTTCAGATTCGCGCGAACCCTCCTCGACAAGACCTGTCCAGCCAGGGATCATGCGGCCGTATTGCCGCTTCTCTCTCCAGCCCGGCGCCGCACGATGGGCTTCATACCGGCGCACGCCCGATGGCGAATGAAAAACTGAGACGACAGATCACGTACGAAGCCGCTCGAATGATGTACGAGCGGCGCGAGACCGAGTACTACCGGGCGAAGATGAAAGCCGCCCGCCGCATCTGCCACGGCTGGGTCAAGCCGTCCGATCTGCCAGGCAATGCCGAAATCCGCGAAGAAATTCAGCGGATGGCCTGTCTCTTCGAGGGCGATCGTCGCTTCGACAAGCTGCGTGAAATGCGGATCGAAGCGCTCCGCCTGATGCATCTCCTCCAGCATTGCCGACCGAAAATCATCGGCAGCACGCTGACCGGCCACATCCGCCAGGGATCAGACATCGACATCCACGTCTTCGTGTCGAGCACGGAAGCGGTGACGAGTGCGCTCGACGACGAGGGCATGCAGTACGACCTTGAGCACAAGCAAATCCGCAAGCACGGCGAGGAACGCGTCTTTACACACATCCACATTGCCGAGCGTTTTCCGATCGAGCTGACTCTCTACACACCGGACAAAGCCAGCTACGTTTTCAAAAGCTCGATCACCGGCAAGGCAATGGAGCGGGCGACGCTACCGGAGTTCGAACAATTCCTGCGGGCCGAGTACCCGGACATCGATCTCGAAGCGGACCTTGATGCCGCGGAAAACGAGGTTGATCGATTTCAGATTTACCGCGCGCTGATGCTGCCACTCGGCGGCTGGGAGCAGTCAAAGAAATGGCATCCGGAAGGCGACGTGCTGTACCACAGTCTGCAGGTCTTCGAACTGGCTTGCGACGAGTTGCCGTACGATGAGGAATTCCTGATCGCCGCATTACTTCACGACGTCGGCAAGGGACTTGATCCGAGCGATCATGTCGGGGCCGGCCTCGAGGCGCTCGACGGATTCATCACAGACCGCACGGCCTGGTTGATCGAGCACCACATGGAGGCTCACGCGATCCACGATCGCACCATCGGTCATCGAGCCCTCCGCCGACTGCAGCAGTCGCCCGACTTTGAGGAGCTGATTCTGCTCGGCGAATGCGATCGAGGCGGACGACAACCCGGTGTCCAGGTCCCGGACCTCGACGAGGCGCTCGACCATCTGCGCGACATCGCCCGCCAGTACGGGTAGCGGCACGGCGCAAGCTCCAATGGCCCCGGAGTGGTGCTGAATGTCGCCTTTCGCTCCGCGAAAGCAGCGCTACTTTCGCGGAGCGAAA
>ERZ891418.222-NODE-222-length-20876-cov-11.240094_pt1 | contig 20876 bp, 21 predicted proteins | sample MGYA00521236_ERZ891418 | MGnify/ENA primary metagenome ERZ891418 (study PRJEB32303, sample SAMEA104408696) | aquatic metagenome | biome: Brackish water; feature: Chemocline; material: water | place: Baltic Sea | collected 2014-10-18T10:34:00 | depth 100 m ... | reverse complement strand
TTCGGATTCGTCGGACTTACACTCGCCGCCATCTTCGCCGTAGGACAGCTCTAGAGGAAAATGCCCAAGAAGCCCACGGAGCAGCCTGAGAAACAGCCGAGTAAACAGCGAGCTGGCAGGGCTGACCACTTGAAGAAGCACCAGTTCAAGCCTGGACAGAGCGGAAACCCTGGTGGAAGGCCGAAGGGGGTTTTGAATCTACACCCGCTCATGGTGAAGGAGCTTCTCAAAGTGGGCGAGGGCGGAGAGACTCGGGCCGAAAGACTGGTAAGAATCTTGCTCTTGGAAATGGAACTCGAACCCGCGAAGATGACGCCCTTCATTCTCAAGCTCATAGATCGCGACGAAGGCCCGGTAGAAAAATCACCCCTCATCTCCATCGACGCACGTGGCCAAGTGCCGCAACCGCCACCGCTCGAGCCCGGCAAGGACGGCGCACCTTCTTTCAGCGAACACCTGAGGCGGCTCTCTGCTATCGCCAAGGAGCGCGGACTGGCCGACCCTATGGAGCAACCGCAGGACGTGGAGGCGGAGATTACGACCACGGATGACTGACCGGCTCGAAGAAGAATCCGAGGCACGCGAAGAAATCCTTGCCGCCTACGATGCGCTGTGTCCCGGCATCATCGGCAACCCGTATCTCGCAGGGCACTTCCCGCTGCCGATGCAGTGGATGTTTCTGCGTGGGCACCTGGACTACCCGACCGAGGATGGCGGTGTGTTCCAGTCGCTATACGGCGGCGCTGCTGGTGGGGGCAAGAGCGATGCCCTGCTCATGGCTGCCGCACAACACGTTGGCCAGCCTGGATACGCCGCGCTGATTTTTCGGCGTACTTTCGCTGACCTCGCGCTCCCCGGTGCAATCATGGATCGCGCACTCGATTGGTGGAAAACTGCACCGGGCGTCTCGTGGGACGGCACGAATAAAACATTCCGATTTCCTAGCGGCGCGAAAATCTCCTTCGCATACCTCCAGCATGGCGGCGACGAGCTGCGCTATCAGGGCGCTGAGTTTCAGTACGTCGGATGGGACGAGTTGACGCAGTTTCCGAACCGTCGCCAATACAGCTACCTGCTCTCGCGGATTCGGCGTCCGGCCAACTCAGCTATTCCGTTGCGCTCGCTCTCAGCGTCAAACCCTGGCGGCCCAGGTCACGCATGGGTGGCGGAGGACTTCGACGTGGAGAACGACGGCAACGGGCACCCGTTCTATCCTGCTCGCGTCGTCGATAATCCGTACATCGATCGCACCGCATACATCGCTGGCCTCATGCACCTGCACCCGACGACCAGGGCGCAGCTACTCTCCGGCGACTGGCGTGCGCGTGAACCGGGCGACTATTTCCGCCGTGAGTGGTTCGGTGCGCTGCTTGACCCTGCAACGGATACATGGGTTGCGGGAGATTGCGCCCGCGTCCGCTGGTGGGACTTGGCCGCGTCGATGAAGGAAGGCTCGGCGCATACCGCAGGGGTGAAAATGGCACGCCACCGCTCCGGCGTCTACGCAATCGAGCATTGTGCCAGCTTCAAAGCTACCCCTGGAATGCGCGACTCACGCATCATCGACATAGCTGTAAGCGATGGCCCAAACGTCACCGTGGGCCTCGAAATCGAGCCGGGCAGCGGTGGCATAGCCCAGGTCGAATCCATATCCGAGAAGCTCCGCGCACATGGCATACGCTGCGTTTACGCTCGACCGCGAGCCGAACACAGCGACCGCGAGAAGGTTTACGTCGTCCGAGCCGCATCGTCGAACAACGGCAAGGCGGCACGATGTGACCCTGTGGCGGCATGTTTGGAGCGCGGCTACTCACGACGCGGCGAGGGCGAGGAGTGGGACGCTATCACGCAAGACCGCGTGCCGTGGTGGGGTATCGATGCTGGCAAGCCAGCAACCGAGCAGGGTGACGGCATCCGCCTGTTTGCTGGCCCCTGGACTCAGGCGTACCTCGACATCGTGGAGGGCTTCCCTGGTGACGGAAACAACCGCGTAGATGAGGCCGACGCTACCAGCGGCGCGTGGGCATGGCTGAAATCTCACCCGATGGGTTCAAGCGCTGCGCCGAGGGTGGAGAGGCCCACGACGCTGACGCCTGATGAAATTCGCAAGTTAAACCCTGCTGAGCGCCCGGCGAAGCGTACAGGCCAAGACCGCCGGGGACGATGGACTGCGTAGCCGTGTCAGAGAAGTTATACTTGCCGCATAGCGCTTTCCGTGCTATACGTCTACGTCGTCGAAAGGTGTGAAAAATGAGTGAAGCAATCCGAGTAAGAAACCAGGCCGCGCAGATTTACACCCGTGCGATGTCGAGTGCGTGGCGTAACGGCGTCCAGCTTCACGACCCCTCGCTGTGGTTGTTCCGTGACCCCGAAGTCGAGGAGAAGATGCTGCGTGACGCGGATATCGCGCACGCGGTCGGGTTTCGTCGCCACATGATTGCGGGAAAGGATTGGTCGCTAGTCCCTAGGGATAATTCCTCGCCGCGCTCGCCGCTTGCCGTACACGTCGGGGCAACGCTGCTTAAAGAAATCGAGGGCTTCACGCAGGCGCGGCTGAACTTGGCGCGAGCGTTTTTCTCCGGCTCGCGGTTTTCGAGGATTCACGGTGAGCCGCGAGTTCTCACGCTCGGCGATGGCAAGAAGCGCACATGGTGGGTTCCGACACGCTTGGAAGATGTCGATAAGCGCATGTATCGCATCGTGCCGAACAACGACGACGGCGATTTGACCGCGCATTGGGAGCGGTGGAACGTCGGCGCGGCAGCGTATGAAATCGAGACGAAACGCGACGCACTACACACCATCAAGCATATCTATCAGGACGACGAGGCGAGCATGGGGCACGGCTCGGCGCTGCGTGAAGCACTGGGCTGGATCTGGTATTCGAAGGAACACATCTACCAGGAATCAATGGCAGCGGTAGAGAAGTATGCGCAGGGCGTACTCACTGCCAAAGTAGACGGTGCGCGTGACGCGACGACTGGCCTGCCGAATGCTGAGGTGATTGCCGCGTGGGTGGAGGTTCTTGAAGATTTGCGGGCGCGGCACGTTTTGGTTTTTGACAAGTCGGATGAGGTCTCGATTATGGACACCGGCGGCGGCGATGGTTGGCGGCTTATGGAGACGATGCGCACAGAGCAACGCAACGCGGTTTTCACGCTGGTCATGGGGGCGAACCTCACGACGAGTGCCAGCGATGGCGGGAGTTACGCGCTCGCCGAAGTCCAGGAGAATTCGACCGAGGCTTTGATTCAGTTCGACCGCGAGACGTTGCAGGAGACGTTATCGAAAAGCCTCATCGGTTGCATCTGGGCACGGAACTACCCGAACCTTGTCGAGCTTGGCATCCATGACGATAAGCCACTGTTTAACATCACGCAGGAGAAGCGGCAAGACCCGCAGCAACGGGCGACCGTGGCCAGTACGCTGTCTGGCATGGGGATAGCTTTATCGCTTGCCGAGGTTTTGGAGCAGACAGGATTCTCGTTGCCGGAAGATGGCGAGGCAATTGTGAAGGGCGGTTCGGCTCCTGTGGCTCCTGCGGGTGGTCTCCCGTTTAAGAAATGACCGCTTCTCGCGATTTCGACATAGGCACGATGCTTGAGGATACGAATCTCAGGCTGGCGGACAGGTACGTCGTGGCATTCCGCGAGTATCTAGTTGCCGTGGTTTTGAAGGACGCGACGCAAACCCGCGCTGCGCGATTACGCCTAGAGGAGGTGGTCAAAGAGTCGATGGGCCGTGCCGAAGTGCTTGGCGCGGTTTCTGTGCTTCGCGGTGCGGCGAGCGTTTTGGCGGATGAAGTCCCGATTGGATTTACCGCCGAGCGCGGGAATCTGCTGCGGTTTGCCGCGTCGCCGGCTGAGAAAATCCTGCATCGCGTGACGTTCGAGGAGGCTCTCGAAGATATGGTGAGCCGCGTGCCTTTCACGCTGCGGACATCTGCCGAGCGAACCGCTGCGAAGATTGCGGAGATTTACTCCAACAACCGTGGACTGATTGTTTTCGCCAAGTCTGCCGAGGATGCTGTAACGCGACGGGCGCAGGACTTGATATCGTCGGCGATTCGTGAAGGAATCCCGGAGCGTGAAATTGGCCGCTCGATTGCGTTTAACGTAGACCGCGTGCGCACGGAAACGGCAGCGTGGACGGAAGGCTATGCGCGGATGGCGTTTCGGACGAATCTTGGGGCGTCGATGGCTGCGGGTAAGTTGCGGCAAGCACGCGACCCCGACGTGAAGAAGGTTATCCCTGCCATGAGATTTTCAACGGCTGGCGACGTGGACACGCGCCCAAATCATCAGGCTGCGGACGGCGTGATTTTGTCGGTGGATAATCCTGCGTGGCGGTGGCTGAGAAGTCCATTGGGGTACAACTGCCGGTGCCGCGTCGATTTTATGTCCCTGCCAGATCTTCGCCGCATGGGGAGGCTCGATGCTGCGGGAAATGTGATCGAATCGAAAATCCCGCATAACGCAAGGCCTGATGCTGGTTTTCGTCCAGGAGGCTCGGCATGACCGAGCGCCGCAAGTGGAGCGAGGTGAAGGAGGACTTCACCTGCATAGTTTTCAAGGCTGGCGTGGAGAGCATCGCGGGGCGCACACACGTCCACCGTTCGACGATTTACAGGCTAATTAACGGTGCGACGCGTAGACCTAGCGGGCCGCTTCGCGCAGAAATAGAGAAAGTTGTCGCAAGTGCGACAGCATCTGAGCGTATTATCAAGTGCGACGATGACAACCATCACTAATCTTTCCACGCAGCGAGTGAGCCCTGTCGGTCGCGCTCGTCGGCTGGTCACGTCTTTTGCTCGGCCCGCAAATACCACGGCGTATGCCGCCGGTGATGTCATCTCCAGCACCACTGGTGCGTTGTGCATCGGCTTTACCGAGGCAGGAGCTTCGGGCATCATCCGCGATGCAACGGTTATTATGGCCGAAACTGATACGGCGAATTTACAGCTTATCGTTTTTGACGCTGAGCCCACGAATTTCGCCGACAACACCGCGCTGGCTTTGGTCGCTGCCGATGACGCAAAAATCGTTGGCATCTTCAACCTCACCGACGCCCGTAAATCCAACATCGGCACCAACCGCGAGATTTACCGTACCGACGTGGGACAGGGGATACGGTCGTACACCTCGACGAATGGCCAGCTTTTCGGGCTGCTTGTGACGCGCTCGATTTTCACGCCGATTTCTGCTGGTACTTACCTCATCGGCTTGCACGTCGAGGCCGACAGCTAGTGGAAACGCCTCCTATGATGAATTTCGTTCACGGTTTTCGCGTCACCAAGACCGATGGCCAAACGATTTTTCATCACGTCCCGATTTTTGCCGAATGCGCCCGTGGCGATTTGGCGTTTGACGGCGAGTGGGTGGCCTCGGCTATCGAGTCGGCGAAGCAGCAGGAGCGTGACGGATATTTTCCTCCGCTTCATATTCGGCACCACGAGCCTGACACGGCGCAAACTGACGCGGTGCGCTCTGCTGGCGTTTTCCGCATCACCGATGCCAGCCCGATAAGTTTTAAGGGCAAGCGCATCATCGCGGTCTTTGCTGATTTGATTGTTACGGACGAGTTTATCGCGGACGAGCTGTGCCGCATGAAGTACCCGTACCGCTCGGTAGAAATCTTTGATCCCGAAGGCCCGCCGAAAATCAACAGCCTTGCGCTTCTCGACCATGAAGCGCCGTACCTCGAACTGCCGATGCTTTTCGCTGGCGAGGTCGAGGACAAACGCTCTCCGTCACCAGACGGCTCTGTCGCATGTGCGAATAGTTTCTCAATTAACTATGCAAGCGACTCACCAAACCCTATGCTCGGCTCCGCACGCAGCGGAACCCGCGCATGTCTTCTCTTCAAGTTCTCCGACGAGGATGTAATGGAAACCAAAACTAAAAAAACTCCGGCCACCAAAGCCAAGCCAAAAGCCTCCGCGAACTTCGCCGATGATTCGGAAAAGAAGGACGAGGAAAAAATGGAGGGCGCAGAAGGTGGCGGCTTAGATGTCGCCGCAGTTGTTGCTGCCATCGAAAGCGGCGAGATTAGCGTTGCCGATATGGACGCGATTCTCCTGGCGATTCAGTCCCAAGAAGCTGCCGTCGAAGAAGAAGACGAGGAGCCTGCCGCCGCACCCGCACCGGGCGCTGAGATTATGAAGAAAGGCGGCAAGGAGTCGCTGAACTTCGCACGTCTATCTGGTGAGGTTGAAGTCCTGAAAGCCAGCATCAAGGCACGCGACGTGCAAGACAAGCGCCGTGAGGATGTTGCCGCTGCGATGAAGCAGCTTGAAGGCAAGCCGCTCGGTTCTGATCTGGAGCAACGTCTCGTGAAGTTCCACAAAACTGCCGGTGGCAACGCGGAGCTTTTCAAAGAGTACGTGGACACGATGGAGCGCATGGCGGGTGATATCCCGACCGACAGCTCTGGCGCGGCTTTCGCCGCACAGCCTAAGACTCCAAAGTCTGCAATGGCATTCCAGGCGCTCGGCGGCGAGGCTGTCGATAAGGCTGCCGGATTCGCCCGTCAGTGGCATGAACTCAAAACTAAGGGGAACATCAAAGCCTCTGAGGAGAGTTACATCCGATTCAACATGAGAAGCCTCGGCTTTGTGCTTGAGGAAACCGCAACCGCGTAACCAGGAAAAACAATGGCCGACCGCACCGTAAATAAAATCTACACTACGAAAGGGATTGACCGCCTCGCGGTTCCAATCACCAATGCCGTAGCAATCCCCATCGGGACACTCGTTCAAGAACAGGGTGGCTATGCCAACCACTGGGATGGCACGAATACTCTCATGGGCATCGTCGTTGGCGGCGAAGGCCTAGTCAGTGGCATCCCCACTGGCGACACCAGCGCGACGCCCATCCCGACCGTCTACGTCGACACCAGCGGCGTTACGCTTGTCGGTATCCCTGTCGCGGGAGCTTCCGCGATTACCGTTATCGGAGAGTTTGTCTACTGTGACGACTCCGACCTCGCTAACGCAACTTTGACGCAACCAACCACTGACGCGCCCATCGGGATTGTCGTCGGATGGCGTACAGCGACTGATGTTGATGTTCGCCTGTTCAGCATGGTCGAGCATCTAGTCGGCACTACCGCAGCCGCCACTCTTGGCACCGATTGGATCTAATAACCAGGAATAAAAAATGAGAGCTAACGCTTCACAATTACTCGCTAACGGTCTTCGCACCGAGTTCTGGGACACCTACGAAGGCGTGCGAAATCGGCTTGCTGATTCTCGTCTTGCTTCGGTCATGGATCTCAACGTCAAGGCGACCAACCGCGACCACGATTTTGGATACTTCGCATCCGCACCGCACCTTGCGCTGTGGAAACGGGGCGATGAAATCACGTCGAAAGGCATGGACTCGGTATCCTTCAACGTGCCCGTCTACGAATGGGGCCGTCGGATTCCTTGGCTCAAGTGGGACAAGGACGATGACCAGACCGATTCTCTCCTGACGGTGGCGCGAGCCTGTGGCGAGTCTGCTGGCTTGCTGCCTGAGCGTCAGTTCTTTGACGTTCTGCAAAACAGCACTTCTTTGCTGCCAGCGATTCCTACCGCTCCTGATGGCGCTGCGTTCTTCGCAACTACTGCGGGTGGCGCGGCTCGTTTCGGCGTGACCAATGGAAACCTGTTGACAGGCTCCGGCGTAACTGCCGCGACAATCTTGACGGACTTCTATACTGCGATTGAGCAGTTCTTGCAGTTCCAAGATACTGAGGGCCAGCCGTTGTGGACAAACGATTTGATGAGCAAGCCGTTTACGCTGATTCACCCTGTCGGGATGACTCAGGCAATGGAAACTGCTTTCTTCCAGTTGCAGCAGCAGGGCGGATCTAACGGTGGCTCTAACTCCAACCTCATTCTTGACACCGCCAAGCGGGTTAACTTGTGGGGGACTTCGCGCCTTAGCGATGCAAACGATTGGTACTTGTTCCTCGGCGACACCCAGAAGAAAGCAACTTTCTTCATGGAGCGCGAATCGATGCAGGAAGAAACTGCCTTGATGGAGGATAACAATTCCGATTCCGTGCGCCGTACTGCTGAAGAATCGATTCAGTGGTTCTGCCGAAGCGGTGCTGGTATTGCTCTGCCATACAACGCAATCAAGACCACGAACAGCTAAGCGGCTCTCGATAAGATAGCCAACTCACGAGGCTGCCGACTTCAATAGGCGGCAGCCTTTTTCCTTACCAAGAGGCCCGTTCAAGCGGCCATGACCTCAAATGAAAACGACTCCAAACAAAATCACTCCTGGCGCGTTAGCTCCAGACTTCGATAACATCCCAGGCGAGATAATTGCCACTGAGCAAACTTTTTGGCTCGGCGTGACCGATGACTGTCCGCGCGGACAGATTGATGTTGCGGGGCTTCACTTCCCCAAAATGGAGGAAGATATCCGTGTCGATAAGCGCACTGGCAAGCAGACGCGAGTCGCTGTCCAGGGCACCATCAACGCAACGGTTACGAAACTCCACTTCGATGCGCTGGTAGACCTCCTTCCTCGCCTAGTGATTCGCCAGGGTAGGAACGCACCAGAACGCACTGGTGGGGAAGATATCGGCGATCCGATTCAGCAAGCCAAGGGGAGGATTGTAAAAATCCCAGACGCCAAGATGATGGTTGGCGCAGAAGGCCCAGGCCGACGCTTGGCGCCATACGTCAAGCAGCCGGGAGACCGACCTGCGACCGAATTCATGTTCTTCATTCACGCACCGGACGGGCATCGTGGGCACTCGCCTAAGACAATCTCTGAAACTGGAATCGAGTGGCCGGAAGAAGTCGTCCCTGTTAAAAAAGAAGCGAAGGGAAAGCCTGCCGCTGAACCCGCTACCGCATAGCCACAAAAAATCATGCCTAACGAAACTGAAATTCAGACCCAGTGGAAAAACATAACGAACATTCTGGAGAAAACGCGAGCCTACGCGGATGACAATCTAGTCAACGCTGGCGGCTACATCGACGTTCTCTATCAGAGCTTCGAGGGTGAATACATCCCAGTTTCGGGGGCAACTGTTGCGACTCGCGTGCGTGCGTTGCTGGCAAGCGCAGTGAACAGCCAACAGGCCTACGCTGCGCTTGAACCAGTGATGCTCGAGTACGGTTCCATTCTCGCGGCAAGTGCAACGCTTGGCTACGGCTCAGGCTACAGCACTGCCCGGGATGTTTTCGATGCGCTGTATCAGTGGCTGCATGACAATACAGGCTCGGTAGAAACTCGCGCGATTACTTACACGTCGGTTTCCGCCGCGGCTGGCAACGTCGGTAACGCCGTGATTTCGCGCCTCACGGTAGACCGCTTCGGATACAACCTGGAAGGCTGCCACGTCGAGAAGAAAATGCTCCAATGTACCGCAGATCAGAACAGCGGCGCATTGAAGTGGGCAGAAGAATTCGTCATCGCTGGCGAGTCGGCAAGTTTTGACGGGCTGCGGATTGGCGCGACTGGAAGCGGAGACGCGGCGCGGACACGGATGCGTGCAAAACACGCGGGCGGTGGCGCTGGCGGTTCACTGCTGAAAAACTCTAGTTTTTCGAGCTTCGTCGCGTCGGCGAGTTCTGCGGAGCAGTTTACGGGATGGACAGAAACCCTTACGGGTGCTGCCGCGTACACCGACATCACGCAGGACACGACGAATTATTACCGCACGCATCCAAACGCAAGCACGAATGGAAGCATGAAGATTGCTATGGATAGCGCGAGCGATTCCGTTACTGTGAAGCAAACGCTCACGAATATGAGCGTCCGTTCGCTCGACCCTAACACTCCGTATTTCTTGCGCGTGATGTGCAACAAAACCGTCGGCACGGCTGTTGGCGGCTCGGTCTCTATCAAGCTCGGCGGAAATACCACGGTCACGAGCACCGTCTTGGCGCTCGGTTCGAATTGGGTAGAGCTAGTTATCCCGTTCGACAAAACGTGTTGGCTTGAGGAGTTCGGCCAGGATTCGTTTGATATCGAGATTGCGTGGGCAGGCGGGACTAGCGGATACATGCTGTTTGACGATGCGATTTGCTGCCCTTGGGATGAGGTGGATGGGACATACTGGCTTGTCCACCAAAACGCGGCCACTCCAGCGGCAAGCATCGTGAATGACGAATACTACGCCGTAGACACTGGCGGCGCTCCTGGCACTGGCATCCTCCAATACTGGTGCTGGATTGCAGGACTCGGCTACCTTCCGAGCGCAGGCTCTCCAACCATCGCAGATCCAGCCTAGGCCATGACTGACGCAACAGATTTATGGACAAGTGTTGTCGCTAACCACGAAGCGGAAGGCTTAGTCAACCTGACGAATCCGCGCGATAATACCGCTGTGTCCGCAGACACTACTTTTGGACAAAGCGCCGCGCAGGAAGTCATCGACCTGTTTCCCCTGTACGGGCAGGTAGCGTATGATGCGTCGAATTCGCAGCACGTTGCTGTTGCCAGGTATGGCGTGATTGCCGTCTTGTACCAGCGTGGCGGCACGTCGTCGGCCATCGCAGAGGTCGAGTGGAAGGAGATTTTCGGCGATGACGGGATGCTTTCGAAGTTGAAGCGCACCGGCGCACGGGCGCGGCAAGGGCCGAGTTCTAACTCGGGCGTTACGCAGAAAAGTGAGCTGACCAGCAACGGGCGTCGTCGGCGCGGATGGTCTGATGTTGAGTCGCTACCAGGTGGCCGAAGCTGGATGCCGCGCAGTGTCATAGCGGAGGATTAAGCCATGACCCAAGCAACCTTCAAGAAGGGTGCGAAAATGGAGCGGTGGGAGAAGAAGCTCGAAAATCCACAGGCTGCGCTAAAGCAAATCGGGGCGCTTATCGTTTCCGAATCGGAAAAAGCGTTTCGTGAACAGCAGCATGGAGAGGATAAGTGGAAGCCACGCGCACCGATTAATATTTTCGGCATCATCTCGGACTTCGCCAAGGGTGGCAAGCCACCTGGACGGCGGTTTGAGACGCGTCCTGTTCTAAAAGATACGGGCAGGCTTTCCGGTTCAATCGCGTCAAAAATCGAAAGTAGCAAAACCGTAGTCGTCGGCAGCAATTTATCGTATGCTGCAAAGATGCACTACGGCGGCGAGACTGAAAGCGAGACGATTACTAGCGAGGTGCAAAGCAGCTTGAAGAGGTGGCTTAAATCCAAGCCGGAATCGATGAAGGAAAAACTCGGCTGGTTGCTGAATAAGAAGTTTACGGGCAAGACGCTTAAGGGCGAAGTCCCTGCTCGCCCATTCGTTGGCATCACGAAAATGACGATTGTCGATATTCGTGAGACTGTCGGCGTCGAGATTATGGAGGTTAAATAGTGGTTGCAACGACCTTCAAGAGTTCCACACGCGTAATCCACGCCGCTGGCACTGTCATCGTATCGCCGACCGATTTATCCGACGCCGCTGGTACGGGTGAGTACGGCGGGAAAATCATCGGCACGACACGTGCCGTCGCGCTCGTGCCGCTCGGTGAGGCGTTCCGCGTCGAGTGCGAAGGGCTTGGCGAGGCTTCGGATGTTTTGGAAGGGAACAACCGGTACGCGGCAAACTTCTTTTTGCGTGGATGGGGTAAAGATGCAGTTTCTGCGCTACTCGCTGGCGGATACGCTGAGGGCGCAACTACGCTAAACGCGGTCTGGTCTGAGCCAGGAACGAAAACTCCTGGGCAGAGCGCAACGGGCCGCGCACTCGTGTGGCTTTTCGTGCCAGACGATACGCTGAATCATCCGGCACTTCTGATCCGCGCAGGGATTCCCGACTTCGCAAGCGGCGCAGAACTTGCGTTCCAGCATAACGAGGAGCTTGGCTTGAACGTGTCGCTGGACTGCATCCGAAACGCCAGCGGGAAAATCTTAGAAATGGGACACTTGGAGGATTTAGCACTATGAGGTTTTTCAAACGTAAACCTGCCACGGTTATGCTCACCGACGAATCGCTTGACCGCGCTATCCGCGCAGGCGTAGCGTTCCCGATGGACTGGTTCCTTGCGCAGACCGAGGACGTTCAAGAGGTCATAGCGGCGCGTCGTGACCGCTGGCTCGAAGATTTGACGGTGGCCGCAGGGTACGCGGTTCTTGACCCAGAAGCTACGCGTCTGGCTCTGGAAGCCGAGGATGGCGGCGAGGACGCGGAGGCCGCAATCGTCGAGATGAACGCTCGGGCGATGGCGGAACGCATGGGCCGAAGTGTTGCCGCGAAACAATCACCGGGTGCGCTCTCGATGGCTGGCGTTGGAAATCGTCGCAGGGAATTCGAGGAGCGCCGCGAGGCGGGAAGGCGCAAGCCTGACCTGTCGGACTTTGGCGCTGCGCCGGGGGTTTCCACATGAACCCTCGTCAAATGGCACAGCAGATCAGGCACGTTCTGTCAACGACGACTTGGCCCGAATCGCCAAGCGCCGTAGTTTTTGGCGACCGTTTGGCTTACGTCGTAGCCGGACTCCCCAACGAGGACGAGCTTCCTGGCGCGTTCCCGTTTGTTCTGGTCACGCTCGGCAGTGGCACTACTGACCCCGACGACACAAATTTAGCCGAGCAAACTTTCGAGGTGCTTACCGTGGCCGATGTTTCTGGCGGTCGCATGGGCGAGCAAGCTCTCGTCGGTGGTGCAAAAAGTGCCCTGGGAACTAGCGCAAATCGGGGCGTTTTGGAACTGAACGAGCGGGTGCGCGATGCGCTGAAAGATTTGCGTGGCGTTGACGGTGCGGCGCTGCACCTCCACTCGGCGACCACTGGCTCGCCGATACAGCTTGGGCGAGGACGACACATGGCTATTGGTGAGTCCGCGTTCACCGGATGGGTGACCTTGGCTCCAAGCTATACGCACCCGGTGCGGCTTGCCAAGGCTGGCAACGTGTGGACGTGGACGGGTGGCCAGTGCTCTAAGCGGTTCGATTTTATCCGCTACCGTTTAGGCTACGTCGCCGGCACAGCGCCCGCTCAGACTCCTGGCGACATGGATGCTATCGTTTACACCGGCACGGATGCTACGGTGACGATTTCGGCGGTCTCTGGGAAAACGTATTCCATCTTCGCTGACTACGGTTCACGGGGTGGTACTGCTGTTGAAGGTTCGAGCGATGGCCGCGAGTTGGGGGCTTACTTGGCGACATGAGCAACAACCGCGATGACATGGTATTTACGCCAGGCGCCGACCCTGAAAAGGGCGCGGGGCCACGCCGTCGCGCAGTCGAGGCTCGCAAGTTATCGAAGGCAAAAAAGCATCGTGATTCCATACTGGCGCGTCTGAGGAAGTCGAAGGCTCTGCAAGGGATGCAGGCCGCTCGCGGGGTTAAGGCCGCTCGCGGGGTTAAGGCTGCGCGTGGTGTATCGGGAGCAGGCGTCGGCTCGAAGGTTCTAGGCATGGCGAGTCTAGGGCTTATGATTGCTCAGGCCGCAAATTACACGGGTTCCTTGGCGCGACGCATGGAAGGCGGCATGTCGGGCCGCTTGCTCGATGCGATGGATCAGGACGCGATTTATGGCCGCATGGATGAGGAGTCCATCGGCGCTATGCGTGGACGCGAAAGCATCGAGGGCAACGAAGACTTGATGCGCATCGTTGGAATCCAAGGGCACGTCAACTCTCAAATTGGGCAGCTTGGCGCATGGTTTCGTGAGCGTGAAACCGCACGAGCCATCGGCGAAGACCTCATCGAGCGCGAGCCTTCGATTGACCATCTTGGCAGCGCGATGGACAAGACGCTGGCGCTTGGCGTGGCTGGCTGGAAAATCGGCGCAGACGAGGCGGTAAACGCTATCCGAGGATATTACGGCAAGGGGCCGATAACACGATGAGCCAGAAAGCAGAAGTACGGGTAGGGCTGGACACGTCGGCGGCGAAGGCCGATTTGCGGAAACTCGCCAAAGAAGGCGAACAGAGTGCTGGCCGCGTCAACGATGCACTCGGCGGCGGGCTAGGCCGTTCTGCCGCGATCGGCGCTGTTGCTGGCATGGGGTTTGGATTGGCGCAACGGGCCGCCTCACGGGTGGCGGGATTCATGCCTGATATTATCTCAGAGAGTACGGTAGGGGCACGCGCCTTTGCCAGCGAGATGTTTGGCGGCCCTGAGGCTCGCGCCGCCACAAGTGCGCGTGAACAGACGAAAGCAGCGTATAGGGAAATAATCGGGCGACAGGAGAATCCAACTTTCACGCCTGAGATGAAGAACTACTACAACAACATAAGGAACATCCGCGAGATTGGAGAGCGTGGAGACGCGCGGATTGACCAGATGCTAGGCGGCGAATTTGTAAAAGACGCGGTTACGATTCTCTCGGAGTCGATTACTAGCGGGTTTGACCGTATCGTTGCTGCACTGCCAATCGGGGGTAAGTGATGAACGCTGACGTAAAAATCCCTGTAAGCGCGGACACGTCGAAGGCTCGCGCCGATTTGAAGCAGTTGCACCGAGATAAGCAGAGGGCAAAGAAGCGCGTCGCATCAGCGTCAAAACGCACATCGAGGATTATCACGAGAGCCTTAGCATTCACTGGCACGGCGGCATCGTTCGGCAAGTTCCAGAGCGACGAATCTTCTGGCAAGGCGGATATGTTCGGCGAGGCTCTAGCGCCATACGCGGCGATGACTCAGCAGCATGTTGACGAGAAGCTAGGGGTATCCGGCAGAGCGCAACGCTCAGCGCGGGAGCGCACTAAAGCGGCGTTCCGTTACCACGTTGGCCGCACGGGTGAAACTGCGGGCATGACGGATTTTTTTAATGCCGTTTCACGCATCCAGAACGACATCGAAAGCGGTCGAAACCTTATCCGTCAAGACCCGCGATTTATCGGGCCTGATTTGGTCGGCGTGACGAAGGCTGCAATCGTGGGGAACCTGGATCTTTTCTTCAAGAACATCCAGGCGCTAAATCCGACGGACATGATTTCTCGCGGGTTTGACTACATGATAGAAGGTATCATGGCGGAGTAGAAAATGGCTGTTAATAATCCATTCACGATCACATACAACGGCACCGCCATCGGCGGGAGTTCGGACACGTACCAGCTCCTTGGCGCATACGTGATTGATAAAAGCTACCGTGTTTTGCGTGTGGTTTTTGATGTGATTGTTGTCGCCACGAGTGCCGCCACGCTGCGCAGTCTCAGCGACACGCTGGAAACGAAGTTTCGTGAGCGCGACAAGAACCTCGAAATCGACACCGGCTCGACCGTCTGGGCTTGGACGGCTGGCACGCACTATTTTAACCCTGTCTCCACGATTGCGAAAAGTGGCAACAGCGAAACCGACCGCGGACTATCGAGAGCGTATACCGTCGTAATCGAGGCCGAGCTTCCTAGTGATACGTCCGGCGAGAATGGACTCCTCGAAATCAGCACAGGCGTAAACTTCACAGCGGGGCGCCAGAAAACTGTAACCATCAAGGGAAGCTATACCGCCACGTCCTCAGCCACGTCCTCAGCAAACTACACGACCAACGCAGACACGAAGCTAAACGCAATCCTGGCCGCGCTCGACGGCGCTGCTACGTGGGAGCTTCTAGACGAGGAATACGATTACGACCGCAACACGGCGAACACAAACTTTCAGCGGCAGTATATCCAGGTGCTTTTTAACCAATCCACCGGCACGCTCGACGACACGGACATCAAGGAGCATGACGTAGTTTTTACCGATTTGTCGCAGCATCCGGCAGATTCCCGCGAGGGCATCCAACGCTTGCGCCGCGTGGTTGGCTCATACAGTTGCAGAATCGACATCGAGCAAACTACGGATTTGCAGGGGACTTTTGAGGATAAAATTCGACCGCTTATTTTGGATACTTTCCAGGCCAATTTTAGCCCGTCCGTTTTCTGCATCGAAGACCGTAAAGTCTCATACGATGAGACATCGAAGCGCATATCTGTTACCTTGCAGTTCTTGTACCAGAAGGACGGCGGCGAGGCTGTGGTCGAAATCTCGCAGAGCGTGGCGTACCGCGAGCAGCGCACGATTGATTATACGCCCGTACACAGCTCAGAATCGGAAACGACCGCCTACGCTGACCCCGGTTGGGCAACCATCGAGCGCGTCTGGACTCGCACGGTAGTCGTGCTAGGCGACGAGCGGCCACAGCGCCGCATCGGAGTCACGCCGAGCTATGGGCCTGCGGGCGATTTTGACGCGATGGGCGGATTGCAAATCGAGGGCAGGGATACTATCGTCGCGTCTGGCTGGAACATCATAAGCAATACCAGCTCCATTCAGTCGCAGTGGATTGGCGACCCTACTTCCGAGGGGCAGCTAAAACTAACGGCATTAACGGAAACCGTGGTCGAGCGTTATCACACGCAGCCTACAGGTGGCGGTAGCGGATCTGGAGCGCGGTTCTAAAAATGGCACTCACGAAGCCGCGCATCACCTATGCGGGTGTTGAGTTGTCAGCATCAAGCTCAATATCGTGGAAGTTCATCACCGGCACGCGTCCACACATGGAAAAGTTCACGGCGTACCATCGTGACTGGTTCGGGAAACTCAAGCCGCGCATGGGGCAGCCTAACGACCTCGTGATAACCGATGCACGAGGCGTAAGCCTCACAATATCGAACCTCACGCTGTTGCACGAAGTGCCAAGCGCGAAGCCGAAAGAGCGCAGTTTCATCCTGGCAGATTTGCGCTGGCGGTGGCAGTACCCTTTGATTTCGCGTGATTACAACGTGCCTAAGAAAACGGGTGACCGCACCGCGCAGGTGAACGTGCCTTTTCCCGGCTATGTCACGACGGATAATTACGATTACAAAGGTTTTTCGTTGCAGGGTGGCGAGAACGTTTGGACTTCACGCGCCGCGTTAGAGGACGTGCTGCATCAACTGCAACGCGAAACAACTGGCTTTTCATACACCATAGATAGTTTTCCGATTGTCGAAACGACGGGCGAGGGGCGCGAGTTCACGCTGCAAAACGTAACGCTGCGCGACCAGGGTGACGTGGCACTGTCGAGACTGCTTGCGTACATTCCAGGCGCTACGCTTTGGGTTGACGCGAGCGGGACAGTCCGCATCATAAACGGCGCGGACTTAGCCGCGACCGAGGAATATTTTGCAAGCCTTCCTAACGCGACGTGGGATGGTGATTTCGCCGTAGTCGTGGACAGAAAATCGATTCGTCCTTCTAAAGTCGTGGTTCACTATCAGCGTGAGGTCGAAGTCCTGCTGGAGTTTTCAGACGATTACAGCGGTGGCACGGTTGCTAGTCCGTCGTACTCGCGCCCATATATCGAAAATGTGATTCAAACGGTAGACGATAAAACGACCGTCACGGAATACGACCCGATTTTGAAACGGCGCATTACGAAAACCGACTTGCCGCCTGGAACGTGGGTGGAGTTTCGCGCATGGCTTACTGCTATGAATTTGAAGGACACGCCGAGTTCTGATCCGTGGACGTTTGACACGCTCAAAATGCACTGGATGAACACCGCCCTTGACGGCGTGCTAGGTGGTGGCGAGCTGGACAACGAAGAAAACGCGAATATTTCTATGCGGATTCAGGCTATCAAGCAGCATTTTCGCCAGACTTTCCGCATCAATCGGCGGATGATGGACAGGGTGCGCGATTTACAAAATGTTTCGGCGTCGCTGATTGACCCCTATACAGGGGCGCGAGCGCCGTCACGCGTGTGGGGGCAGGCTACAATCATGGCATCAGCAAAAGGCGAGCGCATGACGGCTCGCAAAAATGAAGATAAAGCCTACGTCTACCGCGTGGTGGATTACTACGCGCCGACTCAAAACGAGTTTGCGAATAACACTATCCAGGCTCCGCACGGCCCGCATCGCGTAACTGTCCTGGACAGAGACCTAGGCATCTTCCGCCTCGACGGGGTTCTTTCGCCATACGGCACGGAATCGATGATGCTTCCATGTCTGCTGGACGACGAAATGGGGCAGCACAGTTCGCCACAGCGCAACCTTGCGCTACAGGACACGAAGCCGATGGGTACCGGAGTTAAAATCGAGAGCGGCAGCAATTCGGTATTTTTAGCCGACACGCTGAGCTATCGAGTTTTGCTCACCATGATTCCTGGTGCGCCGAATAATAAAAAAGTTTTTCACAAGGTAGAAATCACCGCCAGCGACGTGGAAAGTTTCACCGAAGGCGACTGGCGCATAGGCTCAGGGCAAGGCCCGACGCTGGAAGTTTTCGTAGCGCCGACCGAAGCTACGGCCCGATTCGCGTGGCAAACTGACTCAGAAGCATCCGCCACCGTGGGGGCGCTACTCGGCATCGACGGCGACGACCCGATCTCAGGCGGCATCGACGGCGAGGAACTTCCTGGGTACGTCCTGATTAACGCGCAGCGGGAATTGTTTTCGCACTCTCGCGCCGTGGCAACCGAAATCTATTCGGCCTTCGCCGATAGCATTCAGGGGCGTGTCGCAACGGTTTTGCCCGAAAACGGGCTGCAAATCATCGGGAATATGAGCGGCGTTACGGTGCAAGCCGCAGCCGCGCCATCTGGTAAGATATCTGCCATGCACGACTTCGCAGGTACGCAGCGGCCCATCTCACGCCTTGCTCTTATGAGCGAGGGAGCGCGGCAAGTTGTGCTAGGAATCGTGCGTTTCTCAGGGGGCGATTCGTGAGTAAAGGTTTCACCGACTGGACAGACCTGGGCATCTTCCCGTTACAAGACGTTGAAAAAGACGTACCCATCGGAATGCGCATGACGATGGTTGGCGGTCGCGTAGCGAAACGCCCCGACGCTGGCGCAAACGGCGGCGCGGCAGTCACAGAATACGCGCGTGAGGACGGGCTCGGCACGCTCGGCGATATCCATCCGTGGCTTTTTTGGCAGACCGCCGACCGTGAAAAACGCGCGATGGGCTCCTGGTCGATGGCGTGGGGCACGGTCGTCACAGACTCGGCTAGTCCGCGATACGGCGGTACGGGGAGCGTCCAGCCGCTTACGAAAGACGGTAGCCGCATGGTCTCAGACGCTCGATACCGACGCCTACAGCCTGCATGGGAGTCTTGCTTGCCTGTACAGCCGGAAGGGATGATGGCCATCGTGATGCCGTCTACGTCGGAGACGGAACCCGATTCTGTGATGTTCTCCGCAGACCGTCGCCTCGTCGCGGCTGGTGCTGGTGGCCCAGGTGAAGCTGGCACGACTATCGTTGATATGCAACCCGATGGCGTCTTGTGTATGGGAGGAAGTTTTACCCCAGGCATGGGCGGACGGCACGCACGGCTGCAAGGCTTACTGCGCGTCATCGCGCTGGAGAAAAACTCCGCGCCAGCACTCGGTGGCTCGATGCTAAACGGGATTGCAATCAACTACGGGGCGTCGCAGCAGGACGACATCCTTGGCTACGGCATGATTTATGGCAGTGCGCTCACCGGTGGTCATGGCCCGACGACTGGCAGCACGCATACGGTATCGGGTGGCCCACCGCCTCCAAATGGCGGATACGCGTCGGGCGGAGGAGGGAAATCAATCAGCAATTTTGGCGCTTTTTCTCCGCAGGAACATGGCAATCGCGCCGTTGGCTTCATGGCTGGCGACGCGTCTGGGCCAATCGTCATCGGATGCCAGAAGCACCGCCTCGGCGTAGACCGAGACGGCCACAATATGACCTCGGCTCATATCTCGTACAACGGATATTTTTACAAGAATCCTAGCCACGACGGGCCGATGATGTTTGAGGGGGATTTCCCCGATGACGTTAAGGAAAGCGCCATCCCGACGTATGTGCACCTCGCATATGACAGCAAGGAAAGCCACAGCTTCGTCGGCGGCTCTCGCGGCGGGATGTGGCGCTGGTACACGACGGTTCCTTATGTAAACCCGTTTCGGCCACCTACGCCGCCGACTGCGGGCACTCCACACGGGCCCCCCACCCCTGGCCGTCCGACGACGCCCGGCACCCCAGCCGCCCCTGGCGGTGGCGCTCCCGGCACCCCAGCCGCCCCTGGCGGCGGTGGGCCAAGCACCCCTGGCGGTGGTGGCGGGTCACCGTCAGCCCCTGGCACCCCTGGCACCCCTGGCGCTCCGTCTGGGCCTCCAGGACCCATTACGTTCCCGCGAAAAGGTCTGCCATACGCTCCTGGGCATGTGCCGAATCCTGCTAACCCGCGTGGTCGCGCCATAACGTACCCGCGCAAGGGACTGCCTTACGCGCCGCCTACTCCGCTGCCGCCGCCGCCACCGCCTCCAAAACGAGCTGTAACGCACCCCGAAGGAAGCGAGCCGAATGCGCCAGCTACGCCGATATATCTAGGCGAGGGTGATGTAACTATCTCTGAGCAAGTCGGCGACTCGTCGCGTGGCCGCGACGTGGGGATGTATGGGATTTTTCACCCGTTCAACAACGGATTTTCGGCGCTGACATTTCGCCCGCAGCTTTGGATAAAAGGAGTGCCAAACTTCGAGCGCAACCCAGAGCTAGGCGCAGCCGCGTACATCGAAGAAGAAAAGGTGCGGCCATCGGCGCTAACCGTCAGAGCATGGGGCGCACAGAACAACAGCGGCGGGTGGGACTACCTCGAAAGCCCTGCCGACTCACGCGCACGCGGCGGCATCGTAAACGGCGGGATTCTGATCTCGCCCGCCGAGTTCGAGATGGAGGACTACCTCGGCATCAACAGCCAGGAGGACACGGATTCGCCGACCGCGACGACCTACGTGACATTTGCGCCGAAGGTGGCTGCGGCTTTTGGCAAGCCGACTACCGTTGGCGTGCTGTCGATTGGTGCGAAAACTATCCATCAGGACACAGCGACGGGGAAGCTCGTCGTTTCTGAGGCTACCGATTCGTTGGGCGCGACGACTGATATTATTAAGCTGTCGCTTGATGCTGACGGATTTGGGTACGCCGAGATGCAGGGCACGGGCGCAATCAAAATCCCGAGCGGTACGACTGCGGAACGGCCTAGCGTTGCGG
>ERZ891418.220-NODE-220-length-21006-cov-6.700348_pt1 | contig 21006 bp, 15 predicted proteins | sample MGYA00521236_ERZ891418 | MGnify/ENA primary metagenome ERZ891418 (study PRJEB32303, sample SAMEA104408696) | aquatic metagenome | biome: Brackish water; feature: Chemocline; material: water | place: Baltic Sea | collected 2014-10-18T10:34:00 | depth 100 m ... | reverse complement strand
TTCGAAGACGAATCTCTGTTGCCGGAGTTTTCTTCAGAAGCAGATTGAGCGTGACGATGGCCTCGGCAGTTCGACCCGTTTCGACCTGAGACTCGGCCCGCGCGATTTCGACGTCAGGCTCCTGCCGCGACGTTCGGTGCGAAAGCACTTCAACCACTTTTAATGCACGATCAAATTCGCGGCGGTCTCGCAGCAGCCCGCGTAGCGCGAGACCACTTTGAATATTCTGCGGCTCAATCTGATTTGCGAGTGACAATCGGGCCTCAGCTTCGGTCGATTCGCCAAGCTTCCTGTAAGCCAGCGCGAGGTTGTAGTTAACGCGGAACGAGTGGGGTTCAAGTTCGTCGGCTTTCAGCAGGGCCGTCACGGCTTTCTGCGGTTCATTCTGAAGGTACCAGTACCAGCCGATCATCCCTTCACCGTACGCGTCGTCCGGGTCCAATTCAGAAACGGCCTGCCAGTGTTTCAGAGCTTTCCCGGTCTCACCGGTCGCGGCGAACAACGTGCCGAGCCGGCCGTGAGCCTTCGCATGATCGGGCTTTTCAACAAGCAGTTGTTCGAGCGTGGCGATGGCCGCACCCGTTTTCCTTTCCGCCAGCTGATTCTCGGCCCGGGAAAATTCCTGAGCGATGCGAAGGTACTTGCCCGATGTCCGCTGGAATTTCTCTTGGACCTCATTGGACGGCGAGAACCCGAGTGAGCGGCGGTACGCTTCGACGGCTGCCAGGAATCGGTACTCGCCGCTCAAACGGTCGCCTTCCTGATGTTCCCGCTCAGCGAGTGACTTCGAAAGACGCGCGGCCTCTTTGCGTGACTCATCGCCGGTCTGGCGGGAATGCCATTCCAGCAGCACCTCATCGCGCGCGGTCAGGTCGACGGCGATGCGGTGTTCCCAGCGCGGGGCGGCGGGGTACAGCGCGTCGGCTTTCGTATCAAAATTCACCTGTATCTTGTTCCGCTTCGGCATATGACAGCCGACGCAGTTTTTCTGAACCGGCTCCGGCAGCCGCGGTTGCTCCCGACAGTGCTCCTGCTGGTGGCAGCTCATGCACGCGCTTTGCTGTGTGCCGTGCTGCTCTTTCCGGGAAACGTGCGGGCTGTGGCAGGTGGTACAAGTCAGCGAGTCGCTTTCCTGATAACACTTGCTGAGCTTCAAGTAGGCCGTCTGATTGGCGACGTGGTCGTTCTCCGGATTTCGCGTGACGAGCGACCGGTACGTTTCGGCGAGAGGTGTTCCCGGGCGGTAAGAAAACGCAGCGTGCCGGTGCTTCATGGAGTTGCTGTGGCAGTACGCACACAGATCCATCTGCAGATCGCGGCTGAGCAGCGCCGGACGAACGATGTGCATCGGCGATTTTTCGGCCGGGTTCAGCTCATGAAATTCGACGTGGTTCTTTGCCGGTCCGTGACAGGCTTCGCAGGTGACTCCGGCAATCAAAGATTCGGGTCGGTACTGGTTCTTCGTACCGGGAACGTGCTCAAGCCATGTATTGTGACACTCGACACACCGGGGAGTTGTCTCTCTCGCGTCAGCAGAATCGAACGAGGTAACTCCCCACTCCTGCAGCGGGTACAGCCAGCTCATCGGCAGCTCAAAGAGGCTGTCGTCATTCCAGGTGAAGTAGACCTCGTCTGTCCCGGCATCGTACCCGTACATCAGCGAGATGGGAGCAACGTTTCGTTCGATTCCTGACGGTGTTGCCCGCAGAGCGATCTGGACGAAGTCCTCGCCATTTTTCCGCATTTCAAAACGGACACCGCCGCGAGGTGGCTGGTACTCCGCATCTCCGGTTTGAAACGCCGCCGGCATCGTCTTGTCGCTCGCGGCGACGCAGGCGAGGTAGTGGCGGCTCTGGCGAAATTCGTGCACTCGCTCCTTGTGGCACGCCGAGCATTTTTCCGGACCGACATAGCCAGCGGGATTCACATAAGGAGCCTTCGGTTCCGGCCCGCCCTTCGTTTCCGACCCGCTCTGTGATGACAGCGGCTCTTCCGACTGATCCGGTTCGACCTCGCCTCGAGGCCAGAAGCCGTAAGTCGCGATCGCGCATCCAGCGACCAGTGCGACCAGCCATTTCCATTGGCGGCTGGTGCGGTTGTCCCCGGTGTTGTCTGCCGTCGTCATGTTTCGGCCTGTCACTTGACCACACGGGCTCGCTGCGAAAACGGAACGTTGATCGTACGAGACCGGTCAGATGTTGGGAAGCTGCCGTGAGGCGGATGGCAGAACGGTTTGTGCCGGCCACCAAGAGAAACGCTCAACTGCTGCAGACAACCGCCATGTGTGCAGGGACTTCGTCAGGCGGAGCCTGACCTACTTCATGACGCGTTCGGCTGCGGATTCGGCGCTGGCGATGCAGTCGGGCAGGCCGACACCGCGATAGGCGTTTCCGGCCAGCTCGATGCCGGGCAGAGAATCGGTCAGCTCAAAGATTCGGTCGACTCGCTGAACGTGGCCAAGATGGTACTGCGGCATGGCTCGATTCCACCGGACGACGTCCATGAAGTCGGGCTCGCCCCGCACGCCGAGCATCCCGGTGAGTTCCTCGGAGACGATCCGCGTGATTTCGTCGTCGCTCAGTTCGAGCAGTTCCGGTTGCATCGCACCTCCGACAAAGGTGCGGAGCAGAACGCGCCCGTCGGGAGCTCGCCCCGGAAACTTGCGGCTTGAAAAAGAAACGGCCAGCAGCTTGCGGTTCTCCGCCGCCGGAATGACCAGACCGAACGAGTTCAGCGGATGAGCGATGTCGGCCAGCCGGTGCCCGCTGACGACAATCGCCGTCGAGGCATACTCGATCTCGCCGAGCAGTTTCTGAAGTTCCATGAGGTCCGACGAAGGGGCACTCGCTGCCGCGTTTCCGGCAGCCAGTCCGCCAAGCAGGCCGCTCGTCACGTAAGCCGGCGTCGCGAAGACAACACGGTCGAACTCACGCGACTCGGAGGCCGTTTGAACCAGCAGCGCTCCGCTTCCGGCTCGCGAAACCGACTCGACAGCCGCTTCAAATCGAACGTCGGCTCTGGTGGAGATCGTCGTTCGGAGTTTCTCCAGGAGGTCGGAGATTCCGCCGCGCAGTGTCGCGAACAGACCGTAGCGGGCGCCGGCCCCGTGCTGCTCTGCCTGAGTTGCCGCCTGCTTCCGCGTGGCGAGGATCAGACTGCGATGTTCGGCTTCCATGTCGAGAAACCGCGGCATCGTTGCGGCCAGGCTGAGCTTCTCCGGGTCGCTCGTGTAGATGCCACCGACCAGGGGCTGCACGATCCGCTCGAGGGCTTCTTTCCCGAATCGACGTCGAACAAACGCAGCGAGCGATTCATCAGGCAGAACCTCGCCACGACCGGCTCTGCGTCGAGGCACGAAGAACTCAAGACCCATCCGCAACTTGCCGAGCGGCGAGAAAATCGGCGACTTCAGTATCGGCCAGACTTTTGCCGGGCTGAGCAGCATGAACCCGTCCGGCACGGGAACCGGTTTCCCGTTCCTCAGAACGAGCGATCCGCGATACGTCGTCTCCGTCGAAATCAGCTCGTCAGCCAGGCCGATCCGCTCGCAAAGGCGAATGCACGCGGGCTTGTTCGTGATGAAACTGTCGGCTCCGGTCTCGACCAGGTAATCACCGATCCGTCTGGTCCGGGCGACTCCGCCGGCCTTGTCGGTCGCTTCGAACAACGTCAGCTCGACCGGCTGCGCTTCGCTTTCGGCCAGTTCGAGCACTCGATGCGCCGCCGCGAGGCCGGTGATGCCTCCGCCGATGATCGCGATTCGTTTTCGAGGAACGTCCGACATGGCGCCGTCTGTCGGTCAGGCTCTGCCTGACGGAGTCCTGCTTCAGAGAGATAAGAGTTAACTTCGTCAGGCGGAGCCTGACCTACAGGCCTTCGTGGACGATCTCGACGAGGGCCTTCACGTTGTCTGGCGGGACTTCCGGAAACACACCGTGGCCAAGATTGAAAATGTGCCCGGTCGGGCCGGCAGCTCTCAGGACATCGTGAGCCCGCTTCTTCAACGTGTCGACATCGGCCAGTAGAGAAACTGGATCGAGGTTGCCCTGCACGGCGCGGTCCGGGCCGAGCATCGCTCGCGCGTCGGCCATGTCGACCCGCCAGTCGAGCCCGATGATCTGGCCCCCGGCTTCCGCAAGAAGCGGTAACAACGCGGGGTTTCCGGTGAGGAAATTAATGGTCGGAATCTCAGACGGCAGACCGTCCAGCACCGCCGTCGTGTGCGGCAGGACGAACTCGCGATAGTCGCTCGGCGAAAGACACCCGGCCCACGAGTCAAAGATCTGCACGGCCTGACAGCCGGCTTCAATCTGTGCCGTGAGGTACCGAATCAGTGTCGAAGTGAGCGTCTCCATCAGAGCGTGCCAGGCTCCCGGGTCGCGGTACATGATTCGTTTTGTGTTGAGGTAATTCCGCGAGCCGCCACCCTCGATTGCGTACGACGCGAGCGTAAACGGACAACCGGCAAAGCCGAGCAGCGGGATGTCTGCGGGCAGGTCCCGTCGAACAAGCTTCACCGTATCGAAAACGAAATGGAGCGACTCCATCGAGTCCAGCCGTTTGAGGCGGTCGACCTCGCTGGCTTCCCGGATGGGGTTGTGAATGACCGGTCCCTCGCCCTTTTGATACTCCAGATCCATCCCCATCGGCTCGAGCAGCGGCAGCAGATCGGCAAACAGGATCGCCGCGTCCACGCCGAGAATCCGCTGCGCATCGAGCGTGACCTGAGCGGCCAGTTCGGGCGTTTTGCAGAGCTCGATGAAGGTGACTTTGTTGCGGACTTCCATGTATTCCGGGAGGTACCGCCCGGCCTGCCGCATGATCCAGACCGGCGTCGCATCGACAGCTTCGCCGCGAGCGGCCTTCAGGAATCGGCAGTTTTTCAGTTCTTCGGTGATCACGTCGAGCCTGCGAGTAGGGCCGGTTCCCACCGGCCGTTGGTCTTGTTGCGTGAAAGCGGCCGGTGGGAACCGGCCCTGCGTTATGCCTTCTTCTTTTTGTTTTGAGCCGGGCGGAAGCCGGGTTTGAGGCTTGGCGGATCCTTCGGCACAGAGCCCGCATCGTCCGGGACCTGGTACTGTTTCTGAAGCCGTTTGACCTCGCTGGTCAGTTTCTTCACGACGCCCGCGTATTCGGGGTCGGCGTACACGCTTTTCATTTCGCGCGGGTCTTTCTCCAGATCGTAGAGTTCCCACTCGTCAAGATTATAAAAGTGAATCAGCTTGTACCGATCCGTGCGGACACCGTAATGACGCCTCACCATGTGTGCCGCCCGGCGGTCGCCGTAGAACTCGTAGTAGTGATAATAAAGGCTGTCGCGCCAGTCTTTCGCAGCGGGATTGCCGAACAGCGGGGTGAGGCTGACTCCCTGCATGTCCGCTGGAATATCGACGCCAGCGATGTCCAGAAACGTTTCGCCAAAGTCGAGGTTTGACGTCAACGCCTCGCACTTCGAACCCGCCTTAATGCGGCCCGGCCAGCGAACCATCAGCGGCATCCGAAACGATTCTTCATACATGAACCGTTTGTCGAACCAGCCGTGGTCGCCGAGATAAAAGCCCTGGTCGGATGAGTAAATCACGACGGTGTTCTTTGCGAGACCCGATTCGTCGAGCCAGTCGAGCACTCGCCCGATGTTGTCGTCGACCGAAGCGACGCAACGCAGGTAGTCCTTCATGTATCGCTGGTATTTCCAGCGGACGAGGTCTTTGCCCTGCAGGTTGGCTTTGCGGAATTCGTCGTTTTTCGGCTCGTATGCAGCATTCCACGTCGCGAGCTGTTCGGGAGTGAGATTCCTCGGAGGGGTCAGCTTCAGGTCAAAAGCCGTCATCGTTTTCGCAATCGTCATATCCTGCTGCTTCGCAGCGGAACCTCGCCCTTCGTAATCGTCGAACAGGTTATCGGGTTCGGGGATCGTGACGTCGTCGTACATCGTCAGGTGCTTCGGACTGGGTTGCCAATTCCGGTGCGGGGCCTTGTGCTGAAACATCAGCATGAACGGCTTGTCCTGGTCGCGGCCCTCCTTCAGCCAGTCGAGAGCCAGGTCGGTGATGATGTCCGTCGTGTAGCCGGTGTGTTTGACGAGCTTCCCGTTCTTGAACATCGGCGGGTTGTAGTACGGCCCCTGGCCCTGAAGGATTTCCCAATAGTCAAAGCCCTGCGGATCGCTCTTGCCACCGTGCCCCAGGTGCCACTTGCCGATCACGGCTGTCTGATAGCCAACCTGCTGCAGCAGCTTCGGAAACACCTGCTGACCGCAGTCGAACTTGTTGCCGTTCTGCAGAAAACCGTTCAGGTGCGAGTGCTTGCCGGTGAGGATGACCGCGCGGCTCGGTCCGCAAATGGAATTGGTGCAGAAGCAATTCTCAAAAAGCATCCCTTCGTTGGCGATACGGTCGAGGTTCGGTGTCTTATTAACTTGAGAGCCGTAAGCACTGATCGAGTGAGACGCGTGATCGTCGGTAAAGATGAGAAGAATGTTTGGCCGCTCGGCCGCACGCAAAGCACCGGCGAGGCTCAATACGAAAACGAGGGCACTCGCCTTCAACACGAAACCACGAAGCCGGGGGAGCGACGAAATGAAACTGACAGTCATGAGAAAATCCAACTCGAAATTCGATTTCACTGCGGAGTCAGCTCGCTGGCTCGTATTAAAAAGACCGGCAAATCCGGTCGTGCGACGCAGTTTAGCGAGGCATGCAGAAACTGGCATCCGTATGCCATCCCGGCAGACGGCGGCCTCCCGGCACTCCCGCGAACCAAACCGCGTAACGTGTTGTCCTGGCAGGAAGTTGCATCCGCGGCCGCCGACTCTCGGCGGTTCGGCATGCTCGTTGCATCCACTCAGTGAGAAGGCACGATCCCATGCTGAAACGGGAGCTGATCATGGTTGAGAATTCCGACAATCGAACAGTGCGAAAACTGACCGCCGCAGAGGGCTACCTCGAGCTGGATCTCCCAAAGCTGGCTCTGGAAGAACTCGCGTCAATTGGCAACCCCGGCGAGTATCAGCTTCCGGTTTTGTGGATGACAGGTGAGGCTCTCAAAGCCGATGGCCGCTTCGAAGAAGCCGTCGCCCCGCTGAAGCTCGTCGCCGAATCTGTCTCGGGACCAATCAGCGCCCGAGCCTGGAAGTCGCTGTCCGACTGCCTGGAGAAATCCGCTCGCCCGATCCCGGCCGAAGAAGCCGCCACCGCTCGCAGCGTCATCCCGCAATCGGCCGCCGAGCCAGCTCGAGTCAACGTGCAGATTCCCGGATTTGGCACACTCACGTTCGCTGCCAAAGATGGAGCCATCACGATTCAGGTCGAACCGCAGAAGCCGATGCAGTAATTCTTCGGCCAGGGAACCAGCATCGACTCCATCCGGTTTGACGGATGCTGGTTTCTCCGTTGTCTGAGCGGCCCGAAATCCTGGCAACAGCTCTCCCCGATTTGGGCGGAGGGTTCTCGACGGCCTGCTGACGATTCTCACAACTCCGCGACGACTCCGACCGACTCGCCTTCGCGGACGCGTGGAAACGTTCGCAGCGTGATCACGATGCCTCCGTGCGGAGAACGGACTTCGTGCGGCGAGTGGCTCTCCAGGTCGTAGACCGTCCCGAGCAACCCGCCGCTCGAAATGACATCGCCGACTTCGACAGCGGTTTCAAAGTAGCCGGTCACGAGCGACGGATTGCAGACCTGCATGTGGCCCGAACCGGGTGTCGGGTCCTCGATGACATGCTCAACTCGACATTCCGGCAGCGGGCGATCGAGCAGCCCGAGTTCGCGCATCACGTTGAGGCAGCCCGCGACGTAATCCTCGACACCCGATTCCGAACACGTCGCCGAGCCAAGATACTCGCAGTAAATCGCCGGGACGCTGGCGTCGCGGGCAACCGACAGCGAGCGGCCATCCAGATCCCCCGCCGTCCCCCACACGACGGGCAGATTGAAAGCTTTCGCCATGCGCCTTTGAACTTCGAGGATTCGCGAATCACGATGCATCGAGTAGCCGGCCAGCGGCGTGACCGAGTACTCCGTGCCTCCCGTGTGAAGGTCGATGTAGAAATCCGCAGAGCGGATCAGCTCACTGAGTGCCGCCGCCTTCTGCTCCGTGACAGTGCCGTTCGAATCGCCTGGGCAGGTTCGCGCCAGGTCGAGGCCATCCTCGGCGCAGCGGTGACCGCGTAGAAAAGCCGCCTCATTGACGACCGGCACGAAGACGACTTCACCGCGAAACCCGGCTACGACTTTCGATTCGGATTCGAAGAGGGCAATGAGCCGACGAATTGCGGCGATCGGTTCAAACTCGTCACCGTGAACGCCGCCGGTGACAAGAAGGCGCGGGCCGGATTCAAGACCTGAAAAATGAAACGTGCGGAGGGAGATGGTCATGAGCAGCCCGGATTTAGAGTCAGGTTAGCCACAAGAAGGCACAGAAATCACAAAAAGCTTGATGACGAATTCTGAACTTGATGAAGTCCGAACTTCCAGCCGATGTGCTGGAGATTGAAGTGGCAAGCATCCCTTTGTTTTGTGCCGTTTGTGCCGTTTTGTGGCAACTCATAGCACACCTGAGAATGTAGTGGAGCGGTCGGCGTCACGATTTGCGGAGCGGGATCAATCCTTCGACGCGGCAGTCTTTAAATCGGAACAGTCCATCAACCGGCAGAACGGATCCGGTGATGTAGTCGGCATCGCAGGACGACAGAAACGTCGCGGCTTTGCCGATGTCTGCCGGCAGACCGAGGCGGCCCCACGGGAGTTTTTTCCCTTCCGCTTCGAAGGCCTCTTCGCTGAACGTCACGTGCTCGCCCGGCGTGTCGATCCAGCCCGGCTCGATCGCATTGACGTTGATCCGGTGAGGCGACAGCTCAACGGCAATCGTCCTCATCATGTGGTTGAGGCCGGCCTTCGCGGCTCCGTACGCGACGCACAGGCCGATCGGCATTTCGGCCTGAACACTCGAAATGAAAATGATCTTGCCCCCCTGCCCTCGCTCGACCATGTGCCGCGCGACGAGCTGGCTCATGTGAAACCCGGCGGTCAGTGTGCCGGCGATCGTCTTGTCGAATGACTCGGCGGGATAATCAAGGAACGCGCATCGCTGGCTGAAGGCCGGGTTGCTGACGAGGATGTCGATCTGCCCGGCGGCTTTTAACGCGGCTTTGAGAATTTGTTCGCACCCCACGCGGGAGAACGCGTCGCTTTCGACGGCGTGGCACACTCGGCCGAGATCCCGGATCTCCGCGGCTGTCGCGTCGAGATCAGGGCTTCCCGGGCGGTCGTTGATCACGACGTCCGCTCCCGCCCGCGCGAGCTCGATCGCGCAGCCTTTGCCGATGCCTCGCCCGGCTCCGGTGATGAGTGCCGTTTTTCCAGTCAGGTCCATGATTGCCTCTTCGCATTAAAAGTCCGCATACTCTCCGCCCCGCATCGTGACGGCGACAGGCCGTTCAGTTCAACTCTCGCCCCCATTCCCACCGCTCGATCATGACCACCGTCAATCACGACCACCTCCGCCAGTTCACGGTCGAAATTTTCGAAGCCTCGAACCTTTCAAAACAGGACGCAGAATACGCGGCCGATGTCCTGTTATGGGCGAGCCTTCGCGGCGTCGACACGCACGGCATCCGCAATCTGAAACGCTACTACATCGACAGTGCGGCCGGAGTCGGGCGTCGCGACGGAGTCATCATTCCCGATGCGGAACTGACTGTTGACGAGGAATCGGCAACGAGCGCGGCGCTGAACGCGAATGGTGGACTCGGTCTTTCCGTGTCCGTTCACGCGATGAATGTTGCGATCAAGAAAGCGAGCCAGAGCGGCATCGGCATCGTCACCGTGCGGAACTCGACGCACTTCGGGCCGGCTGGCTACTTCGCTCACATGGCGACCCGGCACGACATGCTCGGCTTTGCGTCGACCGGCTATTTCTTTCCGCACGGTCAGGACAAAGGCGTTGTCCCGTACGGAGGCCTGCTGCCGATGCTCTCGACGAATCCGCTGGCGATGGCGTGTCCGGGCGGCGATCTGCCGGACTTTGTGCTCGACATGTCGACGTCGCTCGTCCCGGTCAACCGCGTCGAGATGCTCGAAGAGGATGGCAAACCGATTCCGCCCGGCTGGATTCGCGACAAAGACCACAACGTGACCGCCGACCCGCAAGCCGTCTGCAAGGTCGAGCCGCTGGGCGGAGCCGTCACCTATGGCGGGCACAAAGGCTACGGCCTGGCTCTCGCCGGATGGATCCTGACCGGGCTCCTGTCCGGAGCCTGGCGACGTGATCCGAAGCTAGGTCGAGTCCTCGGTTCGACTCCCGAACTGAAACATGGTTTCGCTCAGGAAGGCATCGGCCACTGCTTCGCGGCTGTGAGGCTCGACCAGTTCGGCGACCCGGCTTTGATCCGCAGCGGCCTTGACGCGATGACGCGATCGCTCAACGAGTCCCCCGCCGCGGACGGTTTCGACCAGGTCTACATTCCGGGTCAGAAAGAAGTCGCCGTCGAAGCCGAACGGCGAGCCAACGGGATTCCGCTGTCAGGCTCTACGGTGACGGACCTGAAGAGCCTGTCTGAGGAATTCGGAATCCCGCTCGAGCTGTGCGATTAAAAAACGCGTCCCACGAATTCCGGGTCGGCATTGCGGAACGGCGAGGCTCCTGCCAAGCCGTTGACCTTCCCGAACTTGCCCGCGAAAGACGAGACGCAGATCACCCCTACTTGTCCACACTTCATCCGTCCTGATCTGTGTCCATCCGCGGCTCATTCCGACCTTCACTTCCGTCCTCACCGTCGAGCAGCGCGAGCACGGGCCAGGCCTCTTCCACGTCGTATTCCTGAGGCTGGTTCTCGGCCGCCTCAGCGAATTCCCATTCGACTTCAAACTGCTCGCTGCGGATTTCTCGATACGCGCCCCACGCCGCCGCTCGGCCTTCGACATCGTACTTTGCGTCGGCCAGCGTCGATTCCTCGTCGCACCAGAGTTCGCGGTCGTACATCAACGCGCAGCCGTTGACGAAGAGGTCGACCTGGCGGTTCGGATAACCGTCGTCGGCAATCTCAAGAAACCGCACGAACGAGCCCCACTCGGAGACTGGCGAATCGGCAACGGTCAGTTTGCTGGACTTGAGGTAAATCATGCTTCTCTCAGGTGACCTCAAAATGAAAAACAAAGCAGGACGGACGCCCACGGGATTCGACGAGAGAAATCACACGTCGGCTGCGCAGCGGAAGCCGACGTTGCTACCGGAACTGTCGGGAGTATTGCCGATCCGCGCCGAGGCACGATACCGGTTGCAGTAGGAATCGTGACAGAGATACGAGCCTCCGCGCTGCACTCGCTTCGTCCCGGACGGCGGGCCGACGGGATTCCCGGTGAGGTCCGGCCTCAGTCGGTGGTAGTCCGCGCTGAACCAGTCCTGACACCACTCCCAGACATTGCCGACGACGTTGTAGAGGCCAAAGCCGTTGGGCTCGAACGAGTCCACGGGAGCGGTCCCTTTGTAGCCGTCCTGTCCGGTATCTTTCTTCGGGAAGTCGCCCTGAAAAATGTTGGCGAGGAATTTGCCCTTCCTGCGGACCGAATTGCCCCACGGATAAAGCTGCTGGTCGAGCCCGCCGCGCGCGGCAAACTCCCATTCCGCCTCTGTCGGCAGTCGCTTGCCGGCCCACTTTGCAAACTGAGCCGCGTCGTTCCAGGTCACGTGGACCACCGGATGATTCTCTTTTCCTTCAATCGTCGAGCCGGGTCCGAACGGTTCCTTCCAGAACGCACCCGGCACGGCAAGCCACCACTCGAGCCCTGCCACTCCACGCGATTTCCGCAGTTCTTCGCGTTTTTTCTTTGTCAGGTGCAGATGGAAAACGAACGACCAACTGTACCGCTCGGATTCGGTTGAGTAGCCGGTCGCGGCGACGAATCGAGCGAACTCGGCATTTGTCACGGCGAACGGGTCGATGCGGAACGGTCTGACGGTGACCTCGCGCACCGGGCTCTCGCCATCTTCGACCCACGCTTCCGGAGCGGTGCTGCCCATCCGGAAAACACCTCCGTCGATTTTCACCATGCGACCGTCATCGACCGCCGCATCGACCGTCACATCGGTCGCGTCCACGTTGACCGGCGTCAGCGTCACGTCTCTTTGCGCGGTGGGAGTGCAGCAGGATTTCTTCTCGGCCATGTCTTCGCCGTGGTGCGTCAGTTCCGATTCCAGACAGACTCCAGCCGCCAGACGGATTCCAGCCGCCGAACTTTCAACGTGGGCACGATGATCCGCGCGCCCCCTCAACGATCATCAGTCGTATTTTGAGATCGTCGGTTCAGGCACTTCTCTGACAAGCCGTTCGATGATCGACTCGGCCGTGTAGCCCTCGGCCTGAGCCTGGAAGTTGGCTGAGATGCGGTGCCTCAACACCGGGATCGCGACTTTACGAATGTCGTCGATCGAAACGGTCGGCCGGGCATTCATCGCGGCCATGGCCTTGCCACCTGCGATGAGATACTGCCCGGCACGCGGCCCGGCTCCCCAGTCGATCAGATCCTTGATGAACTTCGGACTGTCGTCGTTTTTCGGACGGGTCGCCCGCACCAGTCGCGCGACGTAGTTGATTGTCAGCGGAGCGATCTCGATCATATTGATCTGTTTCTGCAGATAGACGATGGATTTTGCAGTGAGGACTTTGCGGACTTCCGGCCTCTCGCCACGTGTCGTCGCCTCAAGAATCTGCTCTTCTTCCTTGAGCGACGGGTAATCGAGCATCACGTTGAACATGAACCGGTCGAGCTGCGCCTCCGGCAGCGGGTACGTGCCTTCCTGCTCGATCGGGTTCTGTGTGGCGATGACGAAAAACGGATCTGGCAGGTCGTAGGTCGTCTGGCCGGCGGTGACTTCGTGCTCCTGCATGGACTGCAGCAGTGCGGCCTGTGTCTTCGGCGGCGTCCGGTTGATTTCGTCAGCGAGCAGGATGTTCGTAAAGACCGGCCCGTGGACGAAGCGGAACTCTCGCTTCCCGCCCTCGCCTTCATCCAGCACGTTCGTGCCGGTGATGTCGCTTGGCATGAGGTCCGGCGTGAACTGAATCCGCTTGAACTGAACGTCAAGAATCTTTGCGATCGTGCTGACGATCAGAGTCTTGGCCAACCCCGGCACACCGACCAGCAGGCAGTGCCCGCCCGTGAAAATTGCGGCGAGGATCTGATCGATGACGGCGTCCTGGCCGATGATGACCTTATGGAGCTCTTCGATCATGAGCTCACGATGCCGCTTGAATTTCTCAAGAAAATCGTCGAAGTCGCGTTTGTCAGCCACGTGAGGTCCGTTCGTGTGCGTCGTTCGTCCCGGCGAAAAATGTATCCGTCACTTGTTTCGAAACAGGTTCAGCGTGATGTGAGCCTGCCCGTGATGGTGGGCTTCGTGCCACGAGATGATCTGAAGAGCCTTCTGCACTGTCCAGCCTCGCGGCTGCAGTCCTGCAGGAATTGTCTGCAGATCGTCGTCGCTGAGCGATCGCACCGTCTCCAGCAGATGCTCACGCGTCGCGGAAAGTGTCTCAACAATTTCATCGAGCGAAGGCACATTCGAATCCGGCTTGCTTTCTTTGCCGAATCTGGCAACGAGGTCCGCAAAACCGGCTTTGTTCTCAATCAGGCGTTCCTTTGCAAAGAGCTCTTCGGTCACGGCGATGTGTGTCAGTTGCCAGCCGATGTGAGCACGTCCGGCTCCGGGCTGCCACGAGATCGCCGCCTGCGGGTCGGACTCACCGCGAAGCTCGCCGATCAGCGCCAGAGTTCTTTCGCGGTTGATTTCCCAGACGGAAACGACGGCATCGATAAAAGTCATGATTCAGCTCCACGTGCGTTTGCGATTTGATGTCCAGCGGACTGGAGCGTTTCCGTTGTCGTGCCAGGAAACGCTTTTTGAATGAGCAGCCAGCCAGGACTGTCCGGCACGGCCTCTGCGTATCGCATCGTCAGGCAGGAACCGTGCCGAACACGATTGGCAGCCAGCCTGTGTCTACCGGCTGGCAGTTCGATTCAGTGGCAATTTCCACTCAGTATCAAAGTGCTCGGCCCAGACTGTTTCCTCGTCGAAGCCTGATCCGGCCTTCTGAAATTTCTGAACGGCAATGTCGCCCAGCTTCGGGAAGAGCCACGAATTGGACGCCCGGAAATCCAGCTCGTGCATCGTGTGGCCCGAGTTGATGACGACGTATTTCTGCGGGTTCAGCGGGTTGGGATAAATCATCGACAGCCCGTGCGTTTCCGCATCGAACTTCCGGCCGTTGACCACCATGCCCTCTTTCGTCCATTTCACAGGGAGCTTGGCGAGCACTCTGGCGAGAACAGAATTCGATCCGGGATCGCCAAACAGGATCAGATTCTTTGCAGCAATGTCTTCCTCAGAGAGGTCTCGGTCCTTGACGACCGGCACCGAACCGCGGAGCCACTTGTCGAACTCCCGCTGAAATCGCTGCAGCGTAAAGTCAGACCAGTCCCGCTGAGCTTCCGACCACGGATCGCCGGTCCCGGTGACGACCACAAAGGCCGACATGAAGGCGTCATCGATCGGGCCCTGCAGGTCCTGCCGCTTGTGGAGTTCCGTGTTCTTGTCGAAGGCTCGCGATTCGTCATAGCTGAGGACTTTCCAGCCATCGTCGCCGAGCGTGTAGTAAACGTCCGGCAGAAGTTGGTCGGCTGCCGACGCCAGTGGAAGTCGGGCACCGTCGATGACAACCTCGGCGGCGACATCGCGAGCGATCTGCAGCGCGGCGGCATTCTTCGTCCGCAGAATGACAACACCGTTCTTTGTGATGCCACCTTCGACCGTCGTCTGTTCGAGGTGCTTCTGCTGTTCGGCAATCTTCAGCCACTCACAGCGATTGTACTTCGGAGTCCACGTCGTAAAGCGGATCGACGTCGCCCCGGGATACCCTGATCGCCCGGCCTTCGATTTCTCCGCGTGAAACGCCATGAACTCTTTGAAACTGTCCGGGTGAAACTTGTGGCCGACGCCCGGCCCGATCAACAGCTTCACCGGAACGTCGAGGCCTTTCGCCAGTTCGACCATGTCGGTGCTCGCGACAAGCTGGGCATCGTCCTCGCCACCGTACGTCACGAACGGAACGTTGTAGAGGTTCAGCGTGTAGTCGACGGAATCGTAAATGTGCAGAGCACTGTGCTGATGAGGCGGCCGCGGCTTGTCGGTCTGCTTTTGATATTTGTAGAAGTCGACAAAGCCGGCGCCGGGTCCGACCGATGACCACTTCGACGGGTGATGCAGCCCGAGATGCCAGGCCCCCGCGCCGCCCATCGAGAAGCCCCACAGAGTCACTCGTCGATCGTCGATCCGGTAGCCGCGCCGGACATCGGCGATTGCCTCAAAGACGTCGGTCTCGCCACTCCAGCGGTAGGCGTTGTCCGTTCGGCCGAACACGTCGAGCTGAATCCAGTTCTGTCCCTCGACCGGCTTCTGCCCCGAGTGCTCTGCGAAGAATCGAACTTCGTTCCGAGTTCCGCCTCGCCCATGCAGCTTCACGTGCAGCGGCCAGCGGTGAGTCCGCTCAGCATCCGCGAACCCTTCAGGAAGAGAAACCGCGTACGGCTGCACCGAACCATCCACCTTCGATGTGTAAGCACGAATCGTCGAGCCCACCTGGTCGAACCACGGAGACTTGCCGGCCGCCAGCAGCTTCGCCCGCGAAAGCCCCTCAGCAATTGCCGCGTCACAGTACTTGACGTAAGCCGTCGAGCCATTGCCGGCGCGAGGTTTGTAGAACTCGTTGTGCCGGATGCACCACTCGACCCCTTTGGCATAAATCGACACGTCGTCGATCAGCCGCTCATCGTGGTCACCCTGAGACAGAATCGCAACTTGTTTCTGCAGCGTCGCCAGACCGTCGAGCAACCGCGGCTCGTCTTCTTTCGGTACCGGATCAAACTGTTCCGGCGTCTGAATTCCGGTTTGGCCGAAAGCCGGAAGGCAACTGGTGGCAAGCAGGACAGCGACAACAGATCGGATCAACATGGGAAGCTCTCTTACCTGGAAAATGGTGTCAGACGCCGCCGCAAAGCCGCACAGCCGCACAGACGCAAAGCCGCACAGACGCGAAGTCACGCAAAGATCAGAAATCCATTTCACTTCACGCCTTTGCGTCAGATTCAGGAAAGTCAATTCTGAAGTCGAATATCAACGCTCTCACTGTGAGCGGTCAGGCCTTCCTTCGCCGCCAGCAGACGAACATCGTCTGCGTGCCGCGCGAGCGAACCGGCGTTGTACCAGATCACCGAAGAACGCTTGAGAAAATCGTTCGAGCAAAGCCCGTTTGCAAACCGGGCCGTTCCTCCTGTCGGCAACACGTGCGACGGCCCGGCGACGTAATCGCCCAGCGCGACTGGCGTGAAGTGCCCCAGGAAAATCGCACCGGCGTTCTGAACCTTGCTGAGCATTCCGTCCGGGTCAGCGGTCGAAATGTGAAGATGCTCGGGAGCCATCAGGTCCGTCAATTCGGCCGCCTCTTCCGCATTCTTCGCGAGGATCAGCGCTCCGTAATCGAGCAGGCTCTGCCGCGCGAGGTCACCTCGCGGCAGCTTCTCAAGTTGCTCGGCCAGCGCTTCCTGAACGGCTGCGATCAGCGGCTCGTGCCACGTGATGAGGACTCCCGATCCCGGACTGTGTTCCGCCTGAGAAATCAGATCGCTCGCCACGAAATCGGCTCGCGCGGTTTCATCGGCGAGGACGATGACCTCGCTGGGGCCGGCAATGCTGTCGATGTCGACCTCGCCGAACACGTGTTTCTTCGCGAGCGCGACGAACAGATTTCCCGGTCCGACGATCTTGTCGACTCGCCGGATCCCCTCGACTCCGTACGCCAGCGCGGCGACCGCCTGAGCTCCGCCCATGCGGTAAACCTCGGTGATCCCAAGCTCGTGGCAGGCGGCCAGAAGGTCCGTGTTGTACCCGCCGAAATCGGTCGGCGGCACGACAACGACGATCTCTTTGACGCCGGCCACTTGAGCTGGCACGGCCGTCATCAGCAGCGTCGACGGGTACGCAGCGGCCCCACCGGGAACGCAGATGCCGATCCGTTCCAGCGGCAGGTAACGCTGTCGAAGAGTGATTCGGTCGTCGCCCTCGCCGTCGATCAGCTCAACAGACTCGCTGAGGACCGCTCGCTGAAATCGCTCGACGTTCGCTCGAATTCGGCGCACCGTTTCCAGGTACTCCGGGCTCGCCAGCTCGTGCGCGGACGTGAATTCGCCGGGTGAGACCCGCATCGTGTCGAGTGTCAGTTTTTTTCCGTCAAGCTTCTCGCCGTACTCCAGCACCGCGGCGAGACCTCGCTGCTGAACGTCGCCACAAATTCGCTCGACCACCTGCTGCGGAGAAAGCGGCTCGCCAAAAAGTGCGATCGTCCGCTGCCGACCGGATTCGGACACGATGTTGCCGCGCGGGCTGAGTTTATTTCGGAGTTCATCAAGGGCCTGCCGGGCGTCGTCCTGGCGGCAGTCGATGATCGGAATCGGGAAGGACATCGGAAATCTCAAGTCGGAACAGAATCGAAACGGGCATCATAGGCGGGACGAAATCCCGTCGCGAACGTATGCGGTTTCGCTCAGGAAAAGGGAACTGCCAGGCCCGTTCAACGATACCGCGTTGCCAGCAACGAGGCTCCGGTGAGGGAAAACGCCGTGAAAGCCAGCAGCCGAAGCAGGTGTCGCACCGGCTCATTCCACGTTCCCTGCCGGTTGGCGAGACGCGACATCGCCCAGCAGAACGGGACGGCACCGGCAAATCCGGCCACGAAGGCCCATTCAAAAACCAGGCTCAAGCGACGGCACAGCAGAAAGTAGACGACGTTCGTCGAAAGAAAAAACAGCCAGAAAACCCGGGACTGGCGTTTCGTCGGAGGCGGTGCGCCGATCGGTGTTTCGCCGGGACGCAGGCGTCGAAGCTGAAGTGAGCGGCCGAGCGGCTCACAGGCGACGTAAAGAGCCAGTTGCCAGGTGAAGAAAAACTCGCCGGTCATTCGACTGAGAAATGTCGTGCCCAGGCAGCCCAGCACGAAGGCCGTTGCAAGGCAGACGACATGCGGGTTGATGCGAGGTGACACGCGTTGCAGGACGGTTCCGAGAACTGATCCGGCCACTAGAAATGCCAGCGACGCCAGCAGCCAGCGACGTTGCCATTCGTACGAAGGAATGTCGAAAGCGTATTCCGGTTCGATCGCCAGCAAAGTGGTGGCGAGGTCGGTGTACTCGGTCTGAGGCACATCAGCCACCGTCAACAGCGGCGACTTTGCGTGAAGCAGTTCCGGGTCGCCGACATAAACGCAGACGGCCCGCGTCTGATTGCGGATGTAAACTCGTCCGCGGTGCAGAGCCGGCGGCGTCCAGGTGAGCTCGCCAGAGAGGACCGAGGCCCGCGCGAGTTCCTCGTAGCGCTCCGAGTTGACTCGCGCGAGGATGAGCTCACCCATCTCGTTCAGCATGAGCAGCTTTCCGTCGACGACGATGATCCCGGCCTGGCCGATTTCCTGTTCGGCGTCGGCCGACCGCTCAGAGTTCACCCGTCGAGGCCGGCCGGTTCCGACTGCCCATTTCGTTTCACCTGACAGAAAGTCGACGCAAAGAAATTTGCCGCGCGACGGGCGGTGCGTTTTCGATTGAGCGTCGTAAATGTCGAAGCCGTAAATGTGGCCGTCGACCAGCACGCTCGACATGACATCGTTGGACAGGTCGCGAGTCTTCCAGATTTTTTTCAATTCGGCATCGTCAGCTCGCCGGACACCGCTCGAACGTGCTTCGGCAAATTCCAGGGGCAAGCCCAGCAACTCCGACCCGCTGCGGAACGGGCCTGAAATCCAGATATGTGGCTCTCGATACAGCGGCCAGGCCGAGTGCTCGTCGTAGCCCTGCGAGAGTCCCGTTTGGCCAAGCACTTCGCCGGTTTTCTGATCGCAGAACAGCAGCGAATTCTGAAGGTAGCCGACGATGATCTTCCGCCCGCCGAGCGTGATCGGGAACGCCGGCGCGTAGCTGGCCGGCTCGTCGCCGGAGCTCCAAACCTCTTTGCCTGACTCCGCATTGAGAGCGACGACGCTCGCCCCTTTGCCGCCGACAGGCAGAATCACAAGCCCAACGACGACCGTCGGTGAGCACGAATAACCGAACTCGATTCCCTCGCCGCCGTATTCCTCGACAACGTTGACCGACCAGACTTCCTTGCCCGTCGCTTGTGTCAGGCAGCCGATCAGCCCGTCCGGAGCCGCAAAGTAAACGTGCCGGCCGGCGAGTGTCGGCGTCGCGCGCGGACCGGGGTACGGCAGTAGCGGCTCGAACGGCCAGTCGTATCGGTGTTCCCAGATCGTGTCGCCGGTGTCCGCGTCCAGACACAACACGACCTGACCGGCCATCGATTGAGCCTGTGTGAAAACTCGCCGGCCGGTTGCAACGAAGCTGGAGTAACCCTGGCCGAGCTCCCTCGTCCAGAGGACCGGCGGCCCGTCGTCAGGCCACCAGTCGGCTATGTGAATTTCCCGCGAATGGCCGTCGAATGTGGAATTGCGGATGAATGGCCAGCCGGTGTCCTCGACGCCTGGCGGGAGAAAATCATTGGAACCGCGCGGCGCGGGTGTCTCCGCCGTAACCTGCTGGGCAATCGACTCGCCAGCCGAAAGGGAAAGAACCAAACCGGCGAGAAAGAAACATCCGGCACTCGCGACACGCGCGTAGCCAGCCACTCTCCATCGCGGCTTTAAAGGACTCGCTCGTGATTCCACCTGATTGTCCCGCATCCTGATCGCCCTGTCGTCATCGCTGCTCGAAACCGGCTCCGGTTGTACTCGAAGCCAAAGAGAACCCAGAACGTATTTCGGCTCAACGATCAATAAAACGGGACTGGCTTTCGGCCGGCCGACGACGATGCGTTACGGAATCGCGTTCCAGGTTGAAGCCCCCGCGGCAAACGCGCATCCTTTGCGAATTCATCCGCGCCGGACCTGGCGACACGGGAACTTCTCATGAGACGAATCCTCTGCCTTGCTGTCATTGCCGGAATCGCTCTTGCGCCGTCTCCTGCGTCTGCTCAGCAAGGACCTTCCGCGAAGGAAGTCGACAAGTCGATCATTCGAGCTCTCAAGTATCTTTCGGCCACGCAGAACCGCTCGGGCGCATGGGCGATTCGATCCGGCGGCGAGTCAGTCGCGCTGACGTCGCTTTCCATCATGGCGTTTATGGCAGCCGGGCATGTGCCGGGAGAGGGACCGTACGGCGACCAGCTTCTGAGCGGCGTGCGGTGGGTGCTCGATCATCAACAGGCAAACGGAATGTTCGTGCATAAAGCCGGACACGGACCGATGTACGCTCACGGAATCAGCACGCTGATGCTGGCCGAGGTGGCCGGCATGGTCGACAAGTCGCTCGCCAAACGGATCCGCGACAGCCTGGAGAAAGCGATCCTGCTGATTCTGAAAGCGCAGCTCGTGCCGAAGGGAATTCAGCACGCCGGCGGCTGGAGGTACCAGACAGACAGTACGGACAGCGACCTCAGCATGACCGGTTGGCAACTGCTCGCTCTTCGCGCGTCAAAGAACATTGGCTGTGACGTGCCCAAGGCCTCGATCGATGCGGCCGTCGCCTACGTGAGGCGGTGCGCCGCGAACGGTGGTTTTTCCTACCATCCTGGACACGGAGTCACGGCGACTCGCACTGGAACGGGCATCCTGTGCCTGGAAATCTGCGGTGAGCATCATGCCAAAGAGACGATGAACGCCGCGGCCAATCTGATGCGGCGGCCGCTCGGCTTCGACGACGGGTTTTACTTTTACGGCGTCTACTACTGCAGCGTCGGCATGTTTCAGGTCGGCGGACAGTACTGGGACCGGACGCGCGACCACATCACCTCGCAGCTGCTTCGCATCCAGCGCGGCGACGGCCGCTGGGAGGCCAGCGAAGGCAACGAGCACGCCTACGGCGGAGCCTACGCGACCAGCCTGGCGGTGCTCGCCCTGGCGGTTGAGTATCA
>ERZ891418.218-NODE-218-length-21027-cov-19.307505_pt1 | contig 21027 bp, 14 predicted proteins | sample MGYA00521236_ERZ891418 | MGnify/ENA primary metagenome ERZ891418 (study PRJEB32303, sample SAMEA104408696) | aquatic metagenome | biome: Brackish water; feature: Chemocline; material: water | place: Baltic Sea | collected 2014-10-18T10:34:00 | depth 100 m ... | reverse complement strand
GAATGCTAATGCTAAAATTAGGTAACATGCAATTAACATCGCACCTTCAAGCCAATTTGTTTTGTTATCCCCTAATGTAGTATTTGCAACTAATACTGCCATAAAGGTTGCAGTAGTTTCCAAAAGGCCGAATTCAAGAGTTAATGGGACACCTAAAAACCATGCAAAGAGAATCATTGCTGGTGCCACAAATAATGCAATCTGGACGCTGCTTCCGATTGCGATTGAAATCGCTAAATCCATCTTGTTTTTTCCTGCGACTATAATTGCGGTGAAATGTTCGGCAGCATTACCGAAAAATGGAACTAAAATAACTCCAATAAATAATTCAGGAAGATGATATTCTTCTACAGCCGCCTCAATACTACCAACTAATGTATGAGCCATCCAACTTACAAGTCCGGTTGCTATAATCAGTAATACCCATGCATCACGAATTGTCATTGCTGGTTTTTCATGGCCATGGTGTGTGGATTCAGATTCAAAATCATCAACGTTAGTTTTTAATTGAAATAGCAATGAAAGGGCATAAATTATTAATAAAATTATTGCAGTATAATGTGAAATTATTGTTACCCCTTCTAGTGTTCCACCAGGTGCATGGTGTGCCGCTGTTGGAATTATCATAGCAACAATTGCTAGTAATAGAAGAGAACCATTCATGTGCCCTACTTGTGAATTAAACACTTGTGAAGGATGTTTCAATCCACCCCAGACCATTGACAGTCCGAGAACTAATAGTAAATTACCCAATATTGAACCTATCAGTGATGCTTGTGTGACCGTGACCATAGTATCTACAATCAAAGGGTTTTTACTCGCTGCATAAAGTGCAAACATTGCAATAATCATTTCCACAGCATTACCGAATGTTGCATTTAGTAGTCCGCCAACTGCCTCTCCAGTACGAAGTGCAATCTCTTCAGTCGCCTTACCCATCAAGAAAGCAAGTGGCATAATTGATACCATCGATGCGGCGAAAGCAAGCGCCATTTCGCCTGAGTGTTCTGCATATACTGCAACTGGTAGCGCCAACAATAACCAATTCAAACGATTGCGCAAAGGATTGAATGAATCAACCAATTTCTCCATTATTTCTTCAACTTCCTCAACTAATTCCTCTGTTAAAGAATCTACCATGTCAGGAGTTTCGCTCTCGCTCATGCTTCCATGGGTAGCCGCTTAGACCTAAAGACCACCGATTACTTTGTTTGCTTTGAAGCAAATATCAATCCTTAGACTTCCTACCAACTTTACGCTTTGGTGCTTTACGAGGTTGAACAGAACGGCGTCCGACTGAACGCTTTGACTTTAATTTTGGTTCGTCGTCATCATCGTCATCATCGTCAAAGAAATCATCGATGTCAATATCATCATCGTCATCGTCATCATCGTCACCCTTATTTGGACGGGTTTTACGTTGTGTCTTGTTAACTGCGAATGGATCTTCTTCTTCTTCAACTTCTTGTGTTTTCGGGATTATTGGAATCGGCTTCTGCCCTTCTTCTTTAGGAGCGCTGACATCGGTGATTTCAGCCATATTAAGTTCGGATGAAGTTCCAATGAATTCGGACATCCAGTCTTCGTCTTCACCTTCATCATCTCCCTTCTTCTTCTTCTTAGGGCCGCTCATACCAGTTGATATTACCATTAGAGCGACTATCCATGATAATATTGTCAAACCAGCAATAGCCCAAACAATAACATATGGTGGGTCGGTAAACCCTGGTTCGATTACAAGAGGTTCCAAAGGAGGAGCAAGTTGTTCTTCATAACTGCAGTATGTTGTTCCATTGAGAGTGTTACGACAATAGTCAACGATAAATTGCACTGTCTTTGTCACTTCATTTCCAGCCGAATCTATTGCTCTAACCGAAACTGCATGCAGGCCAGGGCTGAAACTACCAGATGTCAAATCTAAATCCATTGTCAATGAAGTATTATCTCCATTAAGGTCAGTAATTCCATCTGCATCGGACCATGGAGTTGATAGAGCATTACCACTAACTCCCCCATAATGATATACTAATTTGTATTGGAAGGAAACTATTTTTACGTCATCTTGGGCACCTGCAAGTATGTTTATTTTATTGCCATATAGATACTTTGAACCATCGTTACTACTCGATGGTGAATAGATTGTTACTTCGGGACGTTGCGCATCAACCGCTTTATCTGTCCATTCAATTATTGCTTCGTTTTCTGAAGTATCAGTCATAGTCACTGTAATTATCATAGGACCTGCATTTGTTTGAGCTGTAATTTCAAAGTCAAAGGAATATACTGGGCCTAAATCAGGATTGTTAAAGTTCTCAACCATCATAGACATAGGTGATTCTCCAACTGTAATATCCCCACCAGTAGTGGTAGTAATATTGATATAAGGCTGGCTCTTCAAATATTCATTTAGTTGTAATAGAATCGTGTATGAACCCTCTACTAATGAAGGACTAGTAAATTCATCACCTTCATCAGTAATAATATTCAAGATCGCTTGTGGCGGCATTGTATCTTCTGTTACTTGGTACGCATTGCCACCGATTCCAGAGAAAATCTCAGTATTTTCATTGTTATATTGGTCTGCGATTGTAATGGCATACCAAACATCTCTACTAATAGAATCAGCAATTGGAATTTGGCGAATGAATGATGTTTGACTTGAAGCACCTGCATAAATATCATCCATCACCAATTCCCATCCTTCATCAGTGCTATTTGAGAGTTCATCTCTATCTTCACCGAATGGCTCACCCATGTGTCTCCAAATTGTATATGATTCATTGATCTCAACTTCATTAAACCACTCTAGAGTTATTTGATTTATACTTCCAACTGCATATGCGTCTTTTATTCTAGATGGGTTTGGAGAACGAGTGTCTTCTGAAATTGGACCATAGTAATTCTGAACTAATTCAGTATAGTGATATGTTCCATTTATGTGACCATATAATGCCTCACTGGTGACAAAGTAATGCGAATTATCCGGTATTATGTCGTTTTCAATAGTTACATCAAATATGCCAATTCCATCGGTGACTGTTCCAAGCCAATTTACAGCATAGTTGTCACTTGTTGAACCAATAACGCCATTGAATTGTGTTCCAGAAACCAAATAATTTGATCTCCAAATATGATAGCGCTCCCCTTCGACTCCAAGTTGGTCATCCCAAGTAACCCTGGTTGTTTTATCTCCAATAAATTCTGCATAAACATTGGTCGGCTCAGCAATCCAATTAGAAAATGCATTCTCAAAGATTGGACCCTCACAACTGTTTTGAGTAGTATTAGTATCTGAAACCCCGTAGATGTCAACTGTGACAATACAATAGTACGCTTGACCCATTCTACCTACTGGCACATCGTAATCAAAGGCTCCAACTCCCTCGGTAATCGTAGCAATCAATTGCACATCAGAATTAAGAATTGTTGAAAATGGAACTCCAGCCATATAGATTTGATAGGATTCTCCTTCCTCACCATTTACATCTGCCCATGTGATTTCAGTTACTCCGCCACCAGTTTCAGGTTCTGCAGTAAAGGCAGCAAAGATACTGTCCACTTGGCTTGGTGGCTTGTTATCTTCCAATGTGGAAATTGACATTGCATTGTTTGATAGGAATCTAACATCCTCATAATCAATTCCTGCCGCAATCCAATTTGGAAGAAGGTAAGTAATAGAATAATAAACATCTCTATCAGTATTTTCTGGTATGTCGAGAATTACACTGCTAGTTCCAGCAGGAAGGGTTAGCACTGGTGTTTCTTGCCCCAACAGAACTTGTCCGTTAGATCTTAAAACTTGATATTCAGTTCTCCAAAGATGTATTTGGTAAGCGTTAGGGCCTGTTTCAGGCAAGATTGGGAAAATGTCATTGTAATTGACCCATTGCAGCGTAGTCTTACTTTGAGAAGAGTCAAAGGTAGCTGCGAGGTTGTAAGGAGTACGAACTGGCGTAGTTATTTCTAATACTGGATCAAATAGATTTGATGCATTGAAATCTAATTCATAGGTTTCATTTCCAGTCTCATTCGCAGTAGTAATTGCATAATAGGTTGAACCGTTGAAACCAGGAGATACTAGGTATGATACTGAATGCCCTGGGTGCGTCCCATTCAATCCTCTACAATTGAATGGGTTGTTCATGGATTCAACTGGAGAACAAGCGCTTACTGAGGCAAAGGCAGTGAGGTTGAGAATATTTACAGCATCTATTGGCTCATTACTGCGATATACATTGTATGTTGAGTCAAACAGACCATTCAATTCAGTTCCCTCTGAATCCACATTTCTCCAAGTAATGGATGTGGTTTCGCTAATAGGGTCAAAAATTGCATTGATATCTTGAGCCTGTAAACTTGCAGGAGAGCCGATGTCTTCTGCAGAAACATTGCTCAATGGCGCTATTGCCAACAACATGCAGAGCACCAAGAATACAGCCTTTTGGATGCCGCCAAATTCACTTGATTTCATACCCATCACTTCGCTTGTCGCATTAACCTATTAATACGCTATCGCTTGGAAAGTGCGAAAATTGCCATTACCATCACCCCTACGGGGTGGCGAGAATGATAAATTAGGGTAATTAATTATTGCTCAGATTTCTTCTGATTGGGTTGAGGAAGGGGGTCATTTCTGTCTATTTCCTTGATTCCGTTATTGGCCTGTATGAATCGTATTAAAAATGTGTATATTCCACCAATGCCCGAAATCAACAATACTATACTCATTGGACTGATTTCAATATGGTCAAAAATGCCTGGGAAATGGCCAAAACTTGCAACGTCAAAGAAGATGAAAAGACCAGATAAAATTAGTGCTATAATTGACATGATTGTTCTATCTGCCCTTCCAAAGCCCCGATAATTCCTCGTTCCTGCAACCGCTTGAGCCTGAGTTCCCATGTAAGAACCCAATAATGTAAACCATGCAACCACTAATCCAAATGATATGTCACCAACGAATGGAGAAACTGCAATACATACAATCCAAGTTCCATCCAGTAATCTATCAAAGGTATGATCTAGATAATCACCCCAGCGAGTAACCATTCCGTTTCTCCTCGCTAAAGGCCCATCTAGTCCGTCAAGTATAGTTGAAATTCCTATTAAAAAAGCACCGACTAATAACAATGTTGCGCCAAATTCATCTTTCGGTGCAAAAGCGATAGCGATGCCACCTATTATCCCGATTGGTAAGGCAGCCCAAGTTAGTACAGCGGGATGAGTGTCGCCTAAAATCTTGAATATAGGTTCAAAGAATTTTTCCCATTGAAGGCGTAATCTCTCAAGTGCCATCCACTCCACCAAACTCTGCGAAGTTGCGGCAGGGGTTGAGGTTTGTGGCTGGATTATTTGTTTAATATTCCTTTTCAGGCATTTTTCGAAATCCAATCTATTGCTTTCGCGGCATTTTCTTCGACGCTCGCCGAGTGACAGCCTTCTTCGATCCAGTCAAGTATTTCTTCAACTAATTGCTCTGGTGATTTTTCAGATGTATCGAGTTCTAAACAGGGGGATTCAATTTCAAATTCAAGCATCTCCGACCAAACGCCTGAAATCAGTTCCCACTCCACATTAGCAGCAATTTTTTCATTCCCGTATTCGCGTTGACTAAGCCTTGTTTCGATACTCTTTGGATCACAGCGCAATACTACGATCGCTTCCACCTCTAGTAAATGCGATAAATGTCCATCAACAAATACGATTCCAGCGTCTTCACATTGCCATTCATCTGCTAATTTGTGAACATCTACTGGTGCAGAATTGTCATCGGGATCTATTTCTCCAAGACATTCATGCTGTTTGGCTAACTGTTCAACCGAATAAATAGTAAAACCATTTATTTCTAGCAGTTCACAAATACTGCTTTTACCAGTACCCGGAGTCCCGGTAATTGCGATGCACATATCATCTGCCATGATGGGCCATCTAACTGAACCATTAAACATGAGCGCTACAATATGGTGAACATAGAGGAGTTACTTCAGATGCAATACGGAGCCGTAACAGCGATTGTGCTAATCGTTACAGAGCCATGAAGTGAAAATCATGTTATTGAAAAGTTAAGTCGAGTAGAAGAGGTTACTGAATCCCTAATATTGTTCGGGAATATGATATATTCGTGAAATTACAATGCCCTGGTTTTGGATTTTTATCAGATATTGTGGTCAATGTAATCCGTAATATTGACGGTGTTGAAACGACAAAAACATTGACTGCTGCACCTTTATTGGATTAAATCCCATTCTTATTGAACACTAGAGCAATAATTGGTTATTCAATGTAAATGGAGAAGCAATCATAGAGCAGGAAGTAAACGCCGTATATGAGCATCATGTTCGGTATGAGTGACCCTGCGCAAACTCTACTGCAGATTGAGCGGTATATCAAAGATGGTAGAATGGAAATGTCAGAGGTAATGGCATCTGAATTTACTAGTATGCTATTAGCCAACAAAAAAAGAGCAGTAGACTCTCAAGTTATGTTGGTAAAGGGACTCAGACTATACTGCGATGTTTTACTACTACGTAATAAGGCCAAAGAGGGGACTGCAATAGTTAAGATACTGCATAAAGAGCGTAAAAAGTTAATTCGTATTTTGAAAAATAATGCCCCTGAATTGATTTCAAAATCAACTCCGCCCGCTGAAGACTATCGCAGAGAAGGTAACTTACATGCTGCTGCTGGAAGAAATGGCCCTGCGCAAAAAGCATATTCTAAATGCCAAAAACTTGCCCCTAATCACGTTGCTGCGGCTTATGATGCCGTAGTTGCAATAGGACCGGATAAGAAGGTATTACAAGTTCTATTGGATTGTTGCGCTGCTTCTGAGATGGTGATAAAAAGAGATGGTTTATTCCTACTCGAACCTGAAAATAGGCCTGCTCAAGATGCAAAAAAACTACTTACAACTTTACAAGCATTGAGTGGAGTGCATACTTCACAAATATCTGCTATCAATAAAGTATCTGAAAGACTAGAAAAAGAGATTACTGCGATTGAAAGTGGTGAAGCAGTAGCCAATGCTAAATTACAATCTGCCTTGGATAAATTGAAACCAAAACACGACTACTACGAATATAGTTGAAAAATAACGAGGGATGGATTTGAACCACCGGTCTCCGGGTTATGAGCCCGACGGGATATCCAGACTACCCCACCTCGTTAACCAAGCGGCAAAGTTCCCCTGCTTTCAATCCACCGACGCTCCAATCTAATTCTAAATTTGCAATATTGCAAAATATAGATGGCAAAAGTATCTATTCAATCACTGGGTTCATCAACCAGTACCCCCCCCATCAATACATGCGAAGTAGCCGGATAGTGCCGTTATTACTTTGCTTAGTGATGCTAAGCGCCTCAATCGCTGGATGCTTAGGCTCAGGGGACGGTTCTGATAAGGCGCCAAGTCCTATTGAGATGATAGTGTATTATGAAACGACAAGCGGTACTATTGTTGAAGAGATCCGCAGCGGTAACCAAATCTCTGAGAATGGTGTTGAACTGGCCTTTGATTTTGCTCGCACAACATCTCAAAATGGGCAAATGAAAAGTTTCTATGTAGTTCCAGGTGATGGGGCAAGTCGAATTGTAGCCAATGCTGACGAAACTGCCGAAATTCGCTATACTTACATGACTCATGGATTATTCACTGTTTACTTGGGCGCAATCGATGACCAAGGAAATGACAATAATATTTCTATTACTGTAAGAATTGAAAAACAAATAATCTGGAGTGTAACAAATGAAGATTCACCACCAGAGATGAATATTGATACCCAACCAGATTGTGAATGTCAACCTCCTGAATTCATCCAAATTAAATCAACGGTTGAGAATCCTAGCACTTTTTTCCCTGGTGGTGGACAAGATACTGTTAGTTGGCACTTGAATGATCCAAATGAAGAAGAACAAGGCACTCATAGCGAAATAATCGCTGATGGGCAAGATGCTTCATGGAATTATGACCAATACAATGTAATGGAAGGTATTTGGATTCTATCGGTTGTAATCGACCAAGGAACCGACAATATTGATGTTAATCACGATGTCACTATCAAATATCTTGCCGAAGAGAGTGAACCTAATCCTTTCCCTGTCGGTGAAGAGTGATTACTGTTCCTTTAGAGTGGATAATTACTCAAAACGAAATGATTGATTTCAGTTTCAGTTTGAGTGAATCTGAAGTGAAAGTGAAAATATAGTCCTTAGTAATGTCTTTAACGGCTCTATTTCTTCGCTCATAATGGTGATTTAATTTAGTGCCCCGTTTCGTTTCTTCATATACCATTGGTGATACAGAGTAGTTTGGAAGTGAGCGAAATGGCAACCAAAGCGAAGAAAAATACGAAAATTGAAATAGAAAAGAATGAAGAGGTGCTGGATGAACCAATCCCATTAATGGCACTAGATGAAGAGGAGGATGCGGGAATAGACGATCTTCCTGGCGTAGGTCCGGCGACCGCAGAAAAATTGCGAGAAGCTGGATTTGACAACCTCCTATCACTGGCTGTAATGGCACCTGGTGACTTAGCAGAACAAGCAGAATTAGGCGAAGCTGTTGCTGCCAAAATAATATCTGCAGCAAAAAGAATGGCCAATATCGGTGGATTTATTTCTGGTGAAGCACTATTAGAGCGTAGACGCCAAGTACAGAAATTAAGCAGCGGAGTCCATTCAATTGACGACCTATTAGGCGGCGGTTTTGAAACTCAAGCACTTGTTGAAGTATACGGAGAATTTGGCTCAGGTAAGACTCAAATCGGACATCAACTTGCAGTAAATTGCACCCTTCCTATCGAAGAAGGTGGTCTTGACGGAGATGTTTTCTATATTGATACTGAAGATACTTTCCGCCCAGAGCGAATTACTCAAATGGCTCGTGGCTGTGGATTAGACCCGGATAAAGTTCTTGCACGAATCCATGTAGCAAGAGCATATAATTCCGATCACCAAATGCTTCTAGCGGAGGAAATCAAGAGAATGAGTAAGGGATTAAATGTCAAAATGATTATTGTTGATTCTTTAACAAGTCATTTCAGAGCCGAATATATCGGTAGAGGAATGCTGGCAAATAGGCAACAAAAGCTTAACCGCCACCTGAAGGACTTGAAACAATTAGCAACTATCAATAATGCACTAATTCTAGTTACTAACCAAGTTCACTCGAAACCAGATGCAATGTGGGGAGATCCTACAAAACCGATTGGGGGGCACATTCTTGCTCACGCATCAACATTCAGATTGTACTTGCGTAAAGCAAAGGCTGGAAGAAGAATTGCACGCTTAGTGGACTCTCCTAACTTACCTGATGGCGAATGTGTTTATCAGGTAACTCAAGAAGGACTTCGTGACTGATTCCGAAAATTGCAAAAGCTATCAAAACTCCATTGTGAAGGTATATTTGAAGCGGTATCTTCAAGGGCACTTGAGAGAGCATAACGTATATGCGTCATCTTATTGAACGTGTTCTCGAACTTTCCGACGAAGAACAGACCAAGCCATCAGCAAATATCCCACCGATTGGAACTGGTGATGAAGCCGAATTGAAAGCCTTGTTAGAATCACTACAACCGCGAATAAGAGTTTACGGTGTTGGTGGAGCGGGATGCAACGCAATTAACCGTTTATTTGAGGAAGATTTATTTGAATCAGAATATGTTACTGGCTATGCAATCAATACAGATGCACAAGCATTGTTGATGTCGCCAATCAAAAACAAAGTTTTGATTGGACGAACTGCAAGGGGTAGAGGTGCTGGCGGAGATCCAACCAAAGGTGAAGCTGCAGCATTAGAGTCGGAAATCTCATTGCGTAAAATCACAAATGATACTCAACTTGCCATTATTACAGCAGGAATGGGTGGTGGCTCTGGAACCGGAGCAGCTGGACATATCGCCCGATTAGCAAAGAAGCAAGGAGCGATGACAATTGCAGTAGTAACTTATCCATTCAAGTCAGAGGGATCTCTTAGGAAGCAAAATGCAGAGTGGGGATTAGAACGCCTACGCGAGCATTGCGATACCATCCTGGTTATTCCTAATGAAAGGCTGTTGGAAATTGAAGGTGTAAAGAATCTACCAATTGCCAGCGCTTTTAGAGTTGGAGATGAATTACTGGTTCGTTCAATCACTGGTGTAACTGAATTGTTAACTACTGATGGAATGGTAAACCTCGACTTTGAAGATTTGCGCGCAGTAATCAATTCAGGTAGCGGTGTTGCTATGATTGGTTTGGGTGCTGCTTCTGGCAAAAACAGGGCTGAAGAGGCTACTTTGGAGGCTTTGAACTCACCATTACTGGAAATTGATACTAGTGATGCAAGAGGTGCACTGATCAATGTCGTTGGTGGAAGTACACTAACGCTCGGTGAAGCGGAACGCTGCGCACAAATAATTCAAGAAAAAGTCAGTCCACATGCCAAGATAATTTGGGGTGCTGCTGTTGATGAATCACTTGGTGAAGATATACGGGTGATGTTAGTATTGACTGGAGTAAAGAGTGACCAGATACATGGTGCCAGTGAAAACCGCCAACTTAGAGCGCTACGAAATCGCCAAATTGAATTCGTAAACTGAGTTCATTTAGTTGAATAGTAAAATAACCCAACTAGGGAAATTACTGCGAATAATAGTAGTGCTATTTCGCTATTTCGAATCTCATCAGAAAAGTCAGGAGTTTCTCCAATGACTCCTGTATATCCTTCACCTGCTACCGCAGTTGAGTAATAATTCCAGGCATCTCCTGTTGATTGGGAATTGGAATTTACTGCATTGCCATGCACTATAAAATCAACTACCGAATCATTAGAACTAGGCGCAGTCCAAGAGAAATTCCACTGCCTATACTGATTTCCTAAAGATGTATGAGTGTAGCCCTCGTTGATTACTTGCGCACTATAGTTATCAGCAAAGAGAACTGTTCCCCCATTTACCATTAATCTAAATCCACCTATTCGCGCATTTTCTTCATCCGAGATTTCAATTGAACTATTGATAATTATAGACATCTCGTAACTATTGTTTGCCGCCCATTCCTGTGGAATGCCGTTAATTATTACCGAAGTTAATTGTGATTTCGCGCCATGGCATAGACATCCATCATTACCAATTTCTCCTACTCCTGATGGAGCGCTATGTGCCAACGGAGATGAAAATAATAGAATGAAAAATAGTAATGAGACCAGTAATTTATTTCTATTGGCTCTCACTATTATCAAGTGCATTTCTCTCTCTCCAAAATGAACTTATTTTGTATTATTCAATTCTTATGTAAACAGACACTCAATTATGAATCTCTACTCTCCAAGTAATTTCTACTGATTGGTTGAACATATTTGAAACACTACAGTATTTTTCATGGCTCTTTGCTACGACTCGTTCTACAAGTTTCTGTGGAACATCTCCTGTGACATGGTATACCATTTCTATTGATGTGAAAACCCGTGGAGAGTTTTCTGCTCTCTCGCTATCTAATTCGACCCACACTTTGGAAAATTGTCGCTCTTTCAAGCCAATTACGACGTCTACCAAAGAGCACGCGCCGATCATTTGCAGTGTTACTTGCATAGGACTTGGCCCTTGTTCCCAATCCAAATTGAGACTCTGTCCATTGGAATTAGTACATTTCAACCCATGTTGGCCAAACCATTCAACCTTGCTCTGCATGACACTACCATGCTGCCACAGGTTTTGAAATGCTTGTACACATTATTACTAATTGAGCGGTTGATTCTTGAAGGGGGTGCCGGTGGCTCAGTACGAGTGCTATGTCTGGAACTGCAATAACTATGGTAAATGGTCTTCTTAATGTACCGAATGACCCAATTATCCATTACATCGAAGGTGATGGTATTGGAATTGACATCACTCCTGTAATGATAAAAGTAGTCAATGCTTCAATTGAAAAAGCATATTCTGGTCTAAAGCAAATCGTTTGGTCAGAAGTATTGGCTGGTGAAAAGGCGTTCAAGGCAACCGGTGAATGGTTACCCGAGGAAACTCTTGATGCAATGCGCACTGGATTAGTATCGATAAAAGGACCACTCACAACACCAGTTGGTGGTGGAATTAGTTCTCTCAATGTTGCGCTTAGGCAAAAATTGGATCTATATGCTTGTGTTAGGCCAGTACGCTGGTATGAAGGAACTCCATCTCCAGTGAAGTCTCCAGAAAATGTCGATATGATTATTTTCCGTGAAAATTCAGAAGATGTATATGCAGGGATTGAATGGGAAGCAGGTTCTCCTGAAGTCAAGAAGGTCATCGATTTCTTACAAAATGAAATGGGAGTTGACAAAATACGTTTCCCTAATACATCAGGAATTGGAATAAAGCCTGTTAGTCAAGAAGGGACTGCTCGTATTGTAAGAGCTGCAATAAAATATGCAGTTGATAACGATAAGGAAAGCGTCACTTTAGTTCATAAGGGTAACATTATGAAATTCACAGAGGGTGGATTCCGTGACTGGGGATACCAATTAGCGAAGGATGAATTTGGTGCGAGTGAACTTAATGGAGGGCCATGGTGCACTCTTACAAATCCAAAAACTGGTAATACCATCATAATCAAGGATGTTATTGCAGATGCAATGCTTCAGCAAATCATCCTAAGACCTTCAGAATATGGCGTCTTAACAACTATGAATCTCAATGGAGATTACATCTCTGATGCATTGGCTGCACAAGTTGGTGGAATCGGAATTGCCCCTGGTGCCAATATCAATTACGACAATGGCATTGCAATATTTGAGGCAACTCATGGAACTGCTCCAAAGTATACTGGAATGAACAAAGTCAACCCTGGTTCACTCATCCTATCTGCTGAAATGATGCTTCGACACATGGAATGGCACGAAGCTGCTGACCTGATTGTGAAGGGAATGGAAGGAGCAATATCTGCTGCTACAGTTACATACGATTTTGAGCGTTTGATGGATGGTGCTACTCTATTGTCATGTAGTGATTTCGGAGATGCAATGATCTCCCATATGTAATCATAATATTTACAATCGCAGAATTAATGAGCAGTTATTTACTTACCGTGTTAAGTTAATATTCACATTTATATCCATTTAAGGATAAATCGTTCATGTCCGAATCCATAGATTTAGAGTTCTGCTATTCTTAGCAACTCCAAATCCAAATCGTTCTTCAAATGCTCTTGCGACCATAGTAAAGTCTCCATCGCGGGTAGCGATTAAAACAGTACCAATTCCACGTAATGGTTGGTTTGCTAAGTGCGTTGCAATTTTGATAATATCAATGTCTGGTTCTTCTGGATAGATATCTCTATCCTCGATTATTGTTCGCAACGGGTTTCCTCTTGTACGCTTCATAGCGGTCAATTCTTCGTATATGTCAGTATATTCTAAGAGGAATTTGTTTACTGCTTCGGTGTTTTCGGGATTATTGGAATCGGCTTCTGCATGCAAATCAAGAGGCTTCCATGTGCTGAAATCTGATACTATACTTTCAACCAATTCAGAAACTACTTCTTCTGTTAGAACCGATTCTAATATTTCAGGCGAAACTAATGAATCTGAAAATCGACTTTTTAGTCTATCAATCCCCTTAGCCAAAGATCTCAACTCGAACTGAACTATCTTAGGTAGCCACAATTTGACTCTATCATCCTTAGCCCGATTTAGAAGAACGTTATGGAAATTTCCAACTCCTGTGATGTCCAGGCTGGCATCAGCACTCAATTCAAGACGGATGGCTAATCTTTGGACCAAGGAATCAATCAAAATATTTGTATCAACAATAACCAATGGAGTCAATTTTAAATGTCGCAGATATCGTCTCTTCGAAGTAGTGATTTGATTCTTGTATTGGGTGAATAAGGTACGTTCAGAGTCGGCTAATAGGCCCAATTCAGTAGGAGTGAATTTGCCCGAGCTTTGTGCTCTTTCTAAGAACATTAATCCATCGATCGCTTTCTCTTCAGCAGTATTATGTGCTAAGGTGTAGACTTCTTGCGGTGTTGGATTACCTTGCATCAGTTGAATGAATAGGGTGTCTGGAGAGTTTCTTTGTCTACGACGATTCTTTTGAAGTGAATTAAATGCTGCTGTAACCCTTCCTGCGAACGGTTCACGCGGTAAAGGACGCGGGTGTTCAAGATGATATGACCTTAGCAAATCCAATTCGTCATCTGCAAAATATTTACGTTGGAACTGCTCCATTTCACCTTCAGCGTTTTCTTCACTAACCATTTTTGTCCTTTGTACAAATTCTTTGAGTATTTTTGTTGCTTCATCGGTTTTTTGGTGGGTTGCAGTAAAAGATACTTGGAGATAAAGTTGGAAGCGGCGTGTCAATGCAGTTTTTAAGGCTGGTTGAGCCTCTAATAGTTCAATTGCTTCTTTCCATTGTGAAGCGAATGCTAGATGAATCAAAGCCTTCCGATATAGCATGATAGAATGTTCATAATCAAAATCTTCATGATCTCCGGCCTTTCTATAATCTCTTGCAGAATTCAATTCATCCCCGTTAGATGCTGAAACTGCCGCCCTTGTTAGAGTGTGCCAAGGAGATAATGGATTATTAATTTGGTACCATGCTACAAGTGATGGCAATCCAATATCATGCTCCAAAACAAGATGGCGTACAGTGTGAATTAGGCCTGTGGAGATATTATCTGCCTCTAGAATTGAGTCAAGTGTAGTTATGGCTTCGGCATCTTGATCTCCATTTTGTAACATTAAACCAACGCGGTTCAATCTCAAGGTTGAAATTACTGAATTGAACAAGTTTTGTTCCATCAAACTTAGACTTGCTGCTTCCACGCAAGTACTCAAATCATCGAGGCTTTTTGATGAGGCTATCCCATCACCGCCATCTTTGAGTGCTTGGCGTATTTCTCCGAATGCTTTCAAGCCGCCTTTGTCCAATAACGAAGTGAGCCGTTCATCGTCGATGGTGGAGCCTTCAAGTAACATCAAAAGCGCTTGTGATGTGCTAGAAAATATATCTGGGGCAACAGTATTATGAATATGAGTTAGTGCGATTTTCCTTGATTCTCTAACACTCTCCCATAGTTCATTCTCCTTACCAGCGGCAAGAATATGGGCGACGAAAAGTGTTTCATATGGATGAGCAATAGCTAGTAACTCGTCATTTGTGATTATTTTAGCCAATCTTTGCAATTCCATTGTTTGCGTGAATAGTGGAATTGCTAAAACAATTACTCGTTCCCACGCTTCACCATCAAAATCCTGCAATATTTTCATCGTTAAGTTTCTAGAATTGACATCAATAGATTGGGAAGATGAAATTTGTATAAGTGCCATTTCATCTAGATGAGGTATCTGTTGATTCAACCATTCAATCGCTGAATCTCCTGGTAAATCTGCAATTAGAGGTAGCAAGGTAGTAAGATCCGCCCCCGATTCTAATTGTAATGAAATCAATACCTCAACCGCTTCTTGGCCTTTTCCTTCTCTATGTAATGCGGATAGTCTCCACCATTGTAACTCTTCAATTTGAGATTGCTTTGAGTCTCCTTGGCGCAGTATTTCAAGACCGTTATTCAATTCTTCACTTGATAATTCACCTGCGCTTACAGGAGGGTTTCGCCAAGCAAATAATCGGCGAGCTTGCGACAATGAATCATCTCCAGCAATACTGCGGCTTTGTTGCCAATCGTTGACTACACCGTTCTTTAATTGTGAATAATCTGATAATTCGGCTGCTAATTCAGAGTCTGACTTAGCTAATTCTTTCAATGACTCACTCGCATCCGAACCACTTGCCAACTGTAATAGAACACTGATGATTGAAGAAGGTCCGGTTAAATTCAACAGTTCAGAATCAATCTTCAAGTTTCTTTGATTCTTTAACTGACTAGCGACCTTTTGGTATGCGACATGAATTGTTGCATCGTTCGAAGAACTGATTAATGTGCTCAAAACCGTTGCTAATTCTTTGCTATTTTCAACATTAATTCTTCCGAGCGAAGTATTTATTTTGGCACTGGTTTGCTTCTTGACCTTTGCCTTAGGGAAACCTGCAAAGATTCCTAGAACTCCAGTTTTTTCACCGATGGAAACCCATGCTGGATGTACTCCTTTTTCTAAACATGAATCGCGGAGGGATGCTTCAGTTGAATTCCAATCGTCATCCCAGTCATCACTTTTGAGGATTTTATGTACCAGTAAAGTTGCAAGCCGGTATGGGTCACTTCCCGAATCTGGCAGTAAGGCCTCTTGTGGAGAAGGTATCCAATCTAGTGGGTCTGATGATGATGCACCGCGTCCTCCGCGGAGATTGCGGCGGCCTACTGACTTCTTACGAGACGGGGTGTTTTCGTCCTCATCTACTGCAGGTGCTTCGACTTCATCTATCGCTAGATAGACAAATGTTCTGAACGGCTTAGCAAGCATTTTCCATTCAGCAATCTTTGAAATTATAATCTGCCGTTTATTTTTTGGCACATTGTTCTGGAATGCTTTGTCGAGGCAGATTTTCATGAGGTTTTCCGGCATTTTCTCACCCCTACGGGTGGTCGCTGTGCCACCTGTCTTTCAATGCACCGCCGGAAATTCGTAGATGGTTATGACAAAATCAAACTATGAGGGGCGCCACAGCATAACATGACGGGGTATTAGTTTGGACATCGTTAGACTCATTGCATTACTGCTGCACCCCCTTTTAGCATCCACTCTTGTGGCTTGGGTTTGGTGGCAATACTCTTGGAAAAAGAAGTCTCATGAACTGAAGGGTGAACAACGCGCCGAGCACCTTGAAATGCATGAACAGAGAGGAGAAAAACTGCTATGGGCTGCGATAATAGTGGCCCTGGTAGCAGTTGCTGGAAGAGCGGTTGCTGGTTGGAGGACTCATGGAGATTTCACGGCAGAAATTTGGCCAACCAGCATCCATGGAATTACCGGACCCATTGGAATTGTAATTCTTTGGCAACTTTCTAGGATGGGTAAAAAGGCAAAACTTGCCCGTGAACAGGGTGATTCTTTTTCAAATTTGAAACTGAAACATGGAAGAATGGCAGATATAGTTGTTGTATTAGTATTCATTCATTCTTTTCTTGGCTTCCTCTATATCTTTGCAGTCCTTTGATAAATTTGTTTAAGCGGCTACACACTTCGTTGATATATAAAATCAATCGGAGCAGCAAATGTGGAAAGTACTACTGACCCGAGTATGCTCGAAGATCGAGTGTTTTTCAAATTAGGATTATTTATTCACGACCATAATAAATTGGTTCTCGTTTTGGGTCTAATCTCTTGTATACTTATGACCAGTCTTGTGGGTTTAGGTGCTAATTGGTCTGAAGCATTTGGTGAAGATGATGTAGAATCGCTCCAAGCCAGCAGTTTGCTATCTAACTCATTCAAACAAGACAATAAGAGCACGGGACACAGTTTTAATCTACTCGTTTATCATCCAACACTAACAGATAATGATTCTGAATGGCGTCAATCAATAATGCTAGCATTAGAAGACTTTTCAAAAAGAGATGATGTCAGTATTTTGTATTCCTGGCAGGTTGCTGAGGTAGAACATTTAGATTATGTCGCATATACTGAACGTGGTTTCATTGCCCAGAATATTATTACCATTGAAGGTGATAAGACTCATGCCAAAGCTGTTTTTGATAAAAATCAGGAATCTGTTAGTTTTGAGGGAGAATTTGTTTCTTGGAAGACTGGAAGCATTGCGGTTGAGTGGACTTTTGATAATAGAATTTCAGAAGATTTAGTCAAAGCAGAAATTGTTTCCGGCCCTCTAACATTAATCATTCTCGCCTTAGTATTCGGCTCAATTATTGCAGCCTTCTTGCCGATAGGAGTCGGCATTGCGACCGTTGCTGCTGCAATGGGTATGACCATTTGGTTGAGTAATGTTACAGATGTGACTCAATATTCAACCAATATCATTACATTGATTGGAATTGGAGTTTCAATAGATTATTCACTGTTTTTAGTAAATCGCTTTAGAGAAGAATTAGCCATTGGCAGAGATGTTAGAACTGCGGTTGCGATGAGTACTGCAACCGCTGGTAAAGCGGTATTTTTCTCGGGAATAACAGTTGCAATTGGTTTGATGGGAATGTTATTCTTCAAGAATACAAGTCTTCCGAGTTTGGGGATTGGTGGCACTGTTGCAGTTTCTATTGCAATGGTATATTCGACCATTGTCCTCCCTGCAGTAATGTCCATTCTCGGGAAGCGGGTCGATATGGGAAAAGTTCCATTCGCTTTCAATTTAGAGGCAAGAGAAGAAGGGTTGTGGGCGAATATCGCAAACAAGGTCATGGATCATCCTTGGAAAGTTCTGATACCTGTTCTCATTCTTTTGGTTGGCGCTGGCGCTCCGTTTATGTATGCTGAGTTTTCTCTATCTTCATGGTCTGCATTACCACCTGATGATGAGTCTCGCCTTGGTAAAGAAATCATTGGTGATGTCTGGCCAGAGCAATCATCAAATCAATTATTTTTGGTAATTGAATTGGATGGGGCAGATGTTTTCGAAGAAGATAATTTGCGAGCCCAATACCAATATATTAACTCTCAGATAAGTGATGATAGAGTCCTCAGTGCAAGTGGTATTGGACTCCCTGTTGGTTCCATGAATGAATCGCAAGTGGTCTCCTTCTGGCAGACTCCAGACGAATATTTAAACGAGACTCAAATTGCTCTTCGTAACATGATTAGAAATAATTTTGTAAGCGGTGATGTGACATTTATTATACTAAATTTAGTAGGTGAACAGACCAGTGTTGCATCAAGAAATGTTGTGGAAGAAATTCGTGATGAAAGACACATATTGACCGACCAATTATCAGGAGAGAACGACTATCTGGCTGTTGCTGGGTTTGCCGCATATAATGCTGATACCCTTAACTCAATAGCCGAAAACCTGCCAACTGCTCTAGCGTTTATTTTTATTGCCACCTCTGTATTGATTTTCATTCAAGTTCGTAGCGTGATAATACCAATCAAAGCAATAGTAATGAACATTCTTTCAATTTCTGCATCCTTTGGAATGCTTGTATGGGTCTTCCAATGGGGCTATGGTGATGTATTGTTGAATTTTACTGCCCAGCCAATTGATTCTGGCAATCCAGTGATAATGTTCTGTATAGTGTTTGGACTATCAATGGATTACGAAGTCTTGATGCTTTCAAGAATCCATGAAGAATGGGAAAGGACTGGTGATAACACGTTAGCAGTTGCCAATGGACTTCAGAAGACTGGTGGACTAATCACTGGGGCGGCTGCGATCATGGTTGTTGTTTTTGGCTCGTTCGGTCTATCCTCGGTTATTATCCTCAAGCAAATTGGGCTTGGACTTGCATTAGCAATCCTAATCGATGCGACATTGGTACGCGCCTTAGTAGTTCCAGCAACAATGCGACTTATGGGCAAATGGAATTGGTGGACACCATCATTCCTTAAGCCAAGAAAAAAGAACAAAGAAATCAATGATATTGAATCCGAATGAATCTCATTCACTTTCCATGATTTTTAAATCAAAGTCTTTTTCGCCTTTGCTTTGGCCCGATGATAGGAAAAACCACATCAATGGTAAAATGAATAATGAATTAATATTCTTGCCCGTAGATGCAGAAAAGACTGATTCGAATTTAATGAAAGACTGTGCATCCTTTGAACCAGGTTCAGGTGGACTTTCTATGACCGCACTATGGTTTTCAGCAGCGACTAATCCCAAATCATAACCACTGTATTCCATTTCAACTGAAATTCCAAAGGAATACAAACTCATATCAGATTTTGTAATGGGATGAAGGTATGAACTGTCATTGTCATTATCACTAGAATAGTAATTCTGATTACCATCTCCTAAATCAGCAATAAATGCAATCGGCATTATCAATACAAAACATAGTAATGTAATAGCCCAAACTGATGCTCTTATTTGCATAGCAAAACGCACATGTAATGCTAATAAAATTTCACTCAAAACGAGTAATACTAAGAAAAGAAGTGTTAGTGATTTACTATTTTCCAAATAATTAGTTTCTTCACTAGATGCTGTATCTTCTTGGTTTGTAGTTTCCTCTATACCATCTACTGAAGAGTTTCTAGTGTAGGTATAGAGTAGAAAGGCTGTTGCTTTCTCAATATCAACATCGATCAGCGTTTGATCCTTATCCATAGCAATAAGGGCATGGAATTCGGTTGGCGCTGGTTGTCCTTCCGTATAGGCTCCATCAAACTCCACAACAAGCCATGCTGATTGAGTGATATGCAAAGCGATGAATGCTGCAACGAAGACTCTAATCCAACTACTCAAGTTGGAAGGGGGCTGTCGTAATGACATATTCCCCTTCCTACCTAATAGCAAAATCAATAATTCGTTGGAATCATTCCTCTTCACGGTTGCGAACCGCTGCAATCAATCCTGCTAGAATTGTTACAGACAAGAGCGCTGCTGGCGATGCGAATGGTAATAATCCGCCTTCCTCAACTAGTTCTTCAGCTGTTGGAGGTGTAGTGGATTGTCCTGGCCCTTCATTGCCAAGTCCTAGAGATGCTGGGTCAATACCAGCTTCGATGAGGGCTTGTTCTATATCGGCAGTGTTGTGAGTGCTTACATCAACAATCTCGGCTAGAGTGGTCTGTCCAGAAGCAGTTGCTGCTGCATCTACTGCGGTTTGTCCGGTGATGTAATTGATGCTTACAGGAACTGTAGGGGGGTTGTCCATTCCAGCAGTAGTAGGTCCAAACATTGTTTGCCATTCATTTGCAGTTTCATCGTGAACATATAGCCCCATTCCTACAACTGTAGCATGATTATTACTCCACAGGAATATTCCTTTGCCGTCATCATAAGGGAAGTCTTCATTTGGTTCTAAGTCCTCGAAAACTTGCTCCATATTTTGACCAAACGATTCCAAAACACTTTCAAAGTTAGAATTGCCAAATGCATCTGCAATATCCATCAATTTCTGACTTGGTTGAGGTTCGTCTTCAACGGAAAATTCGTCCGACGTTTCTGAGGAATATAGAGTTCCAGTGGCATCATAAATATCTACTACAAC
>ERZ891418.217-NODE-217-length-21040-cov-16.438837_pt1 | contig 21040 bp, 10 predicted proteins | sample MGYA00521236_ERZ891418 | MGnify/ENA primary metagenome ERZ891418 (study PRJEB32303, sample SAMEA104408696) | aquatic metagenome | biome: Brackish water; feature: Chemocline; material: water | place: Baltic Sea | collected 2014-10-18T10:34:00 | depth 100 m ... | reverse complement strand
CGAAGATGAGGGGCATCAATCAGCATTTTTGCTGAATTCTTCGCAGTATCAAAAATGGATGTTCCAAATTCGAAATCAATTCTCTTTAACTGGAACCGGTGCGAGAAATCTGCAACAAAGAAAAGGGTGATCAAGGTTTGGGCAACGATGATACATGTATCAGCCAATTCACTGTATTGGATATCTGTGAACGATGGTAGAAAGAACAAGAGCCAAGCCCATCCAAGAACCAGCAACTGCAATGGCCGCGACCGTTCCCGAACAATCTTTACAATCGCTGCATGGTCTTTCAAGATTGATTCTGCAACAAACACACCTCCGCACATCATGGTTAAACCCAATCCCAGCATCGGATAGAGAATGGATAACTGACCTTCGTTCCAATTTTCAAACAAAGAAATTTCAACAATCAAAAACGCAAAAGCAGTAATTATATTTGTCAACCCCAACATCATATGAAGTGGGTCTCTTGTATTCTCCAAAACACTTAGACCACCAAGGAGGTTTATTTCTACAGTTGAATCATTATTATGTTGCTGTAAATTTTGCGAAATAGGAGCGAGGTTTTCATCCACATCTGGATCCACATCCTCAGTAATGGAATCGTGTTCGCTAGGCAGTGTTGCCTCTTCACTGTCTAAAGATTTTGAATCTTTGGTTACAGGGCGTACCAATTCAGGAGAGGTTGCTAACTTATTCGCCCACTCGCGCAGTTCAGGGGATGTTACTGCTTGGACATCTTCGTCATTAAGCGGCGAACCATGTTCAGTGTAAAGCCATCGCGTTTTTATTTGAATAGGTCGTTCTGAAACGTTCGATGACATGAAAAGAAACTCTCCTGCTTTTGCTGATGATAATATGTCGAGATATTCATCGATACTATCTCCAGGAAGCATCGGTTCAACTGCTTTTTGTTCCCGAACATCAAACACTTTGCCCAAGAGGGTTGTATTTGCTTGAGATAAAATCTTGTAATCGACATCCTTCAAATTCTGAGTTGCTAATGCGCAAGAGACACCATATTTACGCCCCTGTTTAAAGAGTAACTTGATCATGTTTTTTGCTGGTGGATTGTAAGGGTGCGGGGGTAAATAAGGTGCTACTTCGTCAATAAAGTACAACAGATTAATGTCTTTTTTTGAGGCATCGAGGGTCATCATCCAAGCGTAAATAGCTCGGGAAATCTCCAATAAGAAGGTTTGTTGAGCCTGCTCATCATTCAGGGATTTCATATGGATGATGTTAATCGGGATTAGCCCTTCTTTTGAAGGAGTGCGCATTATATCAATATCGAGCGGCACCCCCGAAGAAAACATCAATTTGTTGATCCCAGTATCTAATGTTCGAATTCTTCTACTAAGATTTTCAATATCATTCCCCTTCAAGAAACCATCGAGCAATTTTTTAAGTTCCTCTTCTCGACCCCATTGTTCAAAAGTCTCACGTGGGTTTTGAATGAGATCTGCTAGTGCAGTGAAATCAGCAGGGGTATCTTTCATATCCACTGAATGGCTAAGTAATTCGTTAAGAAATGCTTTGACTTGCGCTGTCTTTCCTTGTCCATCTTTAAATCCGGCAAGAAGAGTAAATCCTCCCGCCATGACATCGATGTAAGCAATTTTATCCTCAGATTCAATTTCTTCTGGAACTGATTTGAATGGATTAATGCATAACGGCAAACCTTTTGTTTTTGTGGGTGTCCAAATTCGAACTTCAGCAATTTTAGCATATTGCTTTGCTCGTTTGAGGTCTCCTCCGTTTTCTTTTACAGTTTTCGGATCTGCAAGTATAGTCAGGCGACCTAAGTCACCTTGTGGGTCGATAATCAAAGACGGTATACCCGCCATAGTTGCCTCTTCAATAAGCGCTTTAGCTGCTACCGTTTTCCCGGAACCATTCGTTCCAATCAGAGCAATGTGTGTACGAAGCAATTCTGAATCAAATGAAAAGGCCTCCCCCGATTTTTGATAATTACCAATCTGTAAGGCAGACATAAAGCCCCTAGAATCCCGTATTTTATCAATCCATCCCTGATGGAGTTCTTCCCAACCCAGTGAGTTTGAGTAATAACTGAATGAGTTGAATGCTCGTACCGGAATACTAGCCGTAAATATCACGACACAAGCTCGCTTTGCACATTTAGATTCCATAAATAGGACCAAGAAATGATTGATAATTTAAATAGTTGTTTTTTATGAGAAAAAAATATGACAAACAGAACCACACTTTTTATCTCTCATGGCGGAGGTCCCATGCCACTCTTGGGCGATAAAGAGCATGTAGAGATGATTCAACAATTGAAGCAAATCAGAACGATGATAGAAAAACCATCTGCTATTCTTTTGGTAAGTGCTCATTGGGAAGAATCGATAGCAACGGTAACAACATCAAAAGCCCCTTCGCTCCTCTATGATTACCATGGTTTCCCCGAAGAAGCATATAGCATTAGATATCCTGCAAAAGGAGAGCCTCAGCTTGCGCAGAGAGTTCAAGAGGCTCTCTCCGAAGTGGGAATTCCTGTTCAAACTGATGAGAACAGAGGCTTTGATCATGGAATGTTTGTTCCCTTATCCATACTCTACCCTGAGGCAGACATTCCAGTAGTCCAGCTATCATTAGTCAATTCGCTTGAACCGAAACTGCATATCGAAATTGGCAAGGCTCTGGCAAAGGTCTCCTATGAACACCTAATGATAATTGGGTCTGGTTTCACATTTCACAATTTACGCAGCTTCTTTTCTCCGCTAACAGAAGAAATAAAGAAGAAGAATATTTCATTCGAAAATTGGATCGAAACCACTCTTACAAATAAGGATTTTAGTGAGGCTGAACGTGAAAATCAATTAGTACATTGGGAAGAGGTTCCTGGGGCAAGATTTTGCCACCCCCGTGAGGAGCACCTGATTCCACTTCACCTCTGTTATGGCGTAGAACAGAAACCTGCTACAGACTATTTTAGGGTTAAAATTCTCAACATGGATTCGAGCTTCTTTCTATGGAACTGAGAGAGTTGAATGGAGGGGGCCTTGTATTGTGGAAGGTGAAGAAAAGAAGACGGTTCTCTAAATCCTCGTCATTGTTTTGTCTCACCTCATTGGTTGTAAGCTCATTTGACTGCATGTAGATCTGAGTCTAACAGTGAACATAAATCTATAGAAGAATGCTCGTACCGAAACGTTAGAATTGGAATGAATATATCATTAACAATCAAAATGAAATTCTAAGGTCGGTATGAGCACGAAGGTCAGCAATAGATTGCTTAGTGCTCGCACCGAAATTTTAAACTCACAATAGTGAGCGATAAATTGCTTCATAATCAGCTGCATTATGGTCATATGTATATTTGGATAAAACACGCTCTCGTCCAAGTTGTGCTTGACGAACTCGGCCTTCAGGGTCATCTAAGGCAGCATTAACAGCCATTGCCAAATCACTTGGATTACCACATTCAAATAAACTTCCTACAGTCTCATCAATCATCTCAGTTAATGGTGCTTGGTTAACGGTTACAACAGGTGTTCCACTGGCTAATGATTCAAGAGGAATCAATCCCTGACCTTCATAATAACTTGGATAAACAACTAAATCAGCACTTCTGAAATGTTGTGCAAGATTTTCAAATGACATTCCACCTTTGATGAAAACAGCATGACCAACACCTAGTTTTTTCGCTTGCTTAAGCAGTGTTTTCCTCATATGCCCTCTTCCAATAATACACAGCCTCGCACCTGGATGCTTTGCAAGTATTTCTGGCATTGAACGCAATAATGTAAGGTGCCCTTTTCGGGCAACTAGGCGACCTACTGCCAATAATAGTGGAGTGTTCTTACTCGGTCTTCCGGACAGAGAATCTTCGTCGGCTGCATCGTATTCTTGACGTAATTTTTCATGGGCTAATTGTTCATCTTCATCATCATGGTTCAATGGCCTAAACACAAGGTGGTCAACACCGTAAAGAATTGTTTCACAACGCCAATTATCTTGAGGACTATACCAGCGTTTGAATTCTTGTTTAGTCGAATTACTTATTGCAACAGATACAGATGATTCAACAATTCCTGCTTTTTCATATCTGGCATACCAAGAACCAGTTATCAGTATTGCCAAGTCGTTTGGATTCTTCCAAGTCGCCGCCTCGCGATGCTTTGCAGCAAGTTTCATTCCTTCTTTTTCACCGAACCATGAACCATTTAATGCAGAAACGACTGGTGCAATATTATCTTTAACAAACCTATATTCCTTTCTTGTCCAAGAAACAAGTGGCAGCAATGTGTGTACAATATCGACCTTTTCAATTTTGTTCAAACGAGTTAATGCTTTCAATGCATGCTTTCCATAAGAACGAGTAAATGCCATTGGTAACTTTAACCAAGGCACTTCAATTATTGCAACTCCTTGCTGAGCGGGTGCAATACCGCTATGTGTTCTTGTAATAATTGTAATTTGATGTCCTAATGATGCTAAATGTCCAGCGAGATGGAATACCACAGAGCCAATACCGCCCCATCTGGGAGGGTATTCACCAGATATCATCGCTATGTGCATCAACCCTTCCACAATTGTTTAGCGTTTCAATATCACCTATCCAAAATTGCATATCTAGCATATTATCTCTCCAATGCCTTCAAGGGGGTTACTCTTGTGGGCAGGATATGAGCGAAGTTCTTCCAGTAACAGTAACTGTTATTCTTCCTACCCGCAATGAAGAAGAGGCACTGGGTCCAACAGTTGACGCAATCCCAAGGGGTTGGTGTAAAGATTTAGAAATAATGATAGTTGATGGTAATTCAACTGATAGAACTAGAGAGATAGGCTTAGAAAAAGGTATTAGAGTCCATTTGGAAGACAGAAAGGGATATGGTCGAGCATATAGAACTGGTTTTGATATAGCTTCTAACGAAATCATTGTAACAATGGATGCAGATTGTACTTATCCAGCAGAAGTTATACCACAATTGGTAAAGAGATTACTTGATGATGAATTGGATTTCATCTCATGTGATCGTTTGAGCCTAGCAGAAGATGGTTCAATGTCAGGATTACATGGCTTTGGTAATTGGGGATTATCTTTCACTGCCCGTATGTTATTCGGCTATGGTCTAAAGGATTCACAAACTGGAATGTGGGTATTCCGTAAGTCCATTTTCAATGATGATAGAATGAGGCCAACCAATGATGGTATGCCACTTTCAGAAGAGATCAAAATTCTTGCCCGTAAATATTTGGGTAAGAAAAAAGCAATTGAGATTTCAGTACCATATCGGCCTAGAGTCGGAGAAGCAGAAATTCATACATGGGGAGATGGGTGGAAGAATTTCAAATTTTTATTCGCTCGCCGTCTTGGAATTAATAGAACATTAACACCTTGGGGCGGAAGGGATTCTAATCCAGATTCTTCAAAGGGCGATTTACCCGAGCAATCGTCATAAGCATAGAATCAAAGGTAAGTGGTGTAAGCCCTATTCATGGCAGAAGACGGAATTGATGCTGTACTGGTTGGGTCTCTCAATCCAGAAACGGAAAGTCCAAGCAATGAGTTGAATATTGCATTGGGTTCTACGATTGCAATTTCATTCATATTTTTATTACTCGCAGCAGTATTAGGACCTGCTTTAACGACAGGAAACAATACGAATGTTGATGACGAATCCGAATTCCAAGGAGTACAGGTTTACTTTACTTGGAATGAGCCTGAATATATGCCGCGTCACGATGAATGTATTGACCCTGATAACGGTCAAGATGCAGGTTACGAAGGCTACGGAGTCGGATATGAACCGAGTCTTTCAATCGATAGTCAAGGCAACTTGTTCGTGACTGCTCACAAGGATTTAGGTTGGGGCGGCGAAGGAACGCCAACAGCCCTTGTTTTTGGAGGCGACCCCGGATTATGGTATGCATGTAGCGAAGGAGATAGCACCTCTTGGGATTACTGGGCATCATGGTTTTGGATTTCAAATGATAACGGTGAAACATGGGGTCATGGCTCTGAATTCGAACCAACACCAGGAAATATGTTGTTATCATGTCCAACTAATCTAGGTGCATGTGCGGAAGGAGCTTCACAATGTTTAGGGGATGAAGGAGATATTGCAGTTGATGCAAATGATATGGTTTACTATCTTGATACTACTTTGGAAGATAACTGGTGGCATATCTTCTCTGATGGTGGCAACACCTACGAATCGGGTGCTTGTGCTAGAATGAATACAATGGCTGCTGATGACCGACCTTGGGTTGCTGCTCAAGGGGATGGAATTATTCACTATCTTGGTAACTCAGGGGCATCTCCTCCAGAATGTACCCTTGATTCTGGAAGATACTGGTATTATCATTCAGAGAATGGAGGTAACTCATTCTCTCAGTGTTATTCAATGCCGGGGGGCTGGTCAACTATTTCTAGTCAAAAAGCAGGCCCATATGTATTCGTTGCACAAGAAGATGCAGATTCAGATTCAGGAACAGTACATGTTAGAGTGAGCGATGACTATGGTCGAGGAACAGGGCCAGGTCCAAGCGATGGTTCATGGGCAGCACCACTTGATGTTGGTCCAAGAGAAGGAAATTGTCCAGAAGGTTATCCCGTTGTCAACAATAACGAAGGCGGCATGGTTGTTGTTACTTGGGCAGATTGTCCAAATGGCAACACTGGTGCTTGGGAAATGCGTGTAGCGGTTTCATATGATAACGGAACTAATTGGTCATCATGGAACGCCACAGCATTTGACCGAGGAATTAACATGTATCCTTTCGTTTCAATCACCGAAGATCAAGTGGTAAGTCTTGCTTTCTATGGCTTGGATTTTGACCAAAATAACAGTGAAGATGGCTATGTAGCTGGAAAAGATTGGTTCCTCTATGCTGGTGCTTTGAAAGAACCCCAAGAAGGCGATGTATGGGATTTCAGAATCGTTGACCCGACTCCACTTCACACTGTTACTGCCTATGAGGAAAGTAGCGGCGATACCCATGCACTTCACGATTTCTTTGAGACTGTAATGTCACCAGATGGATCTTGGATGGGTATTGCATACCAAGAAAATGTAGGACTTCATCCGTTTGAAGAAAATGAAGAGCAACGATACATTAAATTCATTCGCGGAGATATGTCTGCTAGTCATAGCATCATATCCGATAGCGAATCAGATAATCTCGAAATGCCATTTTTGAACCCCTACGATATTATTGCTAGTGTTAGGCCTGATTTGTACTGAGGTATTAACTTGAACAGAATCGAAAAACGCTGGCTTAACCAGCGATTTCCGGAATTCAAAATGTTTGATGAAGATGGTGAACAGGTTTCCAGCACTTCTCTTATTGGAAAATGGAGTGTAATCTTTTTCTATCCGAAAGATGAAACACCAGGCTGCACTATTCAAGCGAGGACCTTTGCGAAATATTATGGTGCCTTTCTTGCATTTAATTGCCAAGTAATTGGAATCTCATCTGGGACTCAACAATCTCATAAAGAGTTCCAATGTAATTCTAATTTACCTTACTCCTTACTAATTGATAAAAAGTCAACATTGCGCCGCAACATGGACTTAGGAAAAACGCTTGGAAGGATTCCAAAAAGAGTAACATTTATCATCGATGAAATGGGCGTTATCCGTTATATTTTTGATTCACAATTCGCGGTAAAAACACATGTTGCTAAGGCTCTATCATTTCTAAAAACAAATTCAAACAATTATCAGTTATGAGAAGGTTGTTCTTTATTTCTTTTTTCTGCTGAGCGAGGGGGTAATTGATAGGTAGCCCCTCCTATGGAGGGGCATGCTGGCAAGACGGGTAATCGCTCTCGGCTTGGCCGCGATGTTACTCAGTATTTTTCCCTCGGTCATTGCAGATGATACACTACAGGCCGCTTCGCCCCTTTCAGATGGAGTTTCAACAAATGGTTATGTTTGTTATGATGATGGCTGTTCACCTAGTGATGAAATCGATTGGTGGAAGTTTAATGCTTTCAAAGGAGATATCGTCCAAATTGGATTTACTGGTTCAATGAATAATGGTGCATGGTGGTGTCCAGGTGATGGTTGGGAAGCAGATTTTTCCTTGCATGATTCTTCTGGGGCACAAGTCGTTAGTCAAGCGATGAGCGATACTGGCTCATCGGCTTCCCTTACCACAACTATGCCAGCAGCAGGAATGGTTTATGTCAAAATTAAAGGTAAAGATAGTTGGTGTAATGATGGAGTAGATTATACCTTAAATCCATCTATTGACAAAGCAAATAGAGATACTGATGAGGATGGATTTATCGATAATGATGATGATTGTATTGATTTGGTCGGCGCTTCAACCAATGACCGCAATGGATGCACTGATACAGATGGGGATGGATGGTCAGACCCAGATTCTGGATGGGGTGTACAAAATGGTGCAGATGCTTTTGTTATTGACCCAACACAATGGTTAGATACAGATAATGACGGCTATGGTGATAATTTTGAAGGACGTGAAGGAGATCATTGCCCTTACAGCCGAGGCTATTCTAACCTAGACCGATTCGGTTGTTTAGATTCAGACGGTGATGGTTTTTCTGATGAAGACCCCGGCGCATTGAATGGACTCAGTGCTTGGCATGCCCACCCTATAGGCTCGGCAGATGCCTTCGCCTATGACAATTCACAATGGAATGATACCGATGCTGATGGCTTTGGAGATAATTGGCATGATGAATCATGGAATCTTTCTCGAGCACAATGGGGTATTGGTCAATGGTTGTTCAATACAACCACACCAGATGCTTGTCCTTTCATCACAGGAAGTTCAAATCAAGATCGCTACGGATGCCCGGATAATGATGCTGATGGTTGGTCAAATGGTGATGGGAATTGGACAATAATGAATGGTTCAGATGCATTTGTTGATGAGCCAACTCAATGGAGCGATAGAGATTTTGACGGATGGGGAGATAATCACTCCGAAGGTGCAAAGTTAATCGATGATTTTTCAGATAACCCTACTCAATGGCGTGATACCGATGGAGATGGTTGGGGAGATAACAGAACATACGGAGCCACTCAAATAGATGATTTCCCATTCGTAAACTCACAATATAGAGATACAGATGGAGATGGTTACGGTGATAATTTCACTGGTTTTGAAGGGGATGTCTGTGTTTATTCCACCGCTGAAGAAGTTGAATCCGGTTGGATTTCACACTTTGACCGACGTGGTTGTAAGGATTCCGACATGGATGGCTATTCTGACCCATCGAGCGATTGGATTTCCCATCCAGCAGGATTTGCCGATGCTTTCCCAGATGACCGTTCTCAATGGTTTGATAGTGATGATGACGAGTTTGGTGACAACTTAGAGTACTTTGATGGCCAGTCGTGGAGAGAAGCGTTTAGAGGAGATTCTTGCCCCACAACAGAAGGTTCCTCAACAATGGATAGATGGGGCTGTCCCGATTATGATGGTGATGGCTGGTCTGACCCGACAGTTCATTGGTTAGCAAGTCCCGGAGGAAGTGCGGATTCTTGGCCATATGATATCACGCAATGGCATGATATTGATGGCGATAACAGAGGTGACAATCCACTTGGAACAACCGCAGATGCCTGTGTTGATTCTGCAGGAACTTCGCGAGGTCCTATCGCAGGTGGAGATAGATGGGGTTGCCCTGACACCGATGGCGATGGTTGGTCCGATTTAGGCGATGCTTTCATCCATGAACCAACCCAATGGAGAGATTCTGATGGTGATGGATATGGTGATGAAGAATTTGGAAACCGTGGCGATGCTTGCCCAGATACTAGAGGCACCTCTCTACTCGACCGATTAGGTTGTCGAGATACCGATGGTGATGGATGGAGCGATCCTACTGATAATTGGAAAGCACATCCATTTGGTCATGCAGATGCATTCCCTACCGAAGCACTACAATGGAAAGATAGCGATGGTGATGGCTTTGGTGATGTTCCATTAGGCGCACTGCGTGATGATTGCCCAGAAGTACATGGCTTGTCAAAGAAAGACGTACAAGGCTGTCCAGATAGTAATAGAGATGGTTGGTCAAATGAATATGGTGAATTTGCAGCGGCTATAGCAATAATGGGCGAAGACCCTGCAGCATCTTGGATGACATATCTGGTCATCGGATTAGGATTTATTCTCGGTACAGCAGCAGCTCTTACCGTGCGCATTAGTAGGGATAAACTCGGAGAGGAAGAAGACTTTTTCAATGCCAAGATGACCGACGATGAGGTTTTATTAATCGCACAAGGTGAACAAATAACTGATGACGGCTTAAATTCATTAAATGGAATGATTCCATTATCTGAATTGCCAACATTACCACCACTCAACGCTGATGGAACATTACCAGATTTTCCTATGCCAAGTTTAGGAGGTGAAAACGATGCGTGATTCAAAGTTTTCATTGATGATTATTACCATATTATTCATAACTCTGTTATCACCGCAAAATAGCAGTATTGTGAGTGCTGAAGAATCCGCAACACTCTCACAAGAGGAAATGTTACTGGAAGAGGGTATTACATTGGTAGCATTAAGAAATGATACATTAGATCTTAATCAAGATGGTGAAACAGACGCTATTCGTGTTGTAGTAATGGTCAATACTAGTAGAGAATGGATTGATATGGAATTAAGATTATTAGGTGATTACAAAGACAAACAAGTGATTGAAAGTATCACTTTATCGTTCACAGGACAAACCAATGCTAGCATCATGTATGACGCGTGGTCTAGTGGTGAACATAGCCTTTCATTACAATTTGTTAATGCTGATGGCAATGTCATCACAACTTACCAACTACCTACATATTCATTGATTCCAGCATTAAAAACACCCAGAATTAACTTGCAACTGAGCGCACCCCCTTGGATAGAAACAGGCGATGAATGCCTCCTTGAGAGGAATTTTTCTGATGAGACAGGACCTCGATATGATGCCATAGGAACGAGAACTTTTTCAGGTGCACCATTTACAGTTTTAGATGACCAACCAACTTTAGATTGTTCACATTGGCCTGCTGGAGATTATCAATTAAAGGAGTCATATAGGAATGGTTTGGGACAGACTGCAGAATCATGGCTCAACTTGACTATTCACAATAAAGAAGCGCCTAGTTTTTCTTTAGAAGTAAATGGAAATTACAATTCAACAGATATTCCTTGTAAAGTCATTATGGTGGCCAATATGGTTGTTGTTGATTTCGATGAGTTTGAAAAGATTTGGAGAATACAAGGTTCAATAATTCCACAAGCAAATGGAAGTGAATTTGATTGTTCAGTACTACCTGCTGGAGTACATTTGATTTCCCTAGAAGTGATAAATAATGAAAAGATTTCATCTATTGAAGGAATCAATTTAGTGCGATTACCTGGTGATGATTTATCCACTGAAGAAGAAAAATCTCTACCATCCCGTTCTAAGGGTGAGCAAACACCTACAGAATCAGTAGGTTGGTTTTCAATAGGTGCTTTAGGACTGATTGTTAGCGTATTGGTGTACATCATACTCGTACGCGTCCAAGACGGGCCAGAGATGCGGCAACTTCCAAATCTTGGCCCTGAACCACAGATTTTAGCAGATGGTTCCCCAGATTCAGAAGGTTTGCCAACAATGACAGACGACGATGGCGTTTTGTGGAGGCAAAACGCGGATGGAGCGATGGATTGGTGGGACCAAGAAATGCGAGTTTGGCATAGGTGGTGAACATTTGATAGAACAATTATTTGATGATCCTATTCAATTTGGCCTATATGCCGTTGCCTCAATAGTAGTAATTGTAATACTGTGGCTGTTTTTCATTTGGTTTACAAAGATAAGACCTCTAAAACCTAAACTAGAGGCGGATTGGCGCTCAGATTGTGAGTTTCATGGCGAAGCAATAATCGATGGTACAAAAATAACATTTAAAAATGTCAGAAACTTTTTCTGGCGTAGCACAAAAGATTTTGATTCTAATTGGATAGATGAGGTCACAGTGGATTCTGAAGAGATCAAGGACATATGGTTCGTAGTGGACCAGTTCCATTCGATCAAAGGTCTAGCTCATACTTTGATAACCTTTGAATTTAATGACGGAATTTGTTTATCATTTTCATTTGAAACCCGCAGGGTTGTTGGCCAAAGATATCATCCATGGGATGGATTATGGCGTGCTTATGAATTGTATCTATTAGTTGGACTTGAAAGCGATATTATGGGACTTCGCACCAATGGTAGAAAGAATATAGATTACATGTTTAGAGCGGTTACTCCACCTGGAAAAGATAAGAAAATGCTCTTCGGTCTTGCGCAGAGGCTAAACACTTTAGGTAAAAAACCACAATTTTATAATTCATTATTTACTACTTGTAATACTTCAATAGTCAGTCTGGTCAACAAAGTGACACCCGGTAGAATACCATTTACTTGGAGAAATTTACTTCCGGGGTATACTCCAAGAGCTGCCTTCAAACTTGGATTGATTGAAGATTGGGGAGGTTTTGATCAAACTGTAGAGGCTTCCAGAATTGACTTGATTGCTCAAAAATGGGATGGAGAAGGAGCATATTCTGAAATGCTTAGGAAACATTTACCATAAGCGTTTCAACGTTCCATCAGTAATAATAGATGGCCTCCAAGGTGAGAGATTTGTATTTTCCCCCCTATGGATTCGTTATGTAATCCATTGGTGCTAGGCAATAATTCTTCATTGTTCAATGTCCACTTTACTCCGCTTAATTTCACACCTTTAACAGTTCCAATTGCGAATAATGAAATGTTCTTTCCTTTCTCTATAGACTCGAATATTAGGCCTTCACTAGGGGCCAATCTGGCAGTCCAGTTATCGAGGTGAAGGATTGCATTTGACTCTTGTTCGCACAGAGAAAAATAGGCACCAATTTGATGGTCCAATCTTCCTCCTTCAATTCCTATGACATCAATTTTTATAGCACCTAGGTGTTTACAATAATCTAGGGCCTTAGCCAAATCATTAGAATCTTGATCTGGCATCGGAATCACAGTAATCCCCAATTGTTCAATTTGCGATACGTTCATTTCTTGCGGAATCGAATCTAAGTCACCAACAATGAAGTTGGGAATAATATCGTTTTGCAATAATTGAACTATTGCTCCATCGCAAGCGATTACGATGTCAGAGCAATCAACCAACGGTTTCCAAATCGCTTGATTCGGCCATGTGCCATTGGCCGCGATGAGGACATTCTTAGCCTGCATGAAATAGCCCAAACTCTCTTCATTGACAAATACACCGCACGAATAATTTAGCATAAAATAGTCCTATTTTACAATTATCTCACATGACCCCCTATGGGGGTCAAACGAATCAATTAGCGAGAAGCGTTTAGAAGTAACGCTGTCGTCATGATACTATGTCGGGTGCGGATAGCAAGGCTTGGCCAATAAAATCTATGCTCCTAGCGTTCTTTTTCCTTGCCCAGATATTGACTCCTATTCTTTCAAATATGGCAGTTGAGCAAGAAGTCTTGCAGCCTGAAGAGATAGTAATGAGCACTTCTCTAGTGCCATTTTCTAATGGCTATGGTCACGACTTTGCTGGCACTGTAATTAATTTTGATGGACTTCAGGGTGCTAATGTTAGAAGTGAATCTGCATTAGATGTTTGGAGAAGTGAAGTGCTGTATTCTCAACCACTATGGGCAAACATGACCAATGAAACACCAGGAACGCCAGATCTTGTTGTCACTGGACGAGAGAAGTTGAACTTCTGTTGGTCAACACTTGAGGGTAATATTCGTGTTGCTGGGCGCTATTTAAACGGTAATTGGGATGGGTCATTAGTCGATACAGTAGCACCTGCAACAAATCAATCCACATTAGTTGATTGTGCGATTTCGGTGACAAATAACGGCAGATATCAGTTATTATATGTAGACGCCAATGATCTCAAAATGGCAAGAATTGCCTACGAATCTCCACCTTATACCTCGCAATCTTGGCATACAAGGACGATAATTGAGGATGCTAATGTGACACACTTAGAACTTTCAAACACTCTGAACGATTTGGAATGGGGATTGTTTAGAAATACGGATGGGCAATTATGGCAGGTAAGTTACACTGGCACTAGATGGCAGACAACGCTGATGGACAATGGCCCAGTTGGCGAAGATTTTGAATTATTGATTGATTCAAATGACATTATTCACATTTTGTACACATTACCATCAGATGGTGAAGTGCGTCTAATTAGAATTGAAAATGGTATTCGAGATAATCGTGTATTAGTTCGTGATAGTAATCTCGGCCAAATGATTGGAATGGGCTTGGATTCAAACTTATACGAACAAATAGCGACTTCTATTGTCGATGGCGACAATACTACAGTCCAACTCCTTCGTTCACTTTCTGGACAGGATGATGGTCGGATAGACACACAAGCAAATTGGGTTTTGTCCGGGGCCAATGATGCTGCCGAAGGAGAGTTATTAGTAGGTGATTTCAATGATGATGGATTTGATGATTTTGCTTATAATAACCCTTTGGCTAATAGCAATGGACTGATTGAAAATGGTCAAGCGACTATATATTTCGGTGCACCTACAGGGCCAAATACCACTCAAGCAGACATCGTAATCAACGGGACTTCTTCAGGCGATAGACTATCATCAGGTATTGCAGTTGGCGATTATAACGGCGATGGTTATGATGATTTGGCATTGGGTTCACCTGGATTTGATGCTTCAAATAATACAACTCATGATCATGGTAAAATAGAGATTTACCTTGGAAATTCCAATGGTCTTAGCAATACTACTTGGTGGAATCAAAGCGGTGCTGTTGGTGATGCATTGGGTTGGAAATTAGAATCCATTAGCGATTGTGACTTTGATGGTGACTTTGAATTGGCAGCAGTTTCAAAGAATTGGTCTGAAACTGTAGTAAATGAAGATATAATTAATGGTAAAGTTAGTATTTTCTTAGGAAGTTCAGTAGCACTAACTCTTGATAGAAATATCAGTCAAAGTGGCTATGGAAACTTTTTCGGAAGAGCATTAGCAAGTGGAGGTGACCTTAACGGTGATGGGTTTGCTGATTTGGCAATCGCTAATACCGATTCAGAATCAAATCCTTCAGGTTATTCTTCAATAGAGGTATTCTATGGTTCATTATCAGGATATAATGGTACACCTGATGCATCTATTCAATCTCTATTCCAAGGTCGTTTGATGGGTTGGCAAATTGAAATAATCTCAGATATAAATGGTGATGGCTTTGATGAATTAGCATTCTCTGAAATATTCAATGGCTCATCTTACCAAGCGGGCAAGGTATGGATGTACTATGGTTCCGCTAATGGAATTGGTGGAGAACCAGATTACACCATAGTCGGCGATTCTGCCAATGATAGAATGGGCTACGCATTACGTAGCGCTGGCGATGTAAACGAGGATGGATTCAATGATATGTTTATTGTCGAAGATGGGGCATTAAGGAACGGTGAAGTCAAGCTATTCTTGGGTTCAGCATCTGGATTGAGAAGTGATGTACAAACCATTGTTGTAGGTGATAGTCAAGAAAAGTTCGGTGTTTCGATTGCTACGAATGCAGATTTGGATGGCGATGGTCTTAATGAATTAATAATCAGTAAAAGAAATACAAACCTCGGAACATCCTATGGATTAGAATATCATATTTTATCTGAAAGAGATTGGGAAGCAACCGATTTCACTTACCAAGGAGATTTACAATCTCTCAATTTGGCGTCATCAGCATCGGGTGAATCGAGTATGATGTTGACACTGGTAGTAGATAACTCTACACAATTACACAAGTTAGAACATGCCAACGATGGTAGCCCTCTCGGCATATGGTTAGATCAAGAAATTACTTTATCCAATCAAAATAATACTACAGTTGAATATGCAGTTTCAAATTCAGGCAGGCCAATTATTCTTACAAGTGATGCAGTAAACGGTATTGTATATCACACCGCATCAGCATTTACTGCAGTTGATAATCAACTGAGAACCACTGGTACAATGGGTCAATATCTTGGCAGTGCAATCGATAATTCAGGTCGCCAGCATCTCGCATATACTTCTGGAACAGGAAATCAAATATTTGCCAGTATTGAGGGTGAATCTTCTTGGACTCATGAAATGGTTAGAGATTCAATAGTTTTAGATGCTGAAATTTCAGTTATTGTAGACTCCAATAATAATACGAATTTGATTTATAGGGATTCGTCTGATGATAGCCTCGAGTTGGCTACAAAGATTAGTTCTTGGTCTTTAACAGATATCGGAGATGTTGGTAGTGCGGTAAGTTTGGACCACCCCGCAGTATTACTGCCAAATGGTTCATTTGCAATCTCTCTGATTGAATCAGATGGCATCAATTCTAATTTGAGTCAATGGATTTGGAATGGAACCGCAATATCCTCTACAGTTCTTCAGTCAGAAACTGATTTAGCCACTGATATTGAAATGGAATTATCTATTGATGGTTATTTGTACATTACCACAATGACAAATTCTGGAACTTTATCAGTATTCAAGCGTATGTGGAATGAGAGCAACTGGACAAATCCGACTGTACTCCAACCACAGGGCGGAATTAATGATTATCAAATTGATTTAGAGGTTTTAACTACTGCAACTTTGGCTGTTAGAGGAAATGGAAACAGCGATGTCATTTACGTTGAAGATGAGGGTGGTAATTGGACAACCATTGCTACACAACCCCCTTCAACCGCAAACGGAGCATGGGATTTAGTAGAATTCGATGACCACTATGTTCTATTGACTAGTGAACCAACCAGTAATTTACTAACATGGAATTCGTTATCCAAAAATCAAATCAACGGTGCATCTGCACCTTGGATGAGTATGTCTTTCGGAGATATTAGCGTAGGCAATAACATCGATGCAGATGTTGATTCAAATGGAACAGTAATTCTATCAATTTGGGATCCAATAAATAATGACGTAGATTTGTTGAAATTATATTCAGATCAAGATAGAGATTTAATTTTTGATTTATTGGATTCTTTCCCAACACTTGGAAATCAATGGAATGATAGCGATGGTGATAATTATGGAGACAATAATTTGGGTCCTTCATTTGATAGTTGCCCTACGACAGCAGGCACTTCATCCTTCTTTGAGATGGGCTGTGCAGATTTTGATAGCGATGGTTATTCGGATTCGGTAGATGAATGTTCAGATGTAGGAGGTACTTCATGGATCGATCGACAAGGATGTATTGATGTAGACCAAGATGGTTGGTCTGATAATGATGGTAGCTATTATGGCGGAGACGAATTCTCAACAAATTGGAAACAATCTAAAGATACTGACGGTGATGGATATGGTGATAATTCAGGTACTGATTGTTGTTCAACATGGCTAGAACCTAGTGCTTCACCGGGAGATATGTTCCCATTTAATCCAAGTCAATACCAAGACTACGATGGCGATGGTTGGGGTGATAATGATTCTGACCCAATTGCCGGCGATAACTGTCCATGGGATTGGGGTTCTTCTTGGCGTGACCGATTTGGTTGCCTTGATTCTGATGGTGATGGCGCAAGTAATCCTTCAGATTTGGGGACCTTCCTAGAATGGAATGAAACACGTGGTGCAGATGCTTGGGAAAATGATTCAACTCAATGGGTTGATTCCGATGGTGATGGATACGGCGATAATAGTTCTGAGGGTGCAACAAACCCTGATTTCTTCCCTAACCGTATAGCAGCAGCGAATGATGGTGACTTTGATGGCTATCCCGACCAATGGACCACTTTCTACGATGGAACCAATGGAGCAGGACTTGTATTAGATGGCTGCCCAGGGTTGTGGGGTAATTCAACAAAACCATATCCAGGTTGTCCTGATACAGATGGTGATGGCTGGATGGATTCACAAGATGATTTCCCATTGGAAAAGACTCAGTGGTTAGATGACGATGGCGATGGTTTTGGAGATGAAGCAGATGGCTTTGAAGCGGATTTATGTCCACTAGTTTCAGGTGTCTTCAACGGCACTGAAGGAATGGGTTGTCCATTAATAAATTCCGAAGACGATGACCTTGATTCGATATACGATGAATTTGACCAATGTCCTAATACTGGATTTGATTTAGAAGTTGACTCTAATGGTTGTGCTCAAAATCAATTGGATGATGACCAAGATGGAGTTAACAATGATATTGATCAATGCCAGAATACAGAGTTTGGTGATTCGGTTGATGCAATTGGCTGTAGCCAGACGCAACAAACAACAGATACTGATGGCGATGGAGTGTTTGACCCAGTAGACCAGTGTCCATTGACTGCAAATGAAGAAACTGCCGATGAAAATGGTTGTGGAGACTCTCAAAAGGATGATGATTCAGATGGCGTCAACAATGATTTAGATTTATGTCCAGGTACAACAATCGGTTTCCCAGTTGATGAAGACGGTTGTGTTGATTATACGGCATTAGATACAGATCTTGATGGCGATGGATGGAAAGGAAATTATACCTTTACTGTTAACTCTACTACCGGTTTAAGAGAAAACCAACTTGGCGATGCATTCCCTATAGATGCAACACAATGGCATGACACAGACGGGGACGGATATGGGGACAATTTGTTTGGCAATAATGCAGACCAATGTCCCGATGAGCACGGATTATCTTTCGAGGATTTCCTCGGTTGCTATGATGATGGTGATGGTTGGAGAGATCAATTTGAACCAGTATCACTGCGTGGTGATGCAACTCAGTGGGAGGATTATGACTTAGATGGATATGGAGATAATGCCTCAGGAACAAATCCAGACCTTTGCCCAGAGACTCATATAAATTTCAAGATAGAAGTAAATGAATATGGTTGTGATTCTCAGAACTGGGATAGTGACAATGATGGTGTGTTTGACTTCTATGATATTTGTATCGATGTTCACAAGGGCGTTGATGGGTATTCAGATGGTTGTCCTAAAGAAAAAGTAACCGATACCGGTTCATCTTCAACAATTATGGGTATTTCTAAGATGACATTAATTGGCATCGTTGGTGGCTCAATTACATTATTGGTTATCATTGTTATAGTATTGAGATTAGTTCGTGGAAATGACGACTATGATGAAGGTGATGATGATGAGGATTGGGATGATGAAGAAGACGACTTCATGGCCTCATTAAGAAGTAGTCCAAAGATTAGTTCAGCGAAAACCCCTCCAAGCAGAGGTAATGACAGAAGTCCAACAACTCCTCCGGGCCGAGGCCCTCCTGGCAAGTCGCCTTCAAGTCGAGGTCCTCCAGGTTCAAATGCTGGCAAAGCAAAACCTAAGGCTAATACTGACGTTGCAGAATCACAAGCAGATGTTGAGGAAGATCAAGGCGTGAAGAAAACAAAGAGAAAGGCTACGATGAAAGTTGATTTGAGCATTTTCGAAGGAAACCAGACTGCTGATAGAGAGTCTGCTGCAAATTGGGTAAAACAAGCCCTATCCGATGGTGAAGGGCAAAGAAACATCTTGATGCAATTACAAGAAACAGGATGGACTGCCGAACAATCTAGGGCTATTTTTGATTTAGGACGGAGTCGATAAAGTGTCACGAATAATATTGAAAGCAGTATCCTTTGGCATCAGCCATAAGAAGGGGACTAAGCACGGTAACAATTGAGGGGATTGATATGTCTAATGGAGTATTGGAAGGAGCAGTTATGCCAGAGGGCATAGAAGTCGATGAGGCTGCTGCATACTTCGGTGTTGTTGACACATCCGATGCAATTTATCAGATGATGGCAATGAACCGATTTGAAGCGATGGAGAATTTCTTTGCTCAATTATCGGACATAGTTTTGACCGCTGGAGAATTTGATTTTGAAGCTGCAAGTGAAAGAATGCAATGCGAAGGTGGAGAACTTTACTTTTTGGTTGCAGGTCATTTGTCATTATTGAATGTTACAGACCCCCTATTGAATTATCTTGGTCTTGCCAATTCACTTGGAACTGGAGCGGGAAATTGTCAGAGGGAAGCAACGGGTGCAGATTATGAGTCTCTCAAGGAATTATCAGACCCTATGAAGATTCTCAAGTTATTAGCGATTGCATATACAACGGGTGGAGCAGGAGAAGTTACCCGTTATTTCAATGGTTTTGAAGCATTAATCACCAATCCTGGAGCAAATGAAATTGCATTATTATCAATCGCCAATGAATTAATTGCTTCATTAGATGTCGCAGGACATGCACTTCCTATTCCTACACTTGCAAGTGGCAAAGCAGCATCTGCTGCAGTAGTTGCGATTCCAACTACAACTGCAAAACCCGCAGTGCAAACAAAACAAGGAACAACGCCAGTTCAACTCCCAAAGAGTGAAAACATCCCGCTACCAAATGAAGGAACGATTCCTTTACCTTCGGTAGAAAGTAATGTGCCAGTGCCAGTAATAGAAGCTGAGGTTGAGCCAGTACCGGTGAATACTGAGAATCTAAAAGAAGTAGTAAAAGCCACTCAAGACGCATTTGCTGGTGCTTTCAACATCGGGGTTGAAGAAGAAATAGCACCAGTGGTTGAAGAAGAAATAATCCCAGTAGCAGTTGCCCAAGAAGTGGTCGAAGAGACACAACCAGCAGTTGTTCAAGTCGAGCAATCAATTGTAACTGAGGTTGAAGAGGATAAGCCACAACAAGATAAATTTGTAAGTGCAGCAGAGCACTTCATTGCCGCAGATACCGATGGTAGCGGTCAATTATCAATTGAGGAATTAGCAGAAGCTACTGACACTACAATGGAAGAAGCCACAGTTCTTCACGCCCAAGCAGATACAGATGGAGATGGTGCAGTATCACTCTCTGAATTCATGTCTTCAGCAGCTGGTGAAAAAGCCGCTGCTCTGCCAAAGCCGGTTGCTCCGGTACGTAAGCCTTTGAGCGATAATGGGCAACCAAAGCAAGAAACAAGGACTCTCCCTCAACCAAAGCCAATTCAATCGAATCAACAGCAACAACAGCAACAACAGCAACAACAGCAGCAACAGCAACAACAGCAACAACAGCAGCAACAGCAGCAACAGCAGCAACAGCAGCAACA
>ERZ891418.216-NODE-216-length-21157-cov-7.111316_pt1 | contig 21157 bp, 10 predicted proteins | sample MGYA00521236_ERZ891418 | MGnify/ENA primary metagenome ERZ891418 (study PRJEB32303, sample SAMEA104408696) | aquatic metagenome | biome: Brackish water; feature: Chemocline; material: water | place: Baltic Sea | collected 2014-10-18T10:34:00 | depth 100 m ... | reverse complement strand
GACACTCGTGGACGATGGCGAACGTGCCGCTGTCACCGCGTTCGTTGTAGACCGTATCGAGCTGTCCGACCGACACCGCCAGCAGCGTCACGCGCGTCACGTTGGCCAGCTGTCCGGGAGCCATGACCTCATTCGGAAACAGCTCCCGAAACGTCGCCAGCGAAGAAGCCTGGGCGGCGGTCAGTGCGTCGTCGCGGCCAGCAACTCGTTCCAGTCGCACGAGCAGTTCCTGCTCGGCCGTGTTGTGCAGCACGAGGTTCTGATGGTCGCTGTTGAGCGGCGACGGTGTTTCCGGCGAAGGCCCACCCAGCGCCACCTCCCATCGACCGACCCCGCCTTTTTGAGCCACCTGAAATTCCAGCGTCCAGGCCAGATGCGGGCTTCGCAGCCGATACGTGCCTGGCGGAATGCCGAGCGTCCACTTCACTCGCTCGCCGGAGCGAACTCGGGTTTGAGCCACGATGTGCGGAAAATGAGCTGGCCCGCCGATGCAGTACGTTTCCGTCTTAACGCGACGCAGCTCGGGATGAATCCTGAAGATCAATTCGACCGATGTGGAAAAGTCCGATTCGAAGTCGAGGTTGCAGGCCTCGCAATGTTCGTGATCTTTGAGTGACTGCAGCGTGTCCTTGACCGAAGACGGAATGCGGCAGACCGGGCAGAGGATGTCCCACAGCAAAGTCAGCATGCCGTGTTTCACGGCACGCAGGCACGTGTCGATTGTTTTCTTTTCGTCGAGCCCCAGCCGCTGCGCGAGAGCAATCGGTCGAATCCGCGAGACCTCCTGGTCGGGTGCTTCCAGCAGAAACTGCCCGATGCGGTCAGCAATTTCCGCATCCGTGCCGGCGTCGATCAGCGTCGCGACACGCTGATCCATTCGCTGCTGCATAGCCGCGCCGGCTTGCTTCGTTTTGGAAAACGGGTCTTCGCCGGTCACATCGGATCCGGCGGACGCGACTTGATCGATCCGTCGGTAAATTCGTTCGAGGGCGTTTCGGGTCGGACGCCCCATTTGGATTTTCGAGACCAGTTTTCCGACGAATCCGCGCGGCTCAATCCGGACACTGTGAGTCAGCGTTGTTCCGCCGGACGGCCTCTGCGAGAGCTCGACTGTCGAGATAAACCACAGAAACGGTCCCTGCGTAAACTCGCGCAGCACGCCGAAGCGCCGGCCTTCGATCCACTCGAATGGGTGTTCTTCCCACGCGAGCTTGACCGCACCGATGGCCGCCTCGCCGAATCTCCTCGTGCCGCCGACGCCGTCGGGCTCGGCTCGAAACGTGGCCGGCGGTAAGCCCATCGCCTGGTTGAATCGGTCCGTGTTGGAGACGTGCGGCCAGAGCTGCTTCGGAGTGCTCTTGAGCTCCCACTTGAATTCCCATTCGAGCATGGCAGCACCGCTCGCCACGTCCGGCAGGTGCGGGTGCATCACGATCGACGACGGCTCACCACGCACGATTCGCTCGAGTTCTTCGAGCAGATCCGCCGCGTCCTGGTAGCGATCGTTCGGGTCTTTGGCCATCGCCTTTTCGATGACCGAAATCGCACCCGCCGAGATCTTCTGATTGTGCTTCGTCAGTGGCGGCACAGGATCCCGGAGGTGGGCCGACATCAGCCCGGCCATGTCCGGCGCCTGAAACGGAGCCTGCCCGGCGAGCATGTGGTACAGCGTGGCCCCCAGCGAATAAACGTCTGCCCGCGGCCCGACGTCCACATTGCTCCACTGCTCCGGAGCCATGTACAGCGGCGTGCCGAGCACCATGCCGGCCTGCGTCACCTGCATCGACTCGGACTGTTCCAGTTGCCGGGCGAGGCCAAAGTCCGTCAGTCGACCTCGTGGAAGATCCACTCCTTCCACCACTTCGACAAGAATGTTGTCCGGCTTGAGGTCACGATGAACGATGCCCTGCCGATGCGCATCGTCGAGTCCCCGTGCGACGTCGGCGATGATCGAGAGCCCGCTTTGCTCGTCAAACCGGCCGCTGGCTTTGATCTGATCGCCCACTGACTGACCCTGCACGAACTCAAGGGCCATAAACGCGACGCCGTCATCCTCGTTGGCCTCGATCAGCCGTGTGACAAACGGATTGCTGATCTCCGCGAGCAGCCGCGCTTCTTTGAGGAATCGTCGGCGTGCTCGTTTGCTGGACGAGATGGACGGCTTCATCGTCTTCAGCGCGACGATCGTTCCGTCGACCGGATCCTCGGCTTTATAAACCATGCCCATCGCACCGCGGCCGAGCTCACTGAGAATGCGGAACCGACCGATCCGCGTCGGCAGGTCCGAAATCCGTCGGGCTCCCACCGCTGTATCCGACGGCCTGGTGAACGCTCCGGTGTCGGCCGATGCCGGCGAGGATTCCCTTGTCTGATCGACCATCGAGTCTGAAAGGATCGCGATCGCCTCACCAATCCGACCGGCCACTTCGCGCGCCGACGGACGATCCATTTCGTCGGACGAAAGCATGTCGCGCAGCAGACGTCGAACCGGATTTTCAATCGGTCCGCTGGCCAGCCGCTCCAGCGAAAACTTGAATTCGCCGGTCGAGTTCAAAGTCTGATCCGCGATGCCGATGCTTCCAGCCAGGCCGCCGGACGAATCGGTCGTTGCCACTTTCCCGGAGATCACCCAGTGCAGCAGCATGCCCAGGCTGTAGACATCGGTCTCCGCGGTCGCGCCTTCCGTCGGCGAGGAAAACAGATCGAGCTCGTCGTCGGTCTTGAATCGTCCGAGCCGAAACGGAAGCAGATCCAGCTGAGCGATCTCGCCCCACCAGATCTGCGACGGGGCGAGGTTTCCCGCAACCAGACCGACTCGATGCGCCTCGACCACCGCTCGCGCGAGCCGTTCGACAACGGTCAGGCCTTCGACGATCGAATCAAAAAACGTGTCCGATCCGCGATCGCGCAGCGACCGCTCAGGAGCCGCATCAGTCACGACAAAAACAGTTTCCGCGTCGAGGTTGGATTCGCGGCAGCGAAGGATCGCCGGATGATCGACCAACTGAACCAGACGAATCTGCCGTTCAGCGAACTCACGACGACTCCCGGAGACGGCGGTCAGCAGGTGCAGGTCGACGATGTCGCCCGATTTCGGATCGCGGGCCGAGTACACGACGCCGTCCGGTCCGGCGCTTCGCTGGGTCAGAAGTTCAAATCGGCCCGTATCCACAGCGTCCGCCCAAATGAAGGCTCAAGGCTCACGAACCTGCGATCGTAAACGACCGTGCCTGCCGGAACGACTCTACACGTCTTCCGGCTGGCCGCTTGTAAAAATGACGGCTGAGCGGGCACCGTTTCCTGGGGTCGTTCGCTCCTCGACGACACGAAACCCGCGGTCCAGGTAATTCTTCATCGCGTACTTGTGATCGTGGCTGCACGTGGTCAGCCAGACGCGACTGGCACCGCGGTCCCACGCCCGGTCAACGGCGACGGACAGAAAATGTCCGCCGAGTCCCTGGCCGATGAAGCCCGGCATCAGACCGAAGTGGTGAATTCGCACGCTGCCGTCTTCGTGGCCAAGCGTCTCGCAATAACCGGCCGGAGCTCCGTCAATGTACGCGACCCACGTTTCGAGTTCCGGCTGATTGACCCAGCTCGTCCACTCGGCCTCGCCCCAGTCATGTCGACCGCCCCACCGAAAATCCGTCCCGACCGCCTGGTGGAGAAACCAGTTGAACGACGCACTGGGGCGAACCACCTCGCGCACCTCAAGCCCGGCCACGTCGATGCGCTTCGGCCGGAAGTCCGCACGCGAGGACATCTCAAGGATCCAGGTGGTTTTTGTGACTGACATGCGGAGTCTACTTCAGGCTGCGAATCCACTCGGCCATCAGCTCGGCGGCCTGCTCGTCCACGATCGTTGTACCGAGCTGCGGCATCTGACCGCGGCCTCGACGATTGATCCGGTGCAGCAGGATCGACTTGTCCGGCTGGCCGGGCGCGACGAGTTGCGCTCCCTCAATCCCAAAGCGATCGTGCAGCGGCGCTTCGCCGATGAGCTTTGCTTTGTCGAGCGTCGTTCCGAACGAAAGCAGCATCTGCGAGTTTCCTCCTCCGGCATCGACGTGGCACTGAGCACAGTTGGAGTGCAGGTACGACCGCACTCGATCTTCGAGCGACAGCGATTGGTCGTACGGATCCGCCAGGCTGTCAAAGTCCGTCGCGAGAAAGTCGCTCTCTTTCGATGTCGTCTTCGGCAGCCGAATCAGTCCGAGATGTCCGAGGACCCGTAACTGGTTGTCGGTTTTTGTCACGCCCGACGCGGCATCGACGTAGTCGTAGTCGCGATTCAGTTGCGGCGTCGAAAGCCCGAGCACGAAGTTGGCGGCTCGACTGTGGCAGACCATGCACTCGGTGCGGCTCGGGAAGTGCCAGTCGAATTTCTTTGTTGTGCCGTCGCCGTTTTCAATCGTAAAGGCCTGATCGGCTCCGACGTTCTGCACGAGCGTCGCGTCAGTCTGTTCGTCGTTCCAGGCGTACGAGTAACCGACCCACTCGTTCTGTTCCTTCTTCAGCAGCCGTGTTTCGATCCAGCGATGCGACTTCGGATCGCCGACGGTGGTCTCGATTCCGAACGACTTCACCAGGACCGTGCTGTCGGGAAACGACCAGCTGCGATGGCCCTTTGAAAAACCGATCGGCGGTTTGCCATCCTCGATCGCGTCAGCCGGGATGGCGATGAAGCGAGCTTTGCTGGCTCCGTCCGACCACAGCGGCGAGTTCACCGAGTACGGAATGACGCCGGGTTTCACCTGGTGTTTCGAGACGTCGTCGAAGAGGCCCGTCCGACTGAGCGCTCCCGGGAAATCCGCCGGCGTCTCAGGCGCAGGGTTGGGCTCAAGCGTGAAGAAGCCTCCCTTCCCGCTTCCCTGGTGGTCAGTGATGAGCAGCTCGCCGTCGGCGTCGAGTCCGAACGATGTAATCTGCATCGTGGTGTCGGCAATCTCGTGATGCCAGAGAACTTTTTCGCCGTCGTGTCTGCCGGCCCAGATCTTTCCGGTGGAGTAGTCGCCGTACAGGTACGCGCCTTGCAGCTTCGGAAACTTCTCCCCGTGATAGACGACTCCGCCGGTCAGCGATCGCGCCTCGGCGTGCGAGTGCTCGAACGTCGGCTTCGTCAGCGGAACCGGAGCCTGCTTGCGTTCCAGGTAAAACGGATGCGAGCCCTCGTAGACGCTCCACCCGTAGTTCGCACCCTTTGTGATCAGGTAAGCCTGCTCCCACAGGTCCTGCCCGTTATTGCCGACCCAGATGTGACCGGTCTTCGGGTCCAGGCACATCCGCCACGGGTTCCGCATGCCGATCGCCCAGGTCTCCGGCCGAACGTTTTTCATTCCCACAAACGGATTGTCGGCGGGAATGGAATACGCACGCCCCTCGTCCGGATGGTCGACGTCAAGCCGCAGCACCTTCGCCAGCAGATGATCGAGCCCCTGCCCTTTGATGTTCGTATCCGAGTCCGATGTCCCGTCCCCGGTCGTCACGTACAACATCCCGTCGAGGCCGAACACGAGAGCGTGTCCGTTATGCCCGTTCGACTCCCAGTCGATGATCCGCTGTTTCGATTTGAGATCGAGCGACGTCGAAACGCCCTCGCTGATCTTCTCCGGCACGGCCCGCTTCAGCGTGTACCGATCGACGTGGCAGCGTTTGGGCTCCTCGCCGATCTGCCCGTTCCCGCCGACATAAATGAACCCGTTCTTCTCAAAGTCCGGATGAAAGCACACACTGTAATTCGTGTCCTCAGAGTCGAGCAGAATCTCAAACTTGCCCGACGAACCATCATCGACGGTTCGGCACAGCCGATACGTTCTGGGCTTACCACGATTTTCGTGGATGAAAAGCAGCCGCTCGCTGCCAGGTTCCCGGATCACAAGAATGAGCCACTCCGCCTTCAGGTTCGGCAGCACCTGCTTCGGTCGAAACGGCAACGGTGGATCGGGCGAGCCGATGACGGTCGACGTCGTGAGCGGGACGAGCTTGTCGATCCCGAAATCGCCTGGCGAATCCTGAGCACTCGCGGAAACAGCCAGCCCGAGCAGAACGCAAACAACGGATGCAGCTTTCATAGGAAACTCCCGGCGCGGATGGTGGGCCGACAGTGTGAAGAACCCAGGGCGAGACGTCCAACTTGCGGCGAGGATCCTGCCGGGGCTACCGTCTGGCGCTGACAGCCTGTTGAAGAATTCGGATCCCTGTAGCGGAGCGGCGTAAGCCGCTCTGTTTTGCATGGAAAAACGCGCACTGACCGGACGGCTTACGCTGAGCCGCTACCTCATTCAACAGGCTGCTGATCGACACCCGGTTTTTCTGAACCACACTGGAGAAGCCCGTGGCCGCACCGCAGAACGAATCGGAACTCTCGACGATCCCTTTTTCACAACAGCTGAAATCGTTCGGCTCCGTCTACTGGATTGCCAACTGGATGGAGCTGGTCGAGCGGTTTGCCTACTACGGCGTCCGAGTTGTCCTGCCCGTCTTCATGGTCGCCGCCTACGAGAAAGGTGGCCCGGAGCTGACTCAGATTCAGAAAGGCAACATCTACGCGGTGTGGGCCGTCGTGCAATCGTTTATTCCGATTCTTTCGGGCGGATTCGCGGATCGGTACGGCTACAAACTCAACATCGCCCTCTCGACCGTTTTGAAAATCATCGGCTACCTCATCATGGGCTACACCGTGGTACTCGCTGAGTCACTCGCCGGTGTTCCGCTTCGAGAAGCCTTCGAGACAAACGCCGACGGCACCAGAATCCGCACCGACCACGCTTACGAGATCTTCTTCCTCGGAGCGATGTTACTCGCCTTTGGAACTGCGATTTTCAAACCCGGAGTCCAGGGGCTCATCGCAAACCAGATGCCCAAAGGCAGCGCGTCGCTGGGCTGGGGACTGTTTTACCAGATGGTCAACATCGGTGGATTCATCGGGCCGCTGCTGGCCGGGTACCTGCGAATCCTCGAATGGGAGTACGTCTTCCTGGCCTGCGCAGGCGGGATCGCGTTGAACTTCATTCCGCTGTTTTTCTTTGCCGAGCCTGCTCGACCGGACGACGCCGAAGCTCAGACCGGACCAGCCGCCCTGCTTTACCGGGCTCTCAGCGGCCTGCTCGAACCGCGTCTGTTTTTCTTCACGATCAGCTTCGCCGGTTTCTGGCTGATGTTCTACCAGCTGTTTGACATCCTGCCGAACTTCATCGACGACTGGATCGACTCGCGAGCTGCCGCGGCCTGGCTCTCCGGCATCTTTGGTGAGAGTGCCGTTCCGACGACAGGTGGCAACCTGACTCAGGAATGGATGATTAACGCCAACGCGCTGCTGATCAGTCTGTTCGCATTCGGAGTTGGCTATCTGACCGGTCGGATGAAATCTCTGACGGCCATCATCGTCGGCATCGGCGTCTCGGCCGTCGCGATCTACGGGCTTGGTATGAGCATGAGCGGCTGGTGGATCATCGGCGCAATCGGCCTGTTTTCCGTCGGCGAGATGATGGCCAGTCCGACAAAAATGCGTTACCTCGCCGCGATCGCCCCGCCCGGTCGGGAAGGCCTTTATATGGGCTACGTGAATTTCACCGTTGGAATTGGCTGGTCGATCGGCAGCATCATCGCCGGCCACATGTACCAGGAACAGGGCGATAAAGTCGAGCTGGCTCGCCGCTACCTGGTCGAGGAAAAGCTGGCGACAGCGGAAGAACTCGCGTCGATTTCGAAAAACGATCTTCTGCCGTTCTTCGAGAAAACCGTCGGTGTCGATGCCTGGGAAACCCGGAACATTCTGTGGGAGCGGTACGAGCCGCAATCCATGTGGCTGGTTTTTACACTGATCGGCGTCGGCTCGATGATTGCCATCATGATTTACAACAAAGTCGTGACCGCAGCCGCAGCCAACCCGAACCACTCGTTCAACACACGAGGCGGATTCTGGGTCAACGCATTCCTCATACCGATTTGTCTGATCTTCATCGGGGCAAACATTTACAGCGCCCGTTCGGTCGGCGAATCCGATGAGGTCGTCTGGGGAATGCCATCGCTCGGCCTGCTGCTCAATGCAATGTTCTTCCTGATGATGCTGGCGGTATCGTTCGTGGGCGAGAAGCCGAGGGCAGACGGTAAGGCTCCGGTCTGACAGCAGCCTGAAAGTCGAGCACAACTTCTGAGGTAGCGGAGCGGCTCAAGCCGCCCGGTCGACCGCGCGTTATCTGTAGCCACGCTCGCCAGAGCGTGGACGAGTGAGAAGATCGCCGGGCAACCACGCAGAGTCGTTTAACGTTGAGCCGCAGGCGAAAATTGGGGCATCGCGGCGCTGTGGAAACAAATCCGAGGGTGGCGGCGATGTCGCGGAGGTTCATCGCGAGCTCCGCCACCGAAGGTCTCGACTGCGGCTCAACGTTAAACGACCGACGCAGAGGCCGTGCCGAACACTATTGGCAGGATACCCATGGGCGACGCACATCACGGTCTGGAAGGCCGTGCTACTTTGGGATTACGCCTCGCGAATCAGCAGCGTCTGAAATCCGCCGTCGGATGGCTCGCCGGGGAAGAATTCACGAGTTTCCTCCAGACGAATTCCGACCGCATCCTGCAGAAACCGCGAGATCACGCCGCTGTTTTCTTCGGGCTCGATCGAGCACGTTGAGTAAACCAGTCGGCCGCCCGGGGCGAGCCGTGACGCGGCTGCGGTGAGCAGCTTCAACTGCAGTTCGGCCAGTACTTCAACGTCGCCTCGCTTCAGTCGCGACCGCACCTCGGGCCGCTTGCCGAGCACTCCCGTGTTCGAACACAGCACGTCCACCAGGATCGCATCGAACGGGCCGGCGGGCAGATCGGACAGGTCGTCCCTCACCGTCGCCGTTTCGATGATGCTGATTCCAAGCCGCTCGGCATTTTCCGGGACTCGTTCGAGACGAACCGCGTCCGAATCAACGGCGAGCACACTGCCTTCGTTCTTCATCAGCTCCGCAAGGTGAGTCGACTTCGTTCCCGGTGCCGCGCACAGGTCAAGAACCCGCTGGCCCGGCTGGGGGTTCAGCAAAGCCGCCGCTGACATCGCCGTCTCATCCTGGACGACAAACAGTCCCTCGGCGAAACCGGGCAGAGTCACCGGATTGCCAGCGCCTCGACACCAGATTGTTCCCGGCAGGCTGCCCTCGCCAAACGTCGCTTTTCGCACGGCGATCGGCTTGCCGGGTGTTTCGTCCACCGCGGCGTCTTTTGTCTCAGCGTCTTTTGTCTCGGCGTCTTGAGTCTCGGCGTCTTGAGTCTCGGCGTCTTCTTCTGCGGGCACTTCTGTCTCTGCCTCGGATTGAGGATCGACGACCTCTTCAGAAGTCACCTCTGAATCCGCTTCCGGTGCAAGGTCGCCCTCGCCTGCTTCGGCCGTTTCCGAGTCCACCTCGACGTCGGCCACTTCGAGCTCTTCCTCACTTTCTTCCGCAGCACTGTCCCGCAGCAACGCCAGCAAATCCTCGCGCGAGGTTCGCAGCGAGTTCACCCGAAGCGTCATCGGCGGACGAAAATTAAACGAGCTTGCCAGGCGGAATAACCGGTTCCGATCGAACCGCCGGTCCCAGCGAATCACCAGCCACAGCGGCAGGCCGAACGCGGCCGAAACGAAACGCGGAATGTCGTGCAGCCCCGGAAACACTTCTTTATCGAGCAGTCGGTAACGCTGCTCACCGAGTTCGCCCGGTGAGTTTTCATCGGCCGGTTCCGGGTCAAGTGGGACCGACTTCGTCGAGTAACGCGTCACGATTCCACCGGTCTCGCCGCTCTCAGCGGCGGCCTCGACGCTTCGAAGAATCGAGCGAAGCACTCCGTTCAGAAACCCGGTCCAGCGTTCCTCGCCACTCCACCGCGCGAGTTCAACGGTCTCGGCCACGGCGGCGTGTACTTTGATTCCCGACGCCAGAACCAGCTGATACGCACCCAGCCGAAGCAGCGTCCACAATCGCGGCTCGACCTGATCCTGCGGACGATCGACGAACTTTTTGAGGATCGCATCGAGCGTCAACTGCCTCCGGACAACCCCGTTCGCCAGCTCCGTCGCCAGCCGCCGTTCCGACGGGCGAGACAGCTGAGCCGACCACAGAACCGCATCAAGAAGCGATCCGATGAACTGCCCGGACTGGCCGTGATCGTCGAGGACCCGAAACGCGATCTGCCGCGCGGACGTCACCTTGGGAAGCGGCGTCGGCGGAGCGACTTCGGGCGTCTCTTTGAAGAACTCTGAGCGCTGCGTGGTCCCTCGCCCCGGCGACTGACCGTAGCGACTGCGGGCCGTTTCGGCGCGACTATTGGCGGCGTCTTTGCGTTTCTGCTGATTCCGCTTCATGCGGCGGCGTTCTTCTCTCATCAGGAACCCGTCCCGCAAAGCGTCTCAAGGTCGTTGAAAAAATCCGGATACGTCTTCGCCGTGCAACCGGGATCGGCGATCCGAATGCCATCCACTTTCAATCCGGCAAGGGCGAAGCTCATCGCCATCCGGTGGTCGTCGTAAGTCTGAATCGTCGCGGGCGAGATCGGTCCCGGCCTCACGGTGAGCCCGTCGTCGTGCTCTTCCGCTTCGACACCCAGCCGCCGGATTTCCTCGACCATCGCGAACACCCGATCGGTTTCTTTGTGCCGCATGTGGGCCACGTTGCGTATCCGAGTCGGGCCGTCCGCAAACAGAGCCACCACGGCCAGCGTCTGAGCCGTGTCGCTGATCTCGTTCATGTCGATGTCGATGCCAGTCAGCTTTCCGCCGCGAACCGTGATGGAATCCTCTCCGTACGTGACACGGCAGCCCATTTGTTCCAGTGCCTCGACGAAGTGCACATCGCCCTGCAATGCGTACTGGGTGAGGCCCTCGACAGTGACTTCGCCGCCAGTCACGGCCGCCGCGGCGAACATGTAACTGGCTGCGGACGCGTCCGGCTCAATGTCGTACTGCGCTCCGCGATAGGTCTGCGGTTTGATGCGGAACCGCTGATGTTCGCGGCAGCTGACCTCGACGCCGAATTGAGCCATCACGCCCATCGTCATGTCGATGTACGGCCTGGAGACGAGTTCGCCAGACACGTTGATCTCGACCGGCGAGTTCGCACACGGAGCCGCCATCAGCATCGCGCTGAGGTACTGGCTCGAAATGTTTCCCGCGACGGTCGTTGATCCGCCGGCGAGTCCACTTGCGCTGACGACAACGGGAGGGCAGTTGGTTCCGAGTTCGCATTCGAGGTCCGTGCCGAGCGGCTTCATCGCCTCGACGAGATCGCCGATCGGCCGCTGCCTCATTCGCGAGTTTCCGTCGAGCCGGAATCGTCCGTTGCCGAGCGAACACAGCGCGGTGAGAAACCGGATGCTCGTCCCGCTGTTTTCCAGCCAGAGATCCGCTTCCGTCGCAGCCAGCTTTCCACCGCAGCCGGCGACGTCGATCGTCCTGGCGTCAAGGTCCTGCTGAACGTCGAAACCAAGCCGCCGCAGGCTCTCGATCATGACCCGCGTGTCGTCGCTGTCCAGAACTCCCGTCAGCCGCGTCTGACCTGTCGCCAGCGCAGCGGTGATCAGCGCCCGATTGGTGAGGCTTTTCGAGCCCGGCGGGCGGATGCTTCCTCGAACGGGACCGGTGACCGGCCTGACGAGGTACGGATCGTCCATCAGCTGTCTTTCAGAGTTTGCGTTTTGCGTTTAACCCGCCGCCGAAGGCAAGGCAGCGGCAAAACCTGTCCGGCGACGCAGCGGGCCGTCGGCGCGGACACCTTGCCTGCGGCTACGGGTTAAACGGGGCGGCTTCGCGGGAAAAGCAGAGTGTAGCGAGGCTACTCGTTCTTCGCTTTCTCGACGTGCTCGGCCTTTGCCTTTTTGATTTCGGCGTCCGTCATTTTCCGCATTTTCAGCTTCTGCAAGGCTCCACTGGTCCGCCAGGTGGAGAAGCCGAGCGGTTTGGAAAGCTCACATTCAAGTCGAATCGAAAACATCCGATCCTCACGCGGCTGGTCGACGATGTTTTTTTCGTCGAGCCACACCTGGATGCGGTCCTCGCAAACCTGCAGTTTGACTTTGTACCACGTCTTGTTTTTGAACTCGCGATAGAGCGTTGTTTCGTTTTCGGACGCGTCAAAGCCGTTGATGCTGGACAGCCCGCAGACACCGCCACCCCATCCGCCAAGGATCAGCGAACACGGATCCTTGCCAACCGGAAATGTCAAACCGCAGAAAAAGTCACTGCCATCAACACGCTGAGCTTCCAGGTCGAGGACATAATTCGTCGTCGGAATCTTTTTGGCATCCTTCCAGGTGATGCCCGTCATGTCCGACCCCTCGGGGAGCAGAATCACGCCATCTTTGACAGAGGCTTCGGCCTCACCCCCGAAGTTCGTCTGCTTCCAGCCGGCGAGCGTCTTGCCGTCAAAGAGGACGATGCCTTTTTCCTTCTTGCCCTCTTCCTTCTTCGCGGGTTTGTCCTTCGCTGGCTGATCGTCGGTCTTCTTCTGGTCCTCGCTGGAAACCGAAATCGACAGAGCCAGAATCACGCCAAGGCAGGTCAAGTATCGAGTCATGGGATTCTCCGGGAACAGTTGCCAACGGGTTCAGCATTTCGGGAGGGCACGAGCCTCGTCCTCGCGTCTACCGGGTCGCCACCGTATCCGCTCAATCTTTCGCGGGAAAGTGGACGTGGACCTGGTCGTGCATCGTGTAAAGCCGAAACTGTTTTCCGTCGTGGACAAAGACGCCGCTCGATTTGTTTTCCTCTTTCGGAAACAAAGCCCCCTTATGCTTCGTCCAGTGGATCAGGTCCTCCGACACGGCGACGTTCGATGCCCACAGTTTGCTGCCTTGTTTTGAGCCATGATACGACGCGTAATAGCGGCCCTTGTGTTTAAAGATCTGGTTGAGAGCCACCAGGTCCAGGTCGAATTCCTCGGGGCCTGGCGAGATCACCGGCTCGTCCTGCACGTTTCGCCAGATGCGCATGTCCTTCGACGTGGCGAGCCAGATTCCCGCGTCATGCCGCTCGTAGAAGAGGTACCACGTGCCGGCCTCGTAGTAGCCGGTCGGAGTTCCATACGGACCCGGCTCGATCCGATCGCCGTTTTTCTTTCGAATATCGAGTGCCCCGACCCGCCGCCATTGGATGCCGTCTTTCGACTCCAGCAACTGAGACTGATCGCCAGCCCCCTCGGCAAACATGTAGAGCATGCCGTCATGAGGCACGACCATCATGTCCTCGACCCAGTGCTCAGAGTAAATCGGCTGCGGATTCCGCTGCCACGTGAGCCCGTCTTTCGACGTCGCATAACCGAGCGACTTGGTCCCTTCGCGAGTCCCGTCGTAGCCCGTGTACCACATCCGCCATGCGGGCTGATCGGGCTTTGCCTTCGCGTCAAACAGGATCCAGCCACGCTCGCGGATTTTGACATCCCAGTGTCCCTCGCCGCGCGCGACAAAAACCGGGTTGTCCTTTGAGGCCGCAAAGTTGGTGAGCTCGGGAGGGAAGTCTTCAGCGTGCGCGGTCGGGCAGCGCAAAGACGCGAAGACGCAGAGGAACGCAAAGATTTGAGGAGAAGAAAAGAAGGACCGCTCAAGACACGAAAGCCCAGCTATCGGCCAGAGACACGTTTTCTTTTTTATGGCACTCATCACTTTTCCTTCTTTGCGAATCTCTGCGTCTTCGCGCCTTTGCGCTGCAGACCGCGCACCGATCATTTCTCCGGCCCGGGGTCTTGCGGGTAAACGACGATTCGGTCGTGGATGAGCAGGACCAGGTCGTTGCGGCCGTCGCCGGTCACGTCAGCGATGATCGCCTCACGAGGCTGCAGTCCGCCGGCTCCCTGTTTGCTGAAGTTTTTTTCCTCGAACACCGGGAACGAGAAGATTTTCCGCAGCCGCTTCGTCGCATCCGCCTCGCCCGAGTCGTACCTGACCAGCTCGATAAAGTGAGCCTGCGTGTCAACCAGCGCGAGGTCCAGGCCGCCGTCTCCGTTGAGGTCACCCGCTTCCAGACCGGCAAACGTGCTTTCGTCACGAGTCGTCTCGTGAACGGCCAGGCTCTCCAGCGTCGGTGTCGACTGGCCTGTGTAGAGCACCGCAAATTCTTTACCGCCGAAGAGGACCACATCGTTCCGGCCGTCTCCGTTGAGGTCATCGACGCTCGCCGAGTCGAACGCGAATTCGCCAAGTTCGATCTGGTCGAACTCGGAAAACAGTCCTTCTTTCCGGCCGAGGAACCTCAGCTTCTGCGTGCCGGAATCGATCAGCAGAATCTCGTCGCCGTCTTTTCCGTCGACATTCACCAAGACCGTGCCGACGATCTTGCTGCCTTCGTCCGGAGCGTTGAACTGGTCCCGGACAAGCCACTCGGTCCCGGACTCGGACAAGGCGAGCCGTCGCGCGAAGCGTTCATAGGCCACGTAGAGTTCCGTCGGCGTGCCGCTTCCGATCGAGACCGCACCCGGTGCCACATCGCCAAACGAGATCCCGCCGGTCGACTTCCATTCGGTGAAACCGTCCTTCGAACCGAGCAGCAGTTGAGGAGCTCTCTGCAGATCCGGAAAGACCAGCAGATCAGGGAACTCATCGCCGTTGGCCTTGATCGCCCGCAGGCTGCCGACGCCGCGAGCGTCCAGCTCGAAGCCGTCGCCTTCGGGCGGCGTCCATTTCTTTTCGGCCTTCGACCAGGCGAGCGTTCGGATCCTCATCTTGCTGGTCCGTCCCGTGCCCTCGCGCGCGACATAGTCGATCCGCGAAGTCTCGCCCGTTCTGCTCAGCTCAAACGCGATCGGCTCTTCGCCGTCCTTGAGCGGCAGCGCGACGGGAAAAGTCAATCGGCCTTCGTTGAAACTGGAAACCGCGATGACTTTTTCCTTGAGGCTCAGCACGTAGACCTCGGCCCGGCCATCGCCGTCCGCATCACCGAGCCGCACCTGGGTCGCACCGAGCAGTCCGGGAAACTCGCTGCCGGTGTCGAGACCACTGCCTTTGTGCTGACGGTACAGCAGCATTCGGGCTCCATCCGGGTCTGTCACGACGACATCGTTCAGTTTGTCTCCGTCGACGTCTCCCGTGGCGAGCTGCCGGTCCTTGCCGGCCCCGCCCGCTCCGTAACGAACGAGCCGACCGACTTCGGACTTGTCTGTTTGAAACTTCGGCGAGAACTCCTGCAGCCGGTTCGTCGCTCCGTCGATGGCAAGGACGGCAGCGGGTTTGCCTTTCTCTCCTGTGAGGATCGGGCTGAACCAGCGCGCGTTCTTGATTTCGAATTTCATCTCCGGCCCGAGGTCACCGCTTTCGCGCTGCAGTCTCACGCTGAGAGCCCCGTCGGCACTGCATGTCAGATCGGCTCGCCCATCGCCGTTGAAGTCAAGAATCTTCGGCCGCCTGGTTTGTTCAGACGTGTTGAGCAATCGCCGTGGCGAAGCCAGCTTGCCATCCTCGCCCTGAAGCAGCACGAGCGTTTCGCGTTTGCCGAGCACCACGACGTCGTCGCGCTTGTCTCCGTTGAGGTCGCCCGCCGCGAGAATCTGCGACGCTGTCTCCACGCCCTCAATGGGTGTGCTGACACGATCCCATTTTCCTTCCGCCTGCTGCAGTTGCAGAATCAGCCGGTCCGGCGATCCCCAGTAGGCCAGGTCCGTCTTGCCGTCCCCGTTGAAGTCGCCCGCGACGAGATCCGAAATCGCCTTGTCGACAATCAGTTTCTGATGTGCAAACAGCACCGAGCCAGAGAATGTATTGATGTCGCGTGTCACGAGTTCAGGCTTCCGGTCCTCGGGCTTTCGCTGCAGAAAGATGTCAATCCGGCTGTGCCCGTTATCGGAAGCCGCCAGGTCGATCCGCCCGTCGCCGTTGAAATCGCCATGAACCAGATTCGCCGAGCGATCCTCAACGGAGACCACTTCCAGCGGCAGGAATCCGTAAAAGGGGCTGAGGTCAACTTCGTCCGCTGCGGTGAGCGAGCCGCCTGAACTCAGAGCAGCAGCCAGCGAAATTCCAGCCAGAAGCAACGCTTGAAAACTTCGCATTGAGAATCCTCGAAGTCACAGAGTGAGGGACACGGAACGGACGCTGTTTTAAGCCAAACCTCGGACGGATCACAGCGAGAGCGTTCGTCGGTCCAGGTGTGTTTCGCGTCGAACGAGGGACGCTGTGACGACGGGCTTTCCCCTCGTCGCGACGTTGCTACTTCAAGACGACGCCCATGTCCTTCATCAGGAATTTCATGTCCTTCCAGACTTCCGTCTTCGCGGGCGGATTCCGCAGCAGGTAGGACGGGTGGTAAGTGCAGAGCACTTTGGCTCCGTTGTGGTCGTAGAACTTTCCGCGCAATTTGCCGATGGCCTCGTCTGTACCGAGCAGATTCTTCGCGGCCACTGATCCCCAGCAGACGATGTATTCCGGGTTGACGGTCTCAATCTGTCCGTCGAGAAACTCGCGGCAGTTGCCCGCCTCGGTGGGAGACGGGTTGCGATTGCCCGGCGGCCGGCATCGCAGAATGTTGCAGATGTAGATCTCCTCACGAGTCAGCGTCATCGCCTTGATGATATCGTTGAGAAGTTTCCCGGCTCGCCCGACGAAGGGTTCACCCTGCTTGTCCTCGTCCGCTCCGGGAGCCTCGCCAATAAACAGGATCCTCGCCTCCGGATTGCCGACACCAAACACCGTCTGCGTGCGGGCCTCCGCCAGCTCCTGGCATTTCTGACACGCGGCGACGCGTTCTGCGAGACTGGCCAGTTTCGATTCCCGCTGATCCCGGGACAGCGGCGAGGCTTTTCGTTTCGTCACGGTGGAACTGACTTTCGGCAGATGTTCTTTGGGCGGACCAGCGGAGGACGTCGAATCGACGGGTGGCACAACCGATGCCGCGACCGACGCGACAACTGCCGGAGCCGGCTGACGAGGCGGGGCAGGCCGCGCCGTTGATCCCGTCTCTCGACGCGGGACTTCGGTTGCGGGTGCACGAGTCGCGGACGCCTGCGACAGAGCCGCGACGAGTTCGGCCATCACGACCGGCACCTGAGTCACGCCGGCACGCTGCAGGTCTTCGAGATGTTGTCGCAGAATTCGTTCGGGGTTCATCAAGAAGGCTCAAAGGTGAAACGTCCTGAGCGGTCACAGGTCACCGCAGCGCCGGACGATAGCAGAAGCCGGCATCCCATTCGACAAACGGCCTTTGAGGATCCTGACGCCAAGTCCGTCGGCGCCTCTTCAGTCTGCACCTCATCGGAGTCCGGTCGAGGTGCAGAATCCGCTCAACAAAGCTGCCGCTCTGTGGATTTAACCCGTTGCCGTCAGATCTCTATTTGGACGGTTCAAACGCGGTGACATGTTGTGCCATCACAGTTGTGGCGTCAGGCGGAAACTCGGCGACGGACTCTTGATGAGCAACTGCGTGCGCAACGAGGACTCACCACATCGGTAAATCGACCACGGGGACAGAAAATCGACCACGGGGACAGGTTCAATTTTACAACGAGTGCGAAAGCCTTCTGCCTGTCAACGCCGCTCACTACAGCTTCCCGATTAAATATGCTGGACACGACTCGGGGCGAGTATCTGAAAGTCTTCGGCCACAACTTCGCTTGATTGCAGATGCCTGACGCATTGCAGCGTGGAAGTGTGCCACCATGAGTGAGCGCTCATCCGGAAGTTATGCACGCGACTCTTGAGAACAGTGGCGATCGGCGAATTCCGCGACTTTTTCAATCGCGTCCCGCATTTTCGGTTCGTCGACTTCGTGGATCTCGATCGGGTCGCCGATTCCTCTCAGCATGGTGAGCGTCAACCGACCTCCCAGGTGCTGGCGGAATTCTTCCATGCCGGCGAACAGTTCGTCCGTCTCGTGCAGCGATGGGTGGTCCAGCGGAAGGCCGAGATTGGCCAGGCAGTGCAGCGCACGGTCAGCGTCCGACCCGGGCAGGCCGTGGACCAGCGACGAGTACACCGTGTCGACGGCGACTCCAATGCCAACCGCCTCACCGTGACGCAGAGCGAATTCAGTCATCACCTCCAGCTTGTGAGCTGACCAGTGTCCATAGTCGAGCGGCCTTGCTTCCAACGCCTCAAAGGGGTCTCCGCCTTTGGTGATGTGGTGGAGATGGTGGATCGCCGACTGCTCGATCACGGGGCCGGCGATGGACATGTCTCGATTACGGATCTGGCCGGCATTCCTGCAAATGGACTCGAACAGAGCCCGGTCTTTCAGCAGCGAGACTTTGACGGCTTCGGAAAAACCGCAAACGAAGTCGCGATCGGGCAGAGTGCTCAGCAGAGCCGCGTCGTTGATGACGGCCCAGGGAGTTGCGAAGGCTCCCACCCAGTTCTTCTTCTGAAAGAGGTTCACAGCGCTTTTGACGCCGACGCCTGAGTCCGCCTGAGCCAGCGTCGTCGTCGGCAGCCGAATCAGCCGGATGCCTCGATGAGCGATCGCAGCCGCAAAGCCGACGGCGTCCAGGACGGCTCCGCCACCGACGGCAATGATGTAGCTGCGTCGGTCCAGGTCCGCATGGTTAATGCACTTGAGCATTCGCTCCAGAATGTGGATTTCGTTTTTAACGATCTCGCCGCCTGGCACGGTCTGCACGTTTCCAGGGGTCAGGAAACGGTCGGCGTTCGTCTCGCAGAAACTTTCGATCTTCGTCTGAAGTTTCGGGACGGCTTCGGCCACGCACTCATCCAGCCAGAACTGCACGCGCGGTTTGCGATCACCGGACGGCTCAATCAGATCCAGCAGCACCTGCTGTTCGTCGGCGAACACATCGTCCGTAAACCGCAGCCGATGCGTGAACGGGACGGCGAAGGGAATATCGATCTGGCGGGGATCAGGCATGGGATGCTTGCAGTTCAGGCAGGTTCTTTTGAGGAACCGTCAATTCTGCCGTGGCAGGAGAGGCAGTTCAACCAGGGAGGCGGAGTCCGGCTGTTACCGGCAAATCTAACGCCAACCCGTTTCAGTCATCGGTTCTGCCAGTTGAGAAGTGCATTCTGGTTTGCGGAGGCGGTTTTTCCCGTTCAGACGGCCGCTGAACCTTTCGCCCGGTGTCTCAGTCGGAAAGAATCGAATCCGGCGGTTCGCCCGCCTTTGACTTCAGAATCTCCGCGCGGCTGAAACCGCGATGACGAACGGTTTAATGCAAGATGTCTCCGGCCCGGTTCAGCGTTCGCAATCCGGTTCTCGTCAACATGCTCATGCTGGTCGTGCTGGCTGGCGGGACTCTGTTTGCGCTGACGCTGGTGCGTGAGATGTTTCCCGAGTTCCGGCCTAACAAGCTCATCATTCGAGCCGTGCATCCGGGAGTCCTGCCGCAGGAAATCGAGACGGCCGTCACGATCAAGATCGAGGAAGCGGTCCGCGACGTCGACGGCGTCGAGAAAGTCGACTCCAACATCTCCGACGGAATGAGCGTCACAACGCTGACGCTCTACAACGATGTCGAGGATGCCGAAGCCGTCCTCAATGAAGTCAAACGGGAAATCGACGCGCTGCCGGATCTGCCGGACGACATTGAGCGGGTCACGATCCAGAAGTTCGAGCCGCTGCTGCCGGTGATCTCGGTCGCGATTTTTGGCGAAGGTCCGGAAGCGGACCTCAAGAAAGCGACGCGGGAACTGCGTGACGATCTGCTCGCGCTGCCGGGTGTGAGTCGAATTACCGTCAGCGGAGTCCGCGACGACGAGATCAGTGTCGAGATCATTCCGGAACGGCTCATCGAGTACAACGTGACGTTTGAGGAAGTCGCCAGTGCGATCCGGCGAAGTAACCTCGACGTGTCCGGCGGGCAGCTGAAAGGAAGTCGGACGACGGTCGCCGTGCGGACAGTCGGCGAGGAACTGGAAGGCCACGAGCTGGAAGACCTCGTCGTGCGGCCATCAATGGGCGACGGGCGAAAAGTTCTGCTCAGAGACGTGGCCACAATTCGCGACGATTTTGTGGACGTCGATATTGAGGGGTATTTCAACTCGCAGCCGTCAATGAGCTGCGACGTTTACAAAACGGCCTCGCAGGACGCGATTCAAATTTCCGGCGTCATCAAGGCCTACATTGCCGGCAAGACCGGGCAGCCGTTCGACGCCTGGGGTTACGAAGCGGCTCGAAATTCCGCGTGGTACGCGCAGCCGTTTCTGACGATCGGCGCGGGCGTCGCTCAACTGACCAATGTGATTGCTGGTCGGCCCGACCCGATGGCGGTTTACGAACAGAGCAAATCCTCGCCCTGCACGCATCAGTTTCAGGTTGGTCTGAACACGGACCTCGCGCGGTTTATCGAAGGCCGACTCGACCTGATGACGCGCAACGGGATGTCCGGCCTGGTGCTCGTGCTGATTTCGCTCGTGCTGTTTCTGAACTGGCGAGTTGCGTTCTGGTCGGCGATCGGGCTGCCGGTTTCGTTTCTCGGCACGTTCATCGTGATGTGGATGTGCGGGATTTCGATCAACCTGCTGTCGGTGTTCGGTCTGATCATCGTGCTGGGAATCATCGTCGACGATGCGATCGTCATCGGCGAAAACATCTGCCGACACGTTGAGGAGGGTATGCCCGCGAAGGAAGCCGCCGTTCGCGGAACGGAAGAAGTTCAGTGGCCGGTCGTGGTTGCGGTCGCCACAACGATCGCCGCGTTCGCCCCGATGCTCTTTATTAAAGGAACAATCGGCGAGTTCATGGGCGAGCTGCCGATCGTCGTGATGGCCGCGCTGAGCATGTCGCTGGTCGAAGCGCTGTTCATCCTGCCGGCTCACCTGCGACATCTTCCGACACCGCTGCAGCTTGCCGAAAAAAAACGAAACGCTCCCGAGCCCGGTCCGGCACTGCGACTGTTTCATCGATTCCGCGACGCTCAGGAACGCTTCATCGTGGACGTCCTGCAGAAACGCTACGAACAGTTTCTGCGGCGTGCTCTGACGTGGCGTTACGTGACTGTGGCGACCGCCACCGCCGCACTGATCGCAACATTCGGCCTGGTCGCCGGCGGCCTCGTCGAGTTTGTTTTTGTCCAGGAAATGGACAGCGAGACAATTATCTGCGACATCGAACTGCCCGTCGGCAGCCCGCTGGACCGCGTCCGGGCCCGTGTTATGGAGATCAGCAATTTCGTCAAGCAGCAGCCGGAAGTCGTCAACGTTCAGGCCTTCGTCGGGATTCAGGTTGACGTTGCCGGCGAAGGCGCGGTCGGGTTCAAGGATCAGT
>ERZ891418.215-NODE-215-length-21186-cov-6.518764_pt1 | contig 21186 bp, 10 predicted proteins | sample MGYA00521236_ERZ891418 | MGnify/ENA primary metagenome ERZ891418 (study PRJEB32303, sample SAMEA104408696) | aquatic metagenome | biome: Brackish water; feature: Chemocline; material: water | place: Baltic Sea | collected 2014-10-18T10:34:00 | depth 100 m ... | reverse complement strand
GCCTCGCGGGGTTTCACGACAGCGGTGGAGCTATTTGAGGCTCAGCCGCTCAGCCTGGGCAGCCGTTGAGGTTGCTCAGCTTCGACACTCCCCGAGTTGTGGCGAAATCCCGGATTGCGGCTCGGCTGGTGCCGAAGATCACTCCGAACAGACGGTCGTTCTGACGCGATGCTCAACTGGCCTTCGAACTGACTGAACACGCGGCCGCCGAAGCCGCCGCCCATACGCTGATTCTGGCGAGCACCGGGCAGGAACACACCGTCACGGGTGCGGACACCGCTTTTACGATCGGCCAGGCGGGAGAAGGGGAAAACTGGCCAAACCGAATTCACTCATTTCGGGAAGTTATTTTCGACACGTTCCTCCCTCAGTCATCCAGCTTGCCGAGGAACTGGCCGCCGCTCATGAACATGCCGTTCTCGCAGGGCGAGCACCATTCCAGTTTGACCAGGTAGCGGTACTCACGAGTGTCGCTCGCCATTTTGACGGTGACTTCACCCGGCGTGACCGAGCCGCGATGCAGCAGGCCGATTCCGAAGCGACTGATTTCGCGAGTCATCGCAGGCACTGTGCTGCCACGTGAGGTGACGACTTCGGCCGGCACGGACAGGTCGAGCCGTTCGGCGGCGCGGTTGTGGTCTTCGTCGCCCTTGCCAATGCTCTCAAGAATCTGCTTGAGATCTTCCAGGGTCGGTCGGCTCCACGGATCAGACATTGCTCGCTCCGGTGTTTCAATCGCCGCCGGTCGAAATCGCCGCAGCGGCTCAGGATTCAAGATTGGACTCAGGAGAAACGACCGCACGAGTTCGGGCCGTCGTTACAACCGGTCGTTCCCGCGCGGTGGCCGGGAACTTCGTACAACCATAAGTCACAGTCTTCAGCCTGACCGAAGATTCAGACCGATTCGCGAGTCGCGTCGGTTCCGGATGTCACGACCGTAACGACCTGACGCTTCCTGAGCAGCAGAATGGCCAGCAGTGTCGTCAGTGCGGTCACCAGAATGCTGGCAAAACCCCACGGAATCGAGCCGGCCGTCGCGGGTTCACTCGAATCGGCGTCGAGCGACCAGTCGATGATCGGGGCGGAGGACGCTGCCTCCGAATTGCGAGCGTCTGTCGCAGCGAGTTCGTCCTGCCCGCCGGCGGCTCTCGGCAGTGCCTCGACGACGTTTCCGAACAACGGACCCTCGTCATTTGAGTTGTACGACGTCCGCTCGTACTGCCGGTTGTTTGGCACCGATTGCGGCGGAGCTCCGTTTGAGATCACACGCGGCCTGATCGGGCCAGCGGCACGAACCCGCGGTTCCGTCTCGATCGGACGGGCCTGTGATTCCTGCCCGCTCCATCCGTTTCGCAAGTCCGCCGCCCCGACATTTCTTCCCGTCGCCAACGACCCGCCTGGGCCTCCCATCGCAGGAACCATCATTGCGGGGTGACCGTCCAATGGCAGAAGTGGCTGTCGACTGGTCGCTTCGGTCAGCGAAACAGATGACTGCCCAGGTCGAGACGTGATCAGCGGCGAAGTGGCAGCGTCCGGCGGAAGCGTCATTGCCGTCGCCATGTTTCGCCGACTGCTTTCGATCAGTTCGTTCACGGACACGGTACTGCCCTTGAGCGGCGATTGACCCTCCGTTGCCGACGCGTCAAGTCGAGGAGCTGCGACAGGGCCTCGAAATGAATCACGTCCCCCGGTCCGATCGAGGCTGGTCAACTCTGTGGCGCTTGACTCTGTGGCGCTTGATTCTGTGGCGCTTGATGCAGACTTCTCCGACTCGGCGATCACGCTGTTCACCAGACGCTGAAATTCCCGATCGAAGCCATCTGAAAACTGATTTTCGTTTCCTCGCGACGCGTCAGATGATCGCTCGGTCAAGGTGCCTTCGAGGCCATCGGGAAGTTTCGGCACCCCGATGCGGCGGACAACCTGGCGCTCGCCGGACGGGGTGGCGTCCTCATTCGTCGACTGTCCGTCGAAAACGCTCCGCTGGCCAGTTCTCTGCAGCTTCGATCGCTCTGCTTCGCGCCGCTGCCTGGGTGAGGGCGCCGCCTCGCTCGTCGACTTGCGTGTAATGTCGGCCAGCGAATTCGGATCGCTCGCCGAGTGAGAGCGCTCGCCGCTCAGAGCAAACGGGTCTTCGTAAAGCTCGGGACGCGATGAAGAATCTGCAGTTCCACTGGTCGATGAACTTCCACCCACCAGACCTGTCAGGCGACGTCGATCAGGCTTCTCTTCCTTCGTCGGAGTTCCCCAGGTGCGCGGGTTTAATTTCGAGTCAGCGATCGTGTTCAGAGTCGGGCGTCTGTTCCACAAACTCGAAAACATCTGACGCGGGCCGGCCGCTTCCGAGAGAACGCTGGTTCCCAGGGTCGCCGCGCCCAGCGTCAGCCCGATGGCTGAGGCACAGATGAGTTTGCGAAATCGAATACGCTTCATCAATCACACCGAGCTCGATCCGAATCGTCCTCGCACCGACCGTCTCATCGACCGCAGAACCGGCGCGCGGGAACACTCCTGTCCAGACAATCGGCACGACCGCGAATTCAGCCTTAACCGCTCACCCGGTTCGACTGAGCGTTTTACCAGGTCAACCAGTTCTGCCGCGTGTGACGATTGCGGAAGACGGGCAAACTTTGCGGGTCACAGAAACACGGAGGGCTGCTAACGCAGGCGGATTCCGGAGGAATCCGCCGACAGTCAATTTTGCAGCGGTCGGGCGAGGACGGCACAAGCCGCCCGGTTTTGCATCGAAAAACGCGATCAATCCGGGCGGCTTGCGCCGCTCCACAAACTTGTGCGTGAATGGAGTTTGCGGTTTCACTTATTCGTTGTGGCGGGTTCAATGTTGAGTTCGCGTGAGATTCCGGCACGAGGCTGGTTCTCCGAATTGACGATGACCCAACTGAAGATTGCCTCAAAGGAATGATTCCATGTTCCATCGGCGTGAGATGCTGCAGGTTGGCTGTTCGTCGTTTTTCGGCCTTGGCCTGACTGGCCTGCTGGAACGCCGTGAAGCTTCTGCGGCGAACGGGACCGCGACTCCTCAGCGAGCCAAATCGGTCGTGCTCGTCTTTCTGACCGGCGGCGGCAGTCACATTGACATGTTCGATCCAAAACCGGAATCGCCCGAAACGAAAGGCGAGTTCAGCCCGATCGATACGCGGGTTCCCGGAATGCAGTTCGGCGAGCTGATGACCGGTCTGGCCGATCGGGCAAATCTGCTGTCGGTCGTTCGCTCGATGGCCCATCGCGACAACCGCCATCTGTCGGGTTCGCACAACACACTGACCGGTTCCATCCAGCAGTTCCGTGGAGACTCGAACCAGGACAAATCGCTCAACCGCGGCGACTGGCCGTGCTACGGATCCGCAGTGGATTATCTGCGGCCGGCGGCAGATGGTTTGCCGAGTCACGTCACGCTGCCCCACCCGCTGATTGAAGGATCGCTCATCTGGCCTGGTCAGCACGCCGGCTTCATCGGCACGCAGTACGACCCGTTCGTGTTGAAGGACGATCCGAACAAAGCGGATTTCAAAGTCAACGGACTGAGCCTTGTCGACGGCCTCGATGTGGAGCGGGTTCAGAGGCGGAGAGAACTGCTCAAACAGTCCGTTCGATCCGAATCGGATCTTGGTGAGTCGGCTTCCGGACGGAAACTGTCGGACCAGTTCGATGTGGCGTACTCGATGCTGACTTCCGGTCGACTTCGCAAAGCGTTTCAGATCGAGGCCGAGACTCCTGAAGTTCGCGAGCGTTACGGTCGCTGCCGACGCGGCCAGACGCTGCTTCTCGCACGGCGCATGGTGGAGGCGGAAATCCCGGTCGTGCAGTGCAACATGGGCATCGTTCAGTCCTGGGACACTCACGTGAATCACTTCCCGCGACTGAAGGGTGAGCTGCTGCCGCAGACCGATCGCGGAGTGAGCGCGCTGCTGGACGATCTGGTCGAGCGAGGTTTGCTGGACACGACGCTGGTCATCATCGTCGGCGAGTTTGGACGGACTCCGAGCATCTCGCCGCTGGCCGGGCAGACCGTGCCGGGCCGGCACCACTGGGCTCACGGATACACGGCCGTCTTTGCCGGCGCCGGCGTGCGGGGCGGGCAGCTCATCGGGAAGACGGACAAGACGGGCGGCTATCCAGTCACCGTACCGTGGTCGCCCAATGACATCGGAGCCACCGTTTACAGCTCGCTCGGCATCGACCCGAACAGCGACATCCACGATCGGCTCGGCCGTCCGTACCGACTGAATCAGGGCAAGGTGATGGACGTGCTGTTTGGCTGAGGTCTTTTGAGTTTTGATTTATTTGAGCGAGCTATGCGGCGAGGGAAAAGGCCGGCTGATGCGACGACTGGTTTTCACAATTGGCTTACTTGCAGTGTGCCTCATCGCCCGTGGGCAGGCCACAATTGCGGCCGACACGCCGCTGCTGTTTGAAGACTCCGTCGCGAAGCTTCTGACAAAGAAGTGCGGCACCTGCCACGGCGCAGAGGACAAAGAGGCCAGGCTGGATCTCACGTCGGCAACGGGAATTGTGCTGGGTGGCGAGAACGGGAAAGTGCTCGAGCCCGGCACGCCGAATGAAAGCTCGCTGTTCGCGCGGGTTCTCTCTGGTGAGATGCCGCCCGAAGGGTCGCCTCGTCTGACGAAGGCGGAGATTCAGACAATTCACGACTGGATCGCGGACGGAGCGAAATTCAAAACGCCGCCGAAGATTGCGCGACCGGTCACGCAGCACGACGCGATTCCGATTTTTCTGCTCCGCTGCACGGCGTGTCACGGGACGAGGCGGAAGGAAGGCGGGCTCGACCTGCGAACTCGTGAGTCCATTCTGAAGGGCGGCTCAAAGGGACCGGCGGCGGTCGTCGGCAAGCCGGCGGAGAGTCTGCTGATTCAACGGATCCATGCCGAGGAAATGCCGCCTCGCCGACTGCTTGTTTCCGTCAGTGTCAAACCGATGACTCCGACAGAACTCGCGACGCTCGAACGCTGGATCGAGGCGGGGCTGCCGCTCTCGAAACCGAATCTGGCAAGCACTCGGCCGAAGGTGACTGATGAAAATCGAGCGTTCTGGTCGTTCCAGTCACCGAAGGCCGTGTCGATTCCAAAGGTCGGGCGTGGTGTCGCAAACCCAATCGATGCGTTCATCGAAAGAAGGCTCAACGAGAACGGGCTGACTCTCGCAGAACGGGCGGATCGGCTCACGCTTCTGCGGCGAGTCTGCTTTGACCTCACTGGGCTGCCGCCGACGATTGAGCAGCAGGACAAATTTCTTGCCGACACAGAACCGGGAGCGTGGGAGCGGCTGATTGATCGGCTGCTGGATTCGCCGCGGTACGGCGAGCGGTGGGCGCGGCACTGGCTCGACGCGGCCGGCTACGCGGATTCGGAGGGGGCTCAAAACGAGGATCGCGTGCGGCCGCACATCTGGCGGTACCGCGATTACGTCGTCCGCGCGTTCAATGCCGACAAGCCGTACGACCGGTTTCTGCAGGAACAGATCGCCGGCGACGAGCTGGTGGATTACGAAAACGCGAAGGAGATCACGCCGGAGATTTACGACTGCCTGGTCGCGACAGGTTTTCTGAGGACGACACCCGATCGGACGTTTGCCGACATCACGAACTTCGTGCCGGACCGTCTGGAAGTCATCGCCGATGAAATGCAGGTTTTCAGCTCGGCGGTTCTCGGGCTGACAATTCAGTGTGCCCGCTGCCACGCTCATAAGTTCGACCCGATCTCGCAGCACGATTACTACGGCCTCACTGCGATTTTCAAGGACGCGCTGGACGAGCACGACTGGCTGAAATCGCAGGGCCCACGGACGCTGAACGTCGTCACGACGAAGGAGCGGTCGGAGTGGGAAGCGAACGAGGAAGCGATTCGGCTCGAAGTCGAGTCACTGAAAACGGAACTCGAAGCGAAGCCCGATGAGGCAAAGCAAAAGGACCTTGAAGCGAAGATCAAAGCTGCCGAGTCTCGTCGCAAGCCCGAGCCGCGCATCCATGCACTGTGGTCGCGCGGCGAGCCGTCGCCGTCGTTTCTGCTTCTGCGAGGTAATTACCTGACGCCGGGCGAGCCTGTTTCCCCGACCATTCCAGCGTCGCTTTCGGCTGACGGGTTCTCGTTCGAAAAGCTCATTCGAGAAAGCAGCACAGGATCGACTGATGCCGGAACGGGAAAGACGGGCCGCCGTCTCGCTCTCGCTCGCTGGCTGACGCGGCCGGACCATCCGCTCACCGCGCGAGTCATGGTGAACCGGGTCTGGAAGCACCACTTCGGACGTGGCATCGTCAGGACCGTCGACAATTTCGGCGTGGCCGGCGAAAGGCCCTCTCACCCCGAACTGCTCGACTGGCTGGCGACGGAGTTCGTGAAAAACAGGTGGAGCATCAAGTGGCTGCACCGCACGATCCTGACTTCCGAAACCTGGCAGCAGACGTCCCGGTCAAGCGACGTCAAGTCGACGAACGATGCCTCGCGACTTTGGCACATGCCGTTACTGCGGATGGACGCGGAGACGGTTCGCGATTCTCTACTGAGCGTTTCGGGGCAGCTTGACCTGACTCCGTTCGGGCCGCCGGACTCCGTCGACGTGCGAGGCGACGGTCTTGTCACGGCAGTTCGCTCCGAGCGTGGCTGGAGGCGGAGCATTTTCATTCAGCAGCGCCGGACGAGAATTCCGACTCTCCTTGAGAATTTCGATTTTCCACAGATGGGACCGAACTGTCTTCAGCGAGGCGAATCGGTGGTCGCACCGCAGGCGCTTCATCTGCTCAATAATCGGATGGTGCATGAGCTGGCAGAACACTTCTCGGCTCGGGTTCGCGCGGAAGCCGGTGACGATGCGACGGCGCAGTTGCAGCGCGCCTGGCGGATCGCGATTGGCCGATTGCCGAGCGACGAAGAAGAGCAGATCGGCAAAGAGCTGATGGTCGAGTTCCGGCAGAAGTGGATTGCGGATGGCAAGGTGTCAGAGGAAGAAGCCTCGGTGAAAGCTCTTTTGGGCCTGTGCCACGCGGTGATGAATTCGGCGGCGTTTTTATACATCGATTGAGACACGTTCGGTGGCCCTTCCGGGCCGTCGGGTACGCTTGGGACGGCCTGGAAAGGCTGTCCAACGGAGTCTGAGGTTGGCATGAGTGGAATGCAGAACATTTCCAGGCGGCAGCTTTTCTCGCAGGTTGCGGGTGGTGTGGCCACCGCGGCGCTGGCCGGGTTGCTCAACGAAGATGCGTTCGGAGCCGGCGAGACGCTCGGGCCTTCGCCTCATCACACGCCGCAGGCCCGGTCCATGATCCACCTGTTTATGAATGGTGGACCAAGTCAGATGGACCTGTTCGATCCAAAACCCGAGCTGCAGAAACGGCACGGTGAGGATTACTTCAAAGAGATTGCTGGCGAGGTCGAGTTTCCTCAGGCGGCCGGGGCTTTGATGCGGAGTGCTTTTGAGTTCGCTCAGCACGGCGAGTCGGGGATGTGGGTTTCGGACGCGATGCCTCATCTTGCGAATCAGGTTGATCGGATCGCCATGATCCGCTCGATGCAGACGACGAATCTGACCCACGAACCGGCGCTCTACAAGATTCACACGGGCAGCGAGTTCATCGGTCGGCCGTCGATCGGAGCGTGGGTCAGCTACGGGCTCGGGACGGAAAATCGAAACCTGCCGGGCTACGTGGTGCTCGACGATCCGCTGGGATTGCCGGTTAACGGAATCGACAACTGGCAGGCCGGGTATCTTCCGCCGGTGCATCAGGGCACGCGGTTCCGGGCGACCGGGGCACCGGTACTCAACCTGCAGCGGGACTTTGATGAGCCGGATTCGGTGACTCGACTGGAGCGGGACCTCATTGCGAAGCTCGACCGAATTCACAAACGGGACCGTCCGGGCCGGCCACAGCTCGGGGCGAGGATCGCCAGTTACGAACTCGCCGCGCGAATGCAGCTTGCCGCCACAGACGCGCTCGACCTCTCACAGGAGACGGAGGAAACGCACAAGCGATACGGGCTCGATCAGAAAGTGACCGAGTCCTACGGCCGCCGCTGCCTGATCGCGCGGCGACTGGTGGAGCGCGGAGTGCGATTCGTCCAGCTCTTTATCAACAGTCAGATCTGGGATAACCACAGCGGCATCGGGACGGCGTTGAAGGATGCGTGCGAGCGGACGGACCAGCCGGTGGCAGCGCTGCTGGAAGACCTCGACCAGCGTGGACTGCTGGATGAGACGCTCGTCGTCTGGGGCGGCGAAATGGGGCGGCTTCCGATCGCTCAATTGACGGCCGACAAAGACCCGAAAAAGGCCGGCCGCGATCACAATCGAAACGCGATCTGCACGTGGCTGGCCGGTGGCGGCGTCAAAGGCGGCGTTGTCCACGGGGCGACCGACGAACTGGGCTTCTCAGCGGTCCAGGACATCGTCCGCGTTGAGGACTGGCACGCAACCATCCTCAACCAGCTCGGGCTGTTCCACGAGGAGTTGTTCCTCGAACGAAACGGCCTCAAGGATCGGCTGACCGGCGTGACGCATCCGCGAATTGTTAAAGAGATTCTCGCGTAGGCAGGTCGTCGTTAATCGCCGATGCCGAGGTTTCGCTCGATCGCTCGCGCTTTGTTGGACATCAGATACTTGCGTGATGGATCGTTCTCGTACTCAAGAGCCTCGCCGCCGCGGGCCTCGATGCCGACAGAATCCCATTGCGGGTCGGGGTTCTCCGTCGGGTCCCAGCCGTCATCCGCGTTGGGGCGGAGCATGGAGAATGTCTCTTTGACGGCATTTGTGATCGCGCATCCGGTGGTGCTGATGCCGAGAAGCAGTATGAGAAGAAAACGAATTCTCATGGGATGATCCTTGCCAGACGCAGCCGACTGGCGATGCACTATTTTGTGGACGCGGATTCTGACTCGCCGGGTTTTGCAAACAGTGTCAGAGTGACAGTGTCGCCTTTTTCGAAGGCCGTTCCTTCTTTGGGTGACTGGTCGTAGACGCGAAAGACATCCGATTCGCGGAGAGCCGCACGACCGCGTCTGAATTTCACAACAAGTCCCTGGTCCTTCAGCATTTTTTCCGCATCCGTCCACGGCAGCCCGACCACATTCGGAGCTCCGGTATCGCGTACGGTGGCCGACTGCCCGGAAGGAAGTTGGGGAGCGGTTCCGCCGGCCTGCTGGACGGGGTCTGTGTAGAGCGTGATTTTGACAAGGTTCCCCGGCTCGTACGTAATTCGCGGGGGTGGATCCTGCTTCGCAACTTTGAATTTGAGCTGAGCGTTGGCAGCTGGTTCACCCCGGTACAGCTTTACGGTGTAACCGCGAGCCTTGAGGACCTTCTCGGCGTCTCTGTAGTCGAGTCCAACGACGGAAGGGACCATCGGGCTCTGCGCTTCAGTGCGGCCAGGAGGGCCAGCAGCTCCCGGTTGCGCTGCAACCTGACTTGCTACTTGAATGTCATAGCCCTTCAGGTCGGGTCGGAACGGGTCGCTTGTGCCGAAAATCTTCTGAAAGAACGCCCCGGCCAGCAGGCCCGGTTTCGGATTCTTCTCAACCTTTGGAAACGTGTAGACGGTCTCGCGGCCACCGGTCGGGTCCATCATTTGAACGGCCATCGGCAGCATCGTTTTCCGCTCGATGCGAATTCTGGCCCACTTGTAGTTGGCAGCGTCCTGTCTCCAGCGAGGAACGGCGAGCAGGTCGAAATGATTTTCGATTTTGCCTGGATTCTCCAGCCGAAGTTTGTATCGCTCGACCGCTTTCTCCGGAGCCATGCCAAAGAGGAATGGCAAGGGACCATCCATAATGTTGACGCCCTGGGACTCCTTCGGGATCGGATATTGCTGGACGGTTTTCTGCGGTTCGTCAATCACCAGGACCTGCTGCCCGTCGCAGATCCATCGTTCTTCCGTTTCGGGTTTCACATTAAATGTTGCGACTTCGCCCGTTTCCGGATGCGTCTTTTTGTTCTGTCCATCAGCACCGGGTTTCGGTGTGAGGTCGATTCGTCCGCGCGAGGGAGCCTCGTAATAAAACTTTCCGATGGCTCTTGTCTCGACATTAAAGACGTAGTCGTAAATGAAGCGGCAATGCTCGCCGTGCAGCTTGTCAACCTTCTGCGAGGACAGGTACCAGTCCTGCAGAGTCTGCCGCAGTTCCGGCGAAAGTTTCGCAAGCTCGGCGGCGGCATTGACTGGTGGCTCCGCGGCCGGCCCGGCTTGACCGCCTGGCCTGGGCTGAGCAGGCTGACGCGAAACGTCGCCCGGCTTGATGTCTGCGGTCTGTGAGCGTTGTGCGTTTACGGTGGAGACCGGCAACAGCAAGAGGCCGGCCAGGACCGCGCAGATCGAGATTCTCAACCTCATGAGCGTCTGGAATCCTTCCTGAAAAGTGCATCCGTGCAGTCGCCGAATCATTCAGCGACCTTGATCGAGGCGGGAGTCTATCGCTGCTCCCAAATTGGGGCGAGACGAGTTTTCTGCCTCATTTCGTTACTTGAATCGCCGTTTGCTGGATGGCCGTTTGTTGAATCGCACTGCCGAGCCCACCGTCCACTCGAACTTCCGGCAGACGTTCGGGTGCCGTTGACTCTTTCGGTCGGGGTTGAGTTGCCCGCTGTCGAATGGGAGTCCACGGCCCGGCCACTCGTTCGACCAGTGCCACGGCAAGTGCCCGGGCGTAGGCCTCGTGGCCTTGCCGGGACAGCTCACCGCGTGGCAGATACAGCGAACCCTTCTCTGCTGCGTTACGGAAGGCGGGGGTGGAGTCGCAAAACAGGAGCCTTCGATTCTGAGCGAATTCGCGAAGCCGGTTCGTCAGGTCGGTGCTATCCTGCCCGGCTTGACTCGCGAGATCGTGTTCCGTCGGGTGAGTTGCGACGACGAGGCCGCCGGGGACGGTTTCTGCAAGCCGCGCCAGATCTTCGAGCGGCGACAGCATGAGTGAAAGCTCTTCTCGCGAAACGCGGGCGGCTTCCTCGGACTCCTGGCCAGTCAACTCACCTGGAACGCTCGCCGGAAGGGGTGTGAATTCCGACTCAGGACTCCTTGCCGCAGTCCCGGAAAGCCACGACGCCAGCAGCCGTTCGGTGTGATGTACAACGAGAAAGTTCTCGCTGAGTGACCGAGTTCGTTTGGGGGCCGACAATTCGGGATGGCTGGCCGCGAGCGGCTGACCGTCGGCAGCCAGTTCGGTGCAGCGGCGGAAACGGTGATCGTTGTGGACGTCGCCCGGATTGACATCGATCAGCAGCATGTCCGGCTGGATCGCCAGCAGCTGGTGCCGGACCTGAAGAAGAGACAGCAGCGGGCACGAATCGGGAAGCCCGGCGTTGACCACTTCGATCCGCATCTGACTGCGTGTCTGCAGCCAGTGCTCAACACGAGCCGCAACCGTGAGCGACTCGTCTGTGGATGCGCCGAGAATCGCCTCGTCCCCCAGGATCACGATTCGAAACACGTCGCGTGGTTTGGGAAGCTCCAGTTCTCGGCCACGCAGGCCGAGGCTGTTTGTCCGAAAGAGGACCGATTCCGCAGGCTGGTCCGGCGAATTGTGACGTGGGGTGATCTGTTTTCTCTGCAGCGGGGCTAGCCGGTGATGCGTCGTCCACGACGGCACGACTTCCGGGCCAGTGGTGAGCGATCCTGCATCGAGACCTGATCGGCATGCGGCCACGCGGAGCCCGATCTCGATCAGGCAGGGCGCAAGTACGATCGAAAAGACCGCCAGGCCCAGCAGCCACAGACTGCGTCGTCGAATTCGCATCTTCCCTGACTCGCGCAGGCACAGCGACGCTGTCTTGTTCGTCGCAGAGCGGGCGATCGCAAACGACGATAAAAATCGACGACTGGAGCCCGCAGACAGAATTCGACTGTGCGTTCATCCCTGATGGAAACGTCGCGAGATCGTAATCCGTCCGGCGAAAACGGGACAACATCGATCTGCGGCACGTCTCCCAAAGGCGAAGGAGGAGCCGCCACACTTTCTCTTCCGCGTTTACTGACTGGTGCCGGCCAGCTTTCCGTCCCGTCATGAGGCGGCCGAGGAGAGGAATAAGAAGGGAAGGAACACAGGAATTCCTTCTTTCCTGCCTTCCTGATTCCCAACATCAACCGACGGCTCAGAAGTCAGCGTTCCCAGGTCCGAAGCTCGCCGACGATTTTCAGCATGTCGTTGCGGCGTTTTTCGAACACGCCGAACAGAGCCAGCATGCCGATTCCCGCAGCGATGCCGAAGACCCACCACGGCCACACTTCGTCCAGGCTGCGTGCCGCGTGCCACACCATGCTCACCACCGAGAGCAGCAGGAACGACGAACCGAGATACAGGAACGCTCGAACTTTCAGCAGGATGCCGGCAAAGATCCCGATGATCGACAGCGTGGCGAGAATGATCGGCAGCCAGAGGTTCTCGCCAATTCCCGCGATAAACATTTCGCCGGTCGAGCTCACGTAGATGATCGTCACGGAGGCGTACCGGATCGAGCTGACCTGGGCTGCGGTCAGGCGGTCTCGGTTGAGGTGCGCGGCCAGGAGTGCCGACAGAGCCGGCGGGATCATCCACAGTTGAGGTCGGGTCAGCAGTTCCAGGTCCATCTCGTTCCACATCGCCCACAGCCCGGCGTTGCCCAGGACCGCGGCAAGAACGATGTGAACGTACGACTTTCTCCACATCGAGAGGAACACGTAAACCAGTCCCGCAGCAAACAGTTCTGTCGAGTACGCCGCCGCAAGATCGCCTCTCGGCGTGACCATCCAGAAGCCGAGTGCCGGCAGCAACGGCAGCAGCGTGCCGGTTCGCTGCAGCGGATCGGCAAGAACGGCGTGACCGGACCGGCGCAGGACCTCGCCGACGGCTGCTCCCCCAAAGGCGATCGCCATCACGATCAGCGGCCAGTACGGACGGATGCGTCCGCTGAACAGCTCGGGCATCGTCAGGTAAATGTGCAGAAAGAGCAGCCCGCCCAGCGCTTCGGCCGCGTAGACATAATACTGTCGCTGCTGCTCGTTCAGATGGAGCGGGTCTCGTTCCGGGTTAACGGCCATCGCGATCAAACCAGCGGCGAGCCCGACGAGAACTCCCGCGACGACGGCAATCTGCAGTCCCGTCACCGGCGATCCGATTCCCTTTTCGTAGAAGACTCCCTCAAGGACCAACACAACGGCAAGCGCCGCCAGCGCGAGGACTCCGTGAATCGACGAGACCGTACGCAGGGAACTTCGCCAGCGATCGATCGAGCCGGCCAGCTTCACGCCCGGCACGGCGAAGACAAACGTCGCCACGCTGAGCACCTCCAGCAGCCGGATCGAACGCGTCAGCCAGACAGAGCCACCGAATCCCGGCGTCGAGCAGCCCCACACAATGAACGTTGCGGAGACGCTCAGCAGGACCAGCGAACTCCCGCGCAGCCAGGTCAGTCGCGAGTCTTCGGTCGAGTCGGAAGCGGAGCGACACGCGTCGGCGAGAAAACCAAGTGACATGGCCAGCGCCAGCAGGCAGATCGGAGGCGTCAGCCGATCGAGTGTCGGGATGTCCAGCAGAGACGACCTCAGCGCCAGCAACGTGACAAGCGCGGTCAACGCCTGCGCGGTGATCGGCAGCCAATTGCGAGTTCCGGTCGCAGCGCGATCGTTGTTCCACACGCCGAGTTTTTCGAGGTGCGGGAACCAGACGCCGCGTGAGGCGAGGAGTCCGGCAGCGACGGCAATGTGAATCGCGATGGCGACGCTTGTGACGAGCGGTTGTCGCGCGACGGGAACGACATCGAGGTAGATCAGCGTGCCGATTGCTGGCAACGCGAAGAAGCACGGCGCGACGTGACTGGCCGTGCGATCCCAGAGTGTGCCGATCAGCAGAGCTGTCAGAGTGACGAGCAGGACCTGACCGAGGTGCGCTGCCAGGCTCGACAGAGCGGGCAGAAAGTAGTCGGCATTCAGAGGCGTCGTGTGCAGCGTCGCGCCGGGAATCAGTTCCACCAGCAGGGCGAGGAGCAAAGCTCCGGCGACGGCAATGATCGTCAGCCGGCTCGGGATCGACGGGCCGGTCGCGGTTGGATCGAACACCGAGCTGGCTCGCCTCTGCCAGAAAAGTGTCACGGCAAGCCACAAGCCGGCGGTCAATGTGCAGGCCGTCACGAATGCCGCGGCAAGTTCGGTGAGGTTCTGGCTGCTCCGGATTGCGATGCCGGACTGACCGGAAAGCAGCCACGGCCTCAGCCACAGAACGGTCATCGCGACGACGGAGACGATCACGGAACTGTACGCCCAGCGCTGGCTTCTCGCTCGCAGTGCCGGGACTGCGAACACGGCGGCGGTGCCCACGCCCAGGAACGATGTCCACGCAGGCGAAAACGGATCGGAAAACAGGCTGCGGACGGCAAACGCCAGCACGCCGCCTCCCACAACGAAGCAGACCATCACGAGCGGTCGCAGCATCGACTCCAGCGGCGGCAGTACGCGGTCGTCGCCAGCTCGTTGTTCGGACAGGCCGACATTGGCGAGCGCGTTCCGGACGGACTCAGTGAAGCTCAACGAAGTCTCGTGCGAAAACCAGCGCGGCAGAAACCAGACGACACACGCAGCGACAGCGGATGTCGTCAGCCAGCCTCCCGACAGGAAATGGAACACTCGCCACGACGCGGCACCCGGTCCATGCGAGTACTGGGAAATCGCCGCATAGGCAAACACGGCGAGCGTCGACAACGTGAGGGCCGATGCGACCGCCTGGCCGGTCGGACGCGGGCGACCTTTCAGCACGAGCACCGCGGACAGCAGCACAGTCAGAATTCCAGCGGCCTGGCTCTGCCCGGCGACCGAAGCAAACATGTGAGACGGCTGGCCAAAAATCAACAGCGTCGTCCACGCGGCCGGAACGAGCGCGAGGACTCGAACCAGGCGGTGCTGCCACTCAAGCGGCGTCAGATAAACAGGGTGAGACTGCAGCCGCGATGACGGACGCTCGGGCACGTCATCCGGCTCAGACGTCGCGGCGCGTTCCTCATCAGAGGCGGTCGCCGCGGGATCGACCGGAACGGAGAGCGGCCAGCGCCAGTCGGCGAGTTGCCAGCCGAGCCCGAACAGCACGGCTGCCACTCCCACCGACTGGACGGCTTGCACAAGGAGCACGACTTCGCTGCTGACCAGGCGGCGGTCGAAAGCGAGGACGAGGTACAGCAGCAATGCGGCTGCCGACCAGACAAGCGATCCGCTCAGCAGAAACTCGGCGTGACGTTTTCGAAACGCGGTGAAAACGGCCACCGCGACAAGAATGGCAAGAGGCAGCAGAATCGCCAGAAGCGCTGCGAATCCCAACGCGGGTTCGTGCGGCTGGCTGAGCCCGCCGGAGGTCAGGACGGCTCGCCCGGCAGCGAACAGACTGACCGCTGCGGCGGGCGCGGCAAGAAATGCGAAGCAGAGATGTTCCAGTTGCTCGCCGAAATTCGCAGGGACGAAGTTTCGCGCGACGCTCGCCAACTGGCCGGACGGGTGACGCTGCGCCTGCCACGCGGCGATTGAGATCGCTCCGGCCAGACCGGCCAGTCCGGTGCCGAGGATTAGTTGCGAGTGCCCAGGCAGCGCGACCGCCAGCGCGGCGGGCAACGTTGCCAGACAGAGGAAGGCTCCGGTGAGAGCGATCGGGCTGCGCCGTTCGCGCAGATGCAGGATGCCTGCCACGAAGGCCGCGGGCACGGCCAGCCAGAATTCGAGACTTGTGCCGTAGCCGATCAGCTCGCGCCATGGGTTGGCGCTGGAGCTGGTCCAGACAAAGAACACAGGCAGAGTGATCAGCGCGCCCAGAGAAACCGCTTCCCAGAAACCGGCGGAGTCAATCGTCGACGGCGTTGCCGCTGTGGCCTGTCGCTCGCCGCGAACCTTGAATGCAAGGTGAATCGCCGCGGCGAGTAATCCGACCAGGGCGATGATCAGGATCGGTGCCGAGTCAGGAAGCGGGCCGACATCGCCGCCAGCCTCGAAAAGCTCCTGCCCGCAAGCGGTCCAGGCGACGCCAGACGTCAGAACGATCATCGCTGCAGCGAGAACTCGGTCGACGGTCGTGGAGTCTTCGGCCGACAGCAGCTCGCCCAGTTTCGACCCCTTGAATCGGATTCTCAGTGCTGTCCAGAGTCCGCTCCAGAGCGTCAGGCCGAAAGCGACCGCCAGCAGGGCTCGCGGATCGGACACTCGCCCCACCCACCAGTCGCGAGACTGGCTGAGACCGAGCATCAGCAGTGACACGGTGGCGATGCCTGCCACCTGAGTCCCCGCGAGCAACGGCCGCACAGGCAGCGCGAGGCTGCCAATCAGCCAGGTCAACGTGACAACGGCTGAGAATCCGGCCCGTGTCAGGAAGCCTTCGTCCGCGCCGAACAACGTCCAGGGGAGAGTCAGCGTTGCGGTGAACAGCGCGGTCAGGACGGCGGGAATCACAAGACCCTCGCGGACTTTGTCGGTGGCTTCGGTCGCGGAGCGTGTGCTCAGCCAGCGTCGCGCGGCGAAGGCAAAGAGGCTCATGACAAGCCCGTGCGTCAGCAGCGAAAACACCAGCGGATGATCGGGAGTCAGCGACATTCGCCGCAGAAGATTCTCGACCGCCGTGTTGACGAACAGACCGTGAGAAACCGCTGCGAGGATCAACGCCGAGCCGACGTACGTCATCGCCGCGTGACGAAGGACGACCGCCGCGGCAAGTACGGCGACCGCGTCGATCAGCAGGCCGAGCGTCGCCAGATTCACGTCGAGCGGCGTTTGCGTGCCGAAATTCAACGCGGCGTTTCCGCACGCGAGAAGCGATCCGATCAACAGGCCGGCTCCGCCGATCGCCGTGCTCTTAGCGGCCTCGCTGTTTCCTCTTCGCTTCAGGACGAACGCGGCTCCAAGTGTCAGCATCGTGCCGAGCTGAAGCAGAAATCCGCTTCGCCCCAGCAGAAGAACCGTGAGCAGGCTCGGTGTGTACGACCCTCCGTCCGCAGTTGAAAATGCGACACCCTCGCCGGTCGTTGTCAACGTTCCGAGGGCCAGGTGCGTTCCGATGAGCATGGCCAGAGCCAGTGATTCGACCGCTGGTACGAGCAGTCCCATGAATCCCGAAATTCGAGCGAGCGCGACGAGGATGCCGAAATTCGTCAGTCCGATCGCAATCAGCATTCCCGGATGAGGCCAGGCAACGGCCAGGCAACTGGCCATCAGTAGTCCGCTGAAAAGGCTCAGGGCCGTGCCGGCCGTGCGGAGTTGCGACAGGTGCTTTGCGTTCGCGTCGCGGTGAATTCGCAGGCCGATTGCCAGAGTGCTCGCGGCGGCAACACTGACCAGCGGTGACAGCCAGCTCAGCGTGCCTCGGACGTCGCCAGTTTTCCAGGCGAGCAGACCCAGAGCGATCAGTGAGGAAAACGTGCCGATGCCGGCGACACGGAGAAGTTGAATTGTGCGTCGTCGAGTGAGCCTCGACCAGACCCGCGCTTCGGCAAGCTGGCCCGTACACGCAGCGACGAAGCCCGCGACGGGGATCAGTCCGAAAAGAATCAGCAGACTGGGAGAGGTCGTCGTCGAGACCGTTCGATTGATGACGATCTGCCCCAGGCACGGAAGCAGTGCGGCCAGCGAGAGTGGCCACCATTTAAAAGGACGGGAAAGAACTCGCGAGCCGCTGATCGAGACGGCTCCGAAAACGGCACAGCCAATCGCAATCGCGACCAGCACAAGCGGATCGCCGAGCGACCTCATCGTGCCGCGATTGCTCAGCGCGATCGCCGCGAGAAAATTCAACGGGATCAGCAATTGCGCGATCGTGAGCAGTCCGCGGCTCGTCGTTTTCAGTCGCCACCGGCGAAGCGTGTAGAGCCCGGCTCCGTGAATCGCGGCGGTCACCAGCAGAAAAAGCAGGGCGGGAAAATACGGAATCGATTCGAGCGTCGACCACAGGCTGATGACCAGACCGATCGAACAGCCAACAATCAGCACGCTGCTGATCAGCTCGCCCCAGCGAATGTTGCGGTCTTCCATGAACGCGCCAAGGAGTTCGCCGAAGCTGCGGCCGGATGCGGACACGGTTTGTTTCGCCGCCGTTGTTGCCGCGGGGTGCGCCTTCTCCAGAGGTGCTGATGCCGGCGAAGCGGGCTTCGTTTTCGCTTTCGTTTTCTCTGGCTCTGGCGAGGGGGCGGACGGGGTCTCTTTGGACTTCGAATTGGCGAGCAGTTGCCTCATCGTCGGACCGGGCTCGCTCCGAACAGGAACCGTCCGAGCGACTCTGCGTTCGTCGGATGCCTCCGCCGTCGGCAATGCTGGCTGAGATGATTCGAGCGCTGGTTGCGACTTCTCTGTTTTTCCTGGGACGACAACTGGAAGCGACGTCGAAGTTTTTCCCTGGGGAGTCTGCTCACGTTTCGGAATGAGCTCGGGATTAGCGGCGGCCTGGAGCAGTTTCAGCAGTCGGTCAGCTTCGTCGGGCTCGAGGACTCCGTCATCGCGGAACCGCTGGAGCTGCCTTCGGGTGGCTCGCAAATCGTCCGTGTACTGGCTGATGAGTTCCGGCAGAACCTGCTGGCAGGACGGGCAGCGAACTTCGTGCGGCTTGAGCTTCAAGCGGCATCGGCTGCACCACCGGTCGGACCCGTCTTTCCTGCTGTCAGAAAAAACGACACGAATCGCCGCCGACGCGAGCAGCCAGAAGCCGTGACCCAACAGGGACACGACGAGGAAAATGGCCACGATGGGGCAGAGGTAGTCCATACTGTGAGATCAAGGTCGCAAAGAGGGCGTCTGAAAACTTTCCGGACAGGCGGAACGGATCCCAGCGTATCACGGAGTTTCTGAATCTCCTTCCGAGTTCCCGCCGGTCTTTTCAGAATCACCGGCCGGGAAGTTCGTTGGTGATCGATGCGCTTTCGGAGTGATGCGGGGCTCGTCAGACTTCGACTCGATATTTGCTGAGGCAGGATCGACGTTCCTGCCACTTCATTCAGACAGGATGCTGTAATGCCCACGAAAATTCCCCGCACGCTGCAGTGGGTTGGCGATCTGCCAGGCACGCTGCGGATGATCGATCAAACAAAGCTTCCGGTTGAGTTTCTGGAGATCGACCTCACGACGGTCGAGCAGGTTTGGGAAGCCATCAAAATGCTGCGCGTCCGCGGCGCGCCGGCGATCGGAGTGTCGGCGGCGTACGGCACGATTGTCGGACTTCAAGGGCGAGCGTACTCAACTCGAGCAGACTTCGACGCACGTCTTGCTGAGGTGACCAGCTATCTCGCGAGCAGTCGTCCGACGGCGGTCAATCTGTTCTGGGCTCTGGACCGAATGCGCGCGGTCGCGGCGGCCGAAACTCAGACCGATCCGGACACAATGCTCGCGCGGCTGCTCGGAGAGGCACGGGCGATTGACGTTGAGGATCAGGCAATGTGTCGAGCGATGGGCCAGCACGGAATCGCACTTATGCCGGAACAGGGCGGCGTCCTGACTCACTGCAACGCCGGCGGCCTGGCGACGGCGGGAGACGGCACGGCTCTGTCAGTGTTGTTTGCCGCGCACGCCGCCGGCCGAAAGATTCACGTCTTCGCGGATGAGACGCGGCCGCTTCTTCAGGGAGCACGGCTCACCGCCTGGGAACTGCAGCAACGCGGCGTGCCGGTCACGGTCATTTGCGATTCGATGGCCGCCGTCGCGATGCGCGACGGGAAAGTCTCCGCCGTGATCACCGGTGCCGATCGAATCGCCTCGAACGGAGACGCGGCAAACAAGATTGGAACTTACTCGATCGCCGTGCTCGCACAGGCTCACGGAATTCCGTTTTACGTGGCGGCTCCATCGAGCACTTTCGACATGAGCCTGGGATCCGGTGCGGAAATTCCGATCGAAGAACGGGACCGGGAAGAAATCGCCAACGGCATGGGTCGGCAAACGGTTCCGGATGGAGTCGACGTCTGGAACCCGGCGTTCGATGTGACTCCCGCGAGACTCATTCGAGCGATCATCACTGAGCGGGGTGTCATCGATCCGGTGAATCTGGCGACCGTTCGCGAAATGATTTCCTGAGGGTCCTCGCGGCTTGCGCCGCTCTACGACAGTTCTTCCTTCAATCGCGACGCCAGTTGCTTCGTCTGAGCCTCATCCAGGCACAGCGGGTTCACCACGAGCACTCCCTCTGCCAGCTTTCCGTGCCCGACATACACGGGCGGTGAACCGGCGCGAAGCCGACGACAGACTTCGAACGCGTCGTGTCCGACCGAGGCCTCGTCGACTGCGATCTCCAGCAGAGCCCATCGGTCAGGGCTGGCCGGTTCCTTGATCGCGCATTCACAGTGAGCATCGCTGAGAGCCTCGACGATTGAATCCAGGTACGAACGAAGTCGCGGCAGCTCCTCGTCGTAAGCTCCGGAGGCGAACAGGTCGAGGGCAACGAGCAGCGCCGCAACTTCCTCCTTCGCCACCTTGAAGCCTCGCCCCAGCCCGTGGCGAGGAATCCCGTTGAGCCGCGATCGGTCAATCAGCTCCGTCGGCGGATCCCACAGTTCGAGATGATCGTCCATGTCGAGCATCTGCAGCGCCGCCGAGGAAATCAACTCGCGCGAGCCGCACAGGATCCCCGTCGACTGCGGACCGCGAATCGCCTTGCCTCCACTGAACGCGACCAGATCGGCTCCTGTCGCAGGAATAGCTTTGAGATTGCCGCGCGGAGGCAGCTCGCCCGCCGCGTCAACGATCACCGGCAGGCCGCGCGAGTGCGCGAGCTCAACGAGAGCCGCAAGGTCCGGCTGAGAATCCGCCGCGTGCCGGTACGCGATGCCGGCCGTGTTCGGCCCGATGGCCGCTTCGTACTCCCACAGCTCTGTTCGCCTGACACCCGCATTGGACACGATCTCGTTGAAGCCAACTTCGACGAACCGCGCGCCCGCCGCCAGGATCGCGTGGTCGTACCCGCAACGCTGCTCGCGCGCGATGATGATCTCGCTGGGAAATCCGTCGCAGTGAGGCAGTTTTTCAATCCGTCCCAGGTCATGCCCCGCGAGAATCGCCGCCGTTCCGAGCGTCAGCGCCGCAGCGGCTCCAGCAGTCACGAGTCCGGCCTCCGTCCCGGTCGCCTCAGCGATCTTCCGGCACGCTGCCGCCTGAAGCTGCTCCAGCGGCACCCATTCAGAAGCCGCATCGCGAAACGCATCGAGCACTTTCTCCGGCATCGGCGCGCCACCAAGCCGCGTGACCGTACC
>ERZ891418.213-NODE-213-length-21228-cov-7.600812_pt1 | contig 21228 bp, 13 predicted proteins | sample MGYA00521236_ERZ891418 | MGnify/ENA primary metagenome ERZ891418 (study PRJEB32303, sample SAMEA104408696) | aquatic metagenome | biome: Brackish water; feature: Chemocline; material: water | place: Baltic Sea | collected 2014-10-18T10:34:00 | depth 100 m ... | reverse complement strand
ACCCGATCACCATCGATTCGCAGAACAGCAGTCTCAGCCCCGTGAACGGGTACGCTTGACGATTGCGGACGTTGATTGGTCACGACGTCGACTGCAGTTTGGAAGTCGTGCTGGCAACATTGATTTTAATAAGGGCCGACAGGATTTCGTCGTTCCGATTCCGTTAGAGATCGAAATGCTCTTGCGTCATTCCATCGACGGGCGACAGGCCGGACCAGTGTTCCTGTCGCGGCGGCATCTAAACCGAACGAATCCGAGGGTGTCCTACACCACAGAGAATGAGTTTGTGGATGCGTTCAAATCGCACATCAGGAAATTGAGCCCGGGAGAAGTTCAGTGTGCCAACGATTGGAAACAACGCTTTCGCAGATTTCTGATTCAGTGCGGTGGCGTTTCCAGCGACGCAGTCGCCAAGGCCTTCAAAGCCTTGCTTGGACGAGTTGGAATCACCAGCCACATAAGGCTGTACGATCTGCGTTCTTCAGTGTCGACTGACCTCGAAAATGCCGGAGTCTCTCATCTCGTTCAGAGGTATGTCACTGGGCATACAACGAGCGACATCATGAACGCGTACGTGACCCTTGATCCAGACTCCGAAATGCAGAAACATGTTTTGAGGATCGCACCGCTCCTGGATGCCATCCGTTGCCGGGCTATTGAGCTGGGAATCGAGATGTCGGGGTGCAACGCAGCAGCATCACTCAACGAATGTCTTTCGACTGTTGCAAATGCCCCATTTGTGACGGCGGTGCCGTCCTGGTCGAGCGACGTCGTTCGCAGCCCACCTGCTTGAGACACGTGGTAGTTTAAGCGAATGCCAGGAATCCGTCTGGCACAATCGGCGAGGGTTAATACAATGACCAGCGAGTAAAGATGGCAGGCGAGATTGGAGTGTCGGCTCTGGTGCAACGTTGGTGCAAACCTGGTGCAAATGGCCGTGCCATTCTCCACGTCAGTGAGTCACGCAGCGGTCGGAGCAAATGGGCTCGATCGCTTGGAAATGGCTCTTTTTTTCCTGTTTCACGCATCAGACGGCAGTTTCAACAGCAGCAGTTTTCAGCTTGAACAGTAAATCTGGAGAGTCCCCCCCCTCTCCGCTCAATTGAATGCCTCTGAGTCGTAACCTTATGACTCAGAGGCTTTTGTATTTCTGAGAGGCTCTCAGGGAAACCCGTTTGTGGCACATTTTGTGGCACTTTGTGGCGGGGAAGTTCTCTGAAAGCAGCCTCTGATGACGAAGTCGAAATCGTTTCGTGTCGGGAAAGTACGCGCGGATGCTGGAAATCAAGGGTTCGCTGGTCACGATCGACGCGATGGGCTGCCAGGTGGAAATCGCTGAATCGATCGTGGATCAGCAGGCGGATCATGTACTGGCAGTCAAAGGCAACCAGCCGACACTGCACGACGGAGTGGTCTCTCACTTCGCGGTTCAACTGAACGATCCCAATGTCTTCAATGGCCGCGGTTTTCATCGGACAAACGAGAAGGCACATGGTCGCGAGACCGAACGGGATTACTTCGTGTCCGCTGTGCCTGACGACCTGCCCGATGCCTCCCGCTGGCCGTAGCTGCGAGCGATCGGCATGACGGTCAACCGCACGCCGCGTGACGGGAAGGAAACGATCGAAGGTCGTTATGACATTCTGAGTCGAAAGCTGACGGGCAAGCAGTTTGCCAAAGCCGTTCGCGGCCACTGGTCCATCGAAAACTCGCCGCCCGCGTTCTGCATAATCCGGGCAACGGAATGTGACCTTGGGAGAAGACCAGTGCCGCATCCGAAAAGGCCACGCAGACGCCAGCTTCAGTCTGCTTCATCGCCAGGCGTTGAGCCTGCTGAAGAACGAACAGACATCGAAAGTGGGAATCAAAAACAAACGACTCTCAGCAGCACTCAACGAAGACTACCTGCTGAATGTAACGATCGGAGCATGACTTAACGTGCAATCGCCCTGGCCGGTTCGGCCGACCAGTTTCGAGGATTCAAAACGCACCCCGATGAAGGCGGTCTACGATCGCCGCTGATTGTCTGGGGACCGGGTCTGCTTGAGAAAACGAAACCCGGCTCTGTCAATGACACGTCCGTTTTTGCGGCGATCGATCTTGCTCCGTCACTGTTGGAACTCGCGAAGGTCGCGCCAAAACTCGATACAAACTTCGATGGCGAGCCGCTCGCCACTGTGCTGACCGGGCAGTCGAACACCTCTCGCAGCCAGCCGATCTTTTTTCGACGACCGCCGGATCGTGATTCGTATTACGGAGTCGCCGATCTCCCGGACCTTGCCATTCGCTACCGGGAATGGAAACTGCTCTGCGAATACGACGGCTCTGACGCCCAACTCTTTGACCTGTCCACAGACCGCGGTGAGACGAAAAACGTCGCCGCTGCTCATCTGCGGGCTTCCCGGTAAAACCGCTCCAGCAGCGCCGAGTCAGCGATGTCAAACTTCGGCACCTTCAACGCGACGAGTCGATCGAGCTGCGTGTCGTGCGCCTTGTAGACAGCTCCCATGGCCCCTGGCCAAGACACTCCTCGAGCCGATACCGACCGAACTCCTGAGGAATTCCCGAACCGGTTTTCGAGGAGACTTCCGCAACGGAATCGGCCTGGCCTGGCAGAATTGTCTCGCGCTGAGCCGACCGACTCTCTTCGGAACTGGTCGGAAGAATGGTCTCGCGACTGGCACCTGGCGCCGCTTCTGTGGGCGGGATCGTCTCCCGCGAAGAAGCCGGAGCGTCTGAATTCGGTTTTCTGTTTTGGGTCATTTGCCCGCACCTCGTTGTCGGAACCGACCGGCTGAACGAATCGGAATCAGTCTACGAGGATTTCCTAATGATTGCGCTAACTCGGAAGAGGACTGGCCGGCCCGCCCGCCTCGCCGGGAAAAAGACGCTGCGACTTCGCAGCTCGCTGAGTTTTCGTGACAATGTTGAGATGACACGTGCCCGAGAATTTCTGTTGAGCTGCCTTTTCGCTGCGGCGATCCTTGCCGGACCGGCCTGCGAACTGCGCGGCCAGACCGAGCAGATTGAGAAGACCGAACAAACCACGTTCAGTCGCCAGGATTTGGAGTTTTTCGAATCGCGCATTCGGCCAGTCCTGGTCAAGCACTGTTTTGAGTGTCACTCGTCGGGATCCAGCAAGCTTCAAGGGGGACTGCTGGTCGACTTCCGCGGTGGCCTGGAAAAGGGTGGCGAGAGCGGACCGGCGATCGTGCCTGGCAAGCCGGAGAAAAGCCTTCTCCTGCAGGCGCTTCGGCATGAGTCCTTCGAGATGCCGCCGTCCGGAAAACTGCCGGACACAGTCATCGCCGATTTTGAAAAGTGGATCCGCAATGGTGCCGCCGATCCGCGCGACAAAGCTCCAACGGCCGCCGAAGCCGCAGACGAGTCCTGGAAGATCCAGTTGGCCGAGCGAAGCCAGTGGTGGAGCCTGCAACCGCCGCGCGTCGTTTCGCCTCCGACTGTTGCAGACAAGACATGGTCGAAAGAACCCGTCGACCGTTTCGTCCGGGCGGCTCTCGATGAGGCCGGCCTGGCTCCTGCAGCGACTGCCGATGCCGAAGTGCTGTTGCGGCGTCTCTCGTTTGTGCTGACCGGGCTCCCACCGAACCCGGCTCGCGTGAAGTCGTTCCCGATCGAGTTCGCAAAGAGCCCGGACGAGGCGCTGAAAACGCTCGTCAATGAACTGCTGGCGTCGCCCCACTTCGGTGAGCGATTCGCCCGGCACTGGATGGACGTGGTCCGCTACACCGACACGTATGGCTACGAATGGGACAACCCGGCGAAGGGTTCGTGGGAGTACCGGGACTACCTGATTCGCGCGTTCAATGACGATGTCGGGTTCGACCAGCTCATCCGCGAACAGATTGCCGGCGACCTGCTGCCGCCTCGAATCAACGCACAGGCGGGCGTGAATGAGAGTCTGATCGGACCGATGTTTTACCACATGGGTGAGCACCGTCATGGCAGCAGCCTCGACTTCAACGGCATCCACCAGGACATGCTCAACAACAAGATCGACGCATTTTCCAAAGCCTTCCTGGCAACGACCGTCGCCTGTGCCCGCTGCCACGACCACAAGCTCGATGCCGTGTCGCAGGCTGATTACTACGCGCTGGCCGGCGTGTTCATGTCGCCGCGCTGGACCTCGCGAGTGATCGACGCTCCTGGAAAACACGACGCGAGCCTGTCTGAGCTCAAGCAGCTTCGCCGTGAGATTCAGGCCGCCCTTAATGAGCACTGGCGAACTGACGATCCCGGATTCGCGACTTCCGTTCGCGACTGGGCAGCGAAGAACGCAGAGACGCTGAAGACCGCGAAGCTCGAACAGGTTTCATTTCCGCTGGCTCAAATTGCCGGCGCGACGGACGAGACGATCGCTGCAACGTGGACGAAGCTCGCCGCCGATTGGCGAACCGCTCGCGAAGCCCGCTTGAAGTCGAACAAAGAACAATTCACTGCTGTTTCCGATTTCAGTCAGCCGGGGTTCCCCGACGCTTGGACGGTTGAGGGAGACGGAATCGCGCAGGGCTTCGTCGATCATGGCACGCCGCGAGTCAGCCTCAAGGGCGAAGGGCTGATCGAGGAATTCCTGCCGCGCGGCTACCACACTCACGCGCTGTCTTCGAAGTTACCCGGCGCGATCCGGTTGCCGCCGCAGTCGGACGTCCCGGGTCAGTTCGTCAGCCTTCAGCTGGCAGGTGGCGAGTGGGCTGGCTGGCTGATCGTGCCTCAAAACGCTTTTCAGTCGGAAGGCGTCAAGTATTTTGAGCCGACTCCCGCGACTCAGTGGGTTTCTATCAGCGACAGCGGACTGACGAACGGAGTCACTCGAGTTCTCACCGAGGTCATGACGTCGTCTTTGAATCCGAATTTCCCACCACGCACCGGCCTCGCCAGAGCCGGTTCGGTCAAGCTGCCAGACAATGACGACGGCTTCGACAAACGCAGCTGGTTCAGCGTGACTGGCATCGTGACTCACGACGGCGGTGGAATTCCGCAGGACACTCTCGACCAGTTTGTCCCGTTGTTTGAGCTTGATCCGCCGACAACCGTCGATGACGCGTGGCGGCGAATCGCCGAGTGGCTGGCCGGGACGACTCTCCGCTGGGCCGGTGGCAGCAGCACGGCAGGCGATGTGCCCGTTCTCAACTGGATGCTGACGCAGAAGCTGCTTTCGAATGAACAGAACTCCGCGCCCAGCATCGCAACACTCGTCAATCGATATCGGGAAACGGAATCACAGATCGCGTTTCCGCGAACGGCGAACAGCATGGACGAGCACCGTGTCGCTCCGCTCGATTACCGCTTGAATATCCGCGGCGACCCGGACCGTGACGGACCGGTGATCCCCCGCGATTTTCTGACCGTCTTTGCCGGGCAAAATGACGTGGCGGAAAGTGCCGGCAGCGGACGACTGGAACTCGCGAGATACCTCGCCAGCCGGGACAACCCGCAGACCGCGCGCGTCTACGTGAACCGGGTCTGGTACTGGGTCTTCGGACGAGGCATCGTTGGCACGCCGAGCGACTTTGGAACACTTGGCGAAAGACCGTCGCATCCAGATCTGCTCGACTGGCTCGCACGAAAGTTTGTCGAGGAGGGCTGGTCAACGAAGACGCTCATTAGACGGCTCGTGTTGAGCAAGGCGTTTCGACAGTCCGGAGCAGTGAGCCAGGCCGCTTCCGACCTCGATCCCGACAACCGATTGCTGCATCACTATCCGACACGACGACTGGAAGCGGAGGCGATCCGCGACAACCTGCTCGCCGTTTCCGGGCGGCTCGATCCGCAACTGTTCGGGCGACCGATCAATCCGCCTCGGCCCGCGGAAGATGGATCGAAGCGGCTGTATTCCGGCCCGCTCGACAGCAACGGTCGACGTTCCCTCTACATGAAAATGTCGATCATGGAGCCGCCGAAGTTTCTGGTCTGTTTCAATCTGCCGGACCTCAAACTGCCCACCGGCCAGCGAGACATCACCAACGATCCCGCGCAGGCCCTGGCGATGCTCAACAATCCGCTGGTCGTGCAACTGGCAAGTCACTGGGCTGCGGAGCTCGTCAAGGATGGGCACTCCAGTCCTGCGGATCGCGTTCGAGAAATGTTTGTTCTGGCACTCGGACGTCCGCCGAGCGACAGTGAGCTTCTCCGCTGGACGGTCGCGGTTGGCGAGTTTTCCCAGGCGGATGATCCGATGATGGATCAAACAGCCTGGGAAGAACTGGCCCACGCACTGTTTAATACGAAAGAGTTTATTTACTACCGGTGAGCTTTTCGGACGCAAAGCCGCGAGTTTTTACTGAGTAAGAGCTGCGACGAAGAACATTTACGAGTCAGGAAATTTATGACACGTGCAAACCGCCATCCGTCGTGCCCTGGTCGAGTTGCCGACGGTCAGTCGCGGCGCAGTTTCCTGCAGAATTCATCGGCGGGTTTCGGCTGGCTGGCTCTCAGCGGGCTGCTCGCCGATCGCGCGTTTGCGGGAGAATCGGCAACACCCGCGCCGCACTTTCCAGCTCAAGCAAAAAACGTCGTCCTGTGTTTTATGGACGGCGGACCGAGTCACGTGGACACGCTGGATCCGAAGCCCGAGCTCACGAAGCAGCAAGGCAAGGCAATCGGCGACGGCGCGGTTTCAAAGCGGTCTCAGTCGTCCGCCGGGCGAGTCTGGCTCGGCAGCCCCTGGCAGTTTCATCAGCGCGGCGAGAGTGGGCTGTGGGTGAGCGACCTGTTTCCCCGCATCGCCGGCATCGCTGACGACATCTGCGTGGTGAAGTCGATGCGCGGTGAGCTGCCTCTGCACGGGCAACAGGCTTTGCTGATGCACACCGGACGGATCATCGGTCAGGCTCCCAGTTTCGGAGCGTGGGTCAGCTACGGGCTCGGCAGTGAGAATCAGAATCTGCCCGGTTACGTACTGCTCAACAATGACTGGGTGCCCAACGGCGGGTACGAGAATTTTGGCAGCTCGTTTCTGCCAGCCTCGCACCAGGCCACAACGCTCCGCCCGTCCGGAGTTCCGGTCGACAACATTGCCCCGTCCGATCCGCTGGCGCTGCAGAAGAAAAAGCTGGAGCTGCTTGCCAGCCAGGACCGCGAGTTCGCAGCCCAGGCCGCGAACGCCGTCACGATCGAAGGAGCCATTGCGAATTACGAAACGGCCTTCCGCATGCAGAGGGCCATCCCGGAAGTCGCCGACATCAGCGGCGAGCCGGAACACATTCAGAAAATGTACGGAGTCGATTCGAAGGACGAGCATCAGAAGCTGTACGCGATGCAGACACTCCGCGCGAGACGGCTGATTGAGGCGGGAGTCCGCTTCGTCGAGATCACGTGTCCCAGCTTCGACGGAAACAACTCGCCCTGGGATCAGCACAGCCAGCTGAAAACGAACCACGAAAAGAACGCCCGAGTGACCGAGCAATCTGTGGCGGCTTTGATCACGGACCTCAAGCAGCGCGGCCTGCTCGACGAAACGATTGTCGTCTGGGCGGGCGAGATGGGCCGCACACCTCACACGCCGAAAGTGTCGGAAGGCTGCGGCCGCGATCACCACGTCAACGGCTATTCGATCTTCCTCGCCGGGGGCGGTTTCAAATCCGGGTTCTCGTTCGGTGAGACTGACGAATTCGGAAACGGCGTGGTCGAGAATCTGGTCGACATTCACGATATCCACGCCACGATTCTGCATCAGCTCGGCGTCAATCACGAGCAACTGACCTACCGCCACGGTGGTCGCGACCAGCGACTGACCGACGTCCACGGGCGAGTCATTCAAGAGACGCTGTTGTAGTGGACTTTTTCAGCAGGCCGGATCAAGCGCAGCGCCGCTCCGGCAGTCTTTCTGTCATGAACCCTTCAAATCGCCGGAACTGCGCTGCGCTTGGTCCGTCTGACGAAGCTCGAAGCACTACGGGGCGAGAACGATCACGCTGGCCTGAGACACCGTTGGCAGGTGTCCGTCTTTCTGAACGGTCGCGCGGATCGTCACGGTCCGTTCTGACCACGAGTCGCCTTCACGCGCGGGCGGTGTCACCAGAAACTCAAATTGTGACTGCTCTGATTTAATGATCATCGAGCTGGCAGAGAATCCGACATTTCCGTCATCACCTGGCAACAGTTCAATCAGTGCTGGTTCGGTGAGTTCAGCGTTTCGGCTGATCGTGAGCGGGATCGCCAGCGGCTTGCCAGGCTCCAGAAGCAGTTCGGTTTCGTCCGCGGCCAGCTTCAGGAGTGCTCCCACCGGCAGGAAACCCATGCGGGTTTTCTGACGGACCAGCGAGTAGCGGATGTTGCCTTTTCCGTCAGGAATCTTCGCGACGCCGTTCAGCGACAGTCGCGAAGTCCGCGTCGTCTCCAGCCACTCGGGCAGAAAGATCGGGTAGAGGATCCTTGCGACACCGGGCGGGACCAACAGTTCGGGGCCAGTGATCCCCTGGCGGTGGCGGCCCTGTCGCGAAGTCATTTCCAGGACGACCTCGCCGTTGAAGCCCTCATTGCGTTCGATGAGAACCGGAGACGGAAACGTTGTGCCGCGAGGCCATTTGGTGACGTCGTCTTTGCCCTCGGCGTCCACAGCGAACGGCGGTGTGATTGTCGTCGCAAAGAGGATCGGGTCGCTGGTGAATGTCAGTGTTTGAGGGTTCGCTTCCCCTTCGACGGGAACCGACACGCCATGAATTGTGATCAGTGAAGCGGCGGCTGCGGTGGTTTCCGGCACGGTGAAAGCGATGCTCAGCGCCGCTGCCTTTTCCGGAACGAGAAGATCGGCGGGAACTCCGACACCTTCCGGCAAACCGGCCACAGTGATTTTGATCGGTGCCGTGAAGCCGCCGGTTCGAGTGACCTTCAGGTTGAACGTCGCTGGCTTGCCGATCGGAGCACTGATCAGTTCCGGCGTCACAAAGTCGAATCCGTCGTCTGGCGTTCGCACCTGCAGTCGGTAGACGGCCGCGCGGTTGCCGCTGCGGCCTGACGAATCGGAGACACTGATGCGGTACTCGCCGTCGGCCGGAACCTGAAATTCGAGAGACGCGTCCGTCGTGCCGGCGACATCGTCCGTTCGTTTCAACTCTTTTCCAGTCGCATCAAAAATCGCAAGGGCCACGTCGAGCGGGCTGCCGATCCGCCGCGCTTCCAGGTCGATCGACCAGGCGTCGCCTTTGACACCGCTCAGTTTGAAACTGTCTTCGCCGTACCGCTCGTCGAGGACACCCGTCACCGAAAGCGGGAGCGTCATCGGCTGCGCGCTGCCGTCGTTTTCGCACCGCTGAGCAAACTCGCTGACGCCGAGCTTTGCCGTCGCGACTTCGCCGCGGTCCGTTTTGAATTCGTAATCGAAGGTTGCATCACCGGCCGCCGGGAAGGCAACATCGCGTTTGACGGACTCCAGCGAGGTACCGTCATCGGTCAGGCCGTAGCCGACGAATTCAACAGAGCGCGTCTCACCCTTCAGTCCAGCCGCGGGGATCGTGGCGACAATTCGCGGACCAGCCTCGATCGAGACCTGATAAACGAACGAGCGATTGCCTCGAAAGTCGAGGTCGTAGACGCTCAGCGTGTAGGACTGCCCGGCCTGGCCCGCGAACGTCAGCGTCGTGTCGTCGCCCGCCGTATCGGCTCCGTCGGCGATCATCCGTCCGGTGTCGTCTCGGACTTCCAGGACTGCGTTGAGCGGTGAGTCCAGCTCGCGAGCCAGTGTCGTAACCGTCACCGGGCCAGACTTCTCGACCTGGAAGCGGTAGCGATCGACTTCTTCGATGTGTTTGATCTGGCCGGAAACGGTCACTGGCACCGACGGCAGTTCGACCAGTTTGCCTCGCTGATCTGGCTCAGCCATGTGCGGCTGCCGGCCGACGGCAAAGCGGCCGGTCGCGGAGGCTCCGTTCGCGTTGGCGACCTGCCAGCGATAAACGCCTGGCTTCAGATCGGAGGGAATGACCAGCTTTGCGCGCATTTCGCGTGGCAGCAGGAATGGTCCTCGCCGGGCCTTCTTGCCGAACCAGTATGGCGGCTCGGGCACGATGACCGGTCCTGGCGGGGCGAGTATTTCCAGCTTCACCCGGGAGTCGTGCGCGAAGACCTGCATGTCCGGTGTCCAGTCGTAACCGCCGAGCACGACCTCAACGGTCTCACCGGCCTGGCCGCCAGGAGGGAACATGTAGCCGATGCCAGGTGCGAGTTGCGCCGACGCAGTTTGCGATCCGGCCGCGAGGAGGCAGGCTCCCAGGCTGACGCAGAGCTGCAAAGTCGCGAAGGACCGCAAAGTGGTTGAAGGAAGATCTTTGTTTGACGACATTCTCAATCCTTCTTTGCGAAGCTGTGCGTCTTAGCGCCCGTAAACATGCAGCGGCACGAAAATGCAGCGGCACCGCGCAAGCCGTCCGGTCTACGCGTGCTTTCCCATGCAAAACCGGGCGGCTTCCGCCGCTCCGCTACCTGGGGTTTGGCTTTTTCAACGGATTGAAAGTGCCTCTCAAACAAGCTGCTCGATGAACTTGCCGCCGTCGACGATCGGCACGGGTCGACCGAGCGGGCCGAGGTAGGTTCGGTCTGCGTCGATGCCCATCAGATTGGAAATCGTCCGAAGCAGATCGCTCACGCTGATCGGCTCCGTGGACGGAGCTGCGGCTGTCTTGTCGGTTGCTCCGATGACCTGGCCGGGCTTCACGCCGCCGCCGGCGAAGATGATCGTTTGAGCCATCGACCAGTGATCACGTCCAGCCTGAGCGTTGATTCTCGGCGTGCGACCCATCTCACCCATCATGACGACGAGGGTGTCGTCGAGCAGACCTCGCTCTTCCAGGTCCAGCACAAGCGTGCTGAACGCGCGGTCGGCGTACGGGATCAGGTCCGTTTGGAGACTCGGGAAACAGTTGAAGTGGACATCCCAGCCCGGCGCGTCGACTCCGACAAATTTACTGCCTGCTTCGATCAGTCGCCTGGCCAGCAGAGCACACTGGCCAAGCTGAGTTCGGCCGTAAGCGTCCCGAACTTTGTCCGGCTCGCTGTGAATGTCGAACGCCTTTCGGGCGTCGGCCGACGTGATCAGGCTGTAAGCCTTTTCGTAGTAGGTCGACATCTCGCGAGCCCGACCGAGACTGCGCTGGCGTTCCAGTTCGTCGATTCCGGCGAGCAGTTTTTGACGCGTGCTCAGTCGAGTCTGCTTCAGGTTGCCCGGCGGGCTGAGGTCCTTGACCTCAAAGTCCGGCTGAGTCGGGTCGGCATCAATCACGAAGGGTGCGTACTCAGCTCCGTAAAAACCCGGCCCGCCTGCGGACATCGGATGCGGCAGATTGATGTACGGCGGCAAGGCACCCTGCTGACCCAGCTCGCGCGAAACGACCGAACCGATCGACGGATAAAACTCATTGTTGGGAACGGGGTTGTCGCCGTCGGCAAAGCTGGGCTTGCGACCCGTCATCACGTAGTGGTAGCCGGTCGAGTGGCCGTTATCGCGATGGCTGTGGCTGCGGACGATCGTGTACTTGTCGGCAATCTTCGCACAAAGCGGAAGCTGGTCGGTGACGATCGTGCCGGGCACGTTGGTCGAGATCGGAGGGAACGGGCCTCGGATTTCGTAGGGAGCCTCCGGTTTTGGATCCCACATGTCCTGGTGAGGTGGTCCTCCTTCCAGGAAGAGGAAGATACAGGACTTCGCGGTGGCCTTCCGGGAACCCGCCGCTTTGGCCTGCAGTTCGAGCAGCCGCGGCAGAGTCAGACCGCCAATCAGTCCGGTCGCTCCAACCCGCAACGCGTGCCGCCGGCTGAGTCCGTCGCAATTGGTGACGGCGTTTCGATCGAGTTTCAGTTTCAACATCGGATGTCTCGCTGTGGAGAATCGCAGGGCCGGTCCCTACCGGCCAGTCGGATCAGAATCGGCCGGTAGGAACCGGCCCTGCGTGAACTGAATTGGCATCAATGATTGAACACAAACTCCTTCGAGTTCATCAATGCCCAGAGTATATCTTCGGTTGCTGCCCGGCGGTCGCCTGAGCCGAACGCCTGCTGCATCAGCGTCAACTCGTCTGCGGTCGGGTAGCGGGCGAGCGTTGCCAGGTAGAGTTCTTCGATGATTTTCTCTGGAGTTTCGTCAGTCGCGGCGAGCATTCTCGCCCGGCCACGATGATGTCCAATCTTCTCAGCAATCTCGGGCGCGTTCAGCAGGTGCAGCGCCTGCGAGATGCTCGGCTGGCCGCTGCGTTCGCATTCGCACACGGTCGCCCTCACCGGGCGTCCAAAAATGCGGAAGAAGTACGACGGCATGTGGTTGTCCCAGACCTGGACAGCGCGATACCCCTCGGGCCAGCCATTGAATTTTTCCGGCACGCCCGTGCTCTGCGAAATCGCGTCGAGCAGGACTTCCGCCGGCAGCGACTTCCATGCGGCGTGCGAAAAGTTCTGTTCGTCGGTCTCGTTCGAGTCGCTGGTCTCTGCGGTCAGTTGATAGACCCGGGAATTGAGCAGCGTTTTCGTAAATGCCTTGAGGTCGAACTTCACTTCGCGCATGTGCTGAGTCAGGGCCTGCATCAGTGGTTCGTTCGTCGCCGGGTTCGTTTCGCGGAGATCGTCAATCGGTTCGATGAGACCGCGGCCGAAGTAGTGAGCCCAGGTTCGATTCGCGATGGCTCGCGCGAAGAACGGGTTGTCCGGTGAAGTCATCCAGTCGGCGAGAACTCGTCGCCGATCGCTCACCGCAGAGAAGTCTGCGTCGGTCGCTCCGAGTGCTCGCGCGGCGACCACTTCTCCGGTGCGCGGGTGTGGCAGATCGTTGCCACCAAGCGACACGATCGCCTGCTCGCCGTTCGGCAGTTTCTTCAGCTTCAGCCCCGTGAAGAAGCCGGCCAGGCCGGTGTAGTCGGCCTGCGTCCAGCGTTCTGACGGGTGGTGGTGACACTGAGCACACTCAATCCGCACACCCAGCAGTAGCTGGCTGACCGACCGCGCGGCCTCATCCGGCTTCGGCAGAATCTTGTAGAACGAGCCAGGCCCCTCGGCCGACGTGTTGCCCTGCACTGTCAGCAGATCCCGGGCAAAAGCATCGAACGGGCGGTTCTCAGTGAAACTATTCCGCAGCCAGCGCTGCATCGCGACAGCCCCCTGCGGGGAGATCTTCAACTGGTCGGCCCGCAGAATGTCGAGCCACCGCATCGTCATGAAGTCGGCGTACTCGTCCCGCTCCAGCAGTTCGTCGATCAGCTTCGACCGTTTGTCCGGGGACTTGTCGGCGAGAAACTTCCGCGCTTCGTCTGCGGACGGCAGCATGCCGATCGTGTCGAGGAACACGCGGCGCAGGAAAGTCGAGTCGTCTGAAAGTTGACTGGGAGTGATGCCGAGTTCCTTCAGCCTCGCCCAGACAAGACCGTCGACAAGGTTCTGCTCGGGAGGCTTCTCGAACGAGACACCCGGGCGAGGCAGCGTGATCCGACAGACCGCGACGTGTCCCAGGTACCGCACGAGGATCGCCGCCGCACCGGGTATGTCGCTCGCCAGGACCAGGCCGCTGGGCTCGACATCGGCGATGGCTTCCGCGTTGGATTCGTACTCGGCTTCCGTTGTCACACAGCGGCGAGTGCCAGCCGCATCGATCGCGGTGACTCGAATCTGCTGCGACTCACCGGCGAGCAGAATCTGCTCGGTCGGTTCAATTTCGATTTTGACAATCCGTGCGAGTTCTGTGTCGACCGGGTCGAGCTGCGCTCCCTCGGAAATCCAGCGCAGCATCAGCCGATCACGGTAGCTGCCCGGTTCAATTTTCCGCCCGCCGCCATGCGGCACCCGCGCGGACCCCTTGAGGTACAGCAGACTCTGCTTCGGCGTGAGCGGCATGACCCGCCGACCGCGGCTCTCCTTGATGAGCGACTGATGATCGCTCTCGACGTCAAAGCCGAAGATGCTCAGCTTGAACCCGTTCTGCCCCTCGGCCTTGCCGTGACAACCGCCGGAATTGCAGCGTGCCTTCGTGAGAATCGGCATCACCTCGTTGCGAAACGAAACCGCCTGCGGATCGGTCATCCCGGTGACCTCGATCGGCAAGGTGATCTTCGAAGCGGCGCCGTCACCTGCCGAGATGGTCAGCTCGGCTGTTCCATTTGACACTGGCCGAACGAGCCCTCGCTCATCGACGCTCGCAATCCCGGCCGGAGTGACTTTGAACGCCACCTGTCGAGTGACGTCGCGAAACCGCCCACCCTCATTCGGGATCTTCACAAGCAGTTGCTGAGACGCCTCAGGACGATCCAACGCGACCTTCTCAGGCGACACCTGCAGCTGAGCCGGTGAAGTCGCCAGAAAAACGGTCAGAAAAAGTGAAGTTGAAAAGCTCATGGCGGGTCATCAGGCAGGACGGGTTGAAAGCCACGTCACGATACCAAAGCAGGCCACCAAATGCAGCGGTTTGCCATTGTGGGATGGCCTGGGCCTCTCAGGCTCTGGCGTCACATGAAATTCGGTGTGTGCAGTTCGGACAGCGTTTGGGCCTGGTCGGAGGTGAAGCCGGCATGTTCGAGGCGTTTGATTCGGTTGTGGTGCATTTCATCGAGTAACCCGCGGAAGGCGTCGTGGCCCTGGGAGACGGCTTTCGGGGAAGTGCTGCCGGCGGCGAGGATTGTCAGTCCGTCCTGCAGTGCGTCGGGGACTCCGCCGGCACCGGCCATGGTTGCCGCTCGGCGGCGAACGGCGTTTTCCAGTCGCTGGTAAAGTCCTTTGTCGTGAGCCAGTGCGTGGCGGACGTGGACCAGGCCGAAGTGGACATGCCTGGTCTCATCGTTGCGGGCTCGCTGCACGATGTCGGCTGTGACTTCGTCCGGAGCGTGATCCTCAATGAATCTCAGCAGGTCGAGGAATGTGCCCTCGCCCAAAACCGACAACAGGAACGCGGCTTCCGTAAAGTCGGTGAGCTCCAGCAGCGTCAGCAGCGACTGCGAAGTCGTTGCCGATGAAACGCCAAGTCCGCCTCCGCCAGCGCGGGCTCGCTTGAGGAACACATCGATGTGTCGCGCTTCGTCGGCCATCTGAGTTGAGAGGAACATGGCCACTTCGGCATAGGCCGGGTGGATTCGGGAGACGAATCGCGACGGCACGTAGAGCGCCGACAGCTCGTTCTCAGCGAGAAACGTGAAGACCTGATCGAGGGCTCGTTCCAGGTCCGGGTGATGTTCGGGAAGCTGGTCCCAGGCGATGTCCCGGTTGGCGTCCCATTGAGATTCGACTGCCTGATCGTAAAGCCGCGCGACTTCGGGTGGAGCGACATGATCCCGGTTGAGCAGATCGAACGGGTAGCGCGGGCCACCGGGTTCGACCTGAGCGCCGCGTGGTGCGAATCCACTTGTCGGATCGGCGGCGTCGGGCATCGGCACGGCCGACAAGACTTCTTCCGCAGTGAGTCGGCCGTCTCGCGGCTCAAGTCGCATGTCCGTTTCACGCTGGCCTCGCGCGATCGACAGCGGACCACGTCGAATGAGGTGGCGAGTGGTTGTCGAGCCTTCGGCCCCGGTTGCGTCATCGTGGCCGAGATATTCGTGCTGCTGGACTTTGCACCAGACGGAAATGTCATCCTGCAGCCCGTCCCGCAGTGAGTTCACGGCCAGCACACCGCCCGGCTCCAGCAACTGCAGCGCGGGCCGCACGAGTGCCAGCAGACCGCCTCCCATCGGAAGCTCGCCGGCATCAATTGCGACCGCGGCCGTCGATTCGGAACTCATAACGGGTAGCCCTGATCGGCGACGGCGGCACGCAGGCTGTCGTAGCCTTGCTCGCGCGGCGGTTTCCACTCCTTGAGCCCTTCCAGTTCCAGCAGTCGCCGGTGCTGGGGGTTTTCCCACGTCATGGCAAAGAGGGCTTTTCTGAAGCGATCGATCTTTCCAGCGTCGAGATCCGGCAGCGCATCGAACATGCAGTGGTCGAAGCCAGGCGACGTCCAGACAGACTGGATGAGGCTGGTGTCGATGTGCCCGGCGGTCTGTTCCAGAACCCAGATCAGGTCGCCGATCGTTCCGGCCTGGGCATCGCCTTTGCGGAGCGCTTCCAGAACGTCGAGTTCACTCGTCCCCGTGTCACCGTGCTTGCCAACGTCCGTGTCAAAAATGAGCAGCTTCGTTGCGTCGAGGTCGGCCCCCGCCTGCTTGAGAAAATGCAGCGGCAGGATGCGGGCCTGAGTCGAATCACGACTGCCAACGGCGAGCGTTTTCCCGGCCAGGTCGCCAGGCCCCTTGATGCCCGAATCCGATCGTACGATCAGGCGACTGTGAAAGTCCTGATCGGAGTCTCGCATGCCCAGCGAGAGCGACTGCCCTTGTGTGTGGTGTTGAACTCGAACGTGCGCCAGCGGAGTGTTCCAGGCGATGTCGACGTGACCGGCGAGCAAAGCTGTGACCTGACGCTCGTAATTCGAAAACAGAACGAAGTCGAACGGCGCGCCGGACTCGTTGAAGTAGTCACGGATGCCTTCCCAGATCGCAACGACTTTCGGGTCGTAGGCGACTGCGCCAAGCAGGATCGTCTCATCAGCCATGTGATTTCCTTAATCGAGCAAGCCGCCCGATTCCGGATAAGGCCCGCTCCGCTTTCTGTTTCCTGAAACGGACAACTGCCCGCTCGGCGATTTTCCTGTCAAAAAAGCGGGAGGCCCGTCAGAGCCCTCCCGACAAACTCCTGCAGATGATCAGCGGTCGGTGCCATCACCCAGCCGGCGCGAGCGTCTCGGAACAGACGCTCGATGCCGAGGTGCTTCGAAAACGCCGCTCCGCAGCAGGCTTTCATGGCCAGGTCTGTCACGTCTGTTGCGGCCTGAACCGCCGCCAGTCGCGACTGCAGTACGAACAGCGGCGTCATCTCGTCCGGCTGTTCCATGGCTTTTGCCGTGTGAGCCAGCAGTGCCCGGGACTGTTCGGTACGGACGCTCATCTGGGCGAGGCGTGCTCGCAGGTTCGGCAAATCGCGAAGGGAACTGTTGTCGTGTTCGAACCGTCCGGCAGTGAGGTGCGCGGATGTCGCTGTGACAGCGGCTCGACACAAGCCGTTCGCCATCGCCGCCGTACCGACAACAAACCACGGCAGGACAACTTCCAGCATCATCGGCGCACCGGCACCGAGTTCTGTGAGCAATCGATCGGCGGGAACGGCAACGTTTTTCAGCGTGACTGGAGTCGAATCATTGCCTCGCAGCCCGAGCCCATCAAATCCCGCCTCGACGTGAACGCCGTCGGCCTTCCGATCCACAAGGTAAATCACGGACTCCAATGGCGACTCGGCACCGGGCTTCTGAGCACTCGACACAAACGAGTCTGCGTGCGATGCCGAAGTCACCCACGACTTCTGAGCACTCGTCACGAAATTGCCATTGCTCGTTTCTTCAAGACGCGAGACCGGAGCCCAGAACTGAGACCGGGACCCACGTTCGGAAAACGCCAGACTCGTCAGGTGTCGACCGGCTGCGATTTCGGTAAGCAGTTCGTTCTTTCCGCCGAGTGTCGACGATGCAGCGATCGCCTGAGTTGCCGTGATGTGCATCACATAGATCATTGCCGTCGAAGCACAGCTTTGAGCCAGTTCCTCGACGATGGCCGCAAATGCGCTGGGGCCTTGTTCCTGTCCACCGACTTCTCGTGGCAAGGTCAGCCCAAACAGACCGGCGTCGGCCAGGGACCGGATCGACGACTCCGGAAACTGGGCCTGGGCATCAACGTTTGCTGCGGCGGAGGCGACTCCGTTAGTGGCAATTTTCCGGCAGGATTCGACCAATGTCGAACCCGCTTCGTTTACTCGATACATGAATCAACCAAGCCTGAATCGTGGGTAAGAACTGTCGAACGGCATCGACAGAGGCATCAGAGACCACGAAAGGTTGGCGTTCTGTAAGCGGGAATACAAGCGGGCCCGGTTCCTCTGAAACTGTTCAGAATGACCAGTTGATGATGAAGTTCATTGAGTCAAAGAACTCGACGTGATTGCCCGCGGCGTTGTTGTCGACCTGCTGATTAACGTACTCGACGTAGAGGTCGACATGCTTCGTCAGGTCGATCGTGGCTCCGGCCACGACAAGGCTGTCAGTGGCGTAAGGATTGTCGTCGATACCCAGCGAGTAGGAAGCTCGCCACAACACGGGACCGGTGCGGTAGTGCGCTCCAGTCAGGAAGTTGGTGATGCGGTTGCTGGGACCGCCGGAGACGTATCGGGCTGGATTGATCGTGCCGTACGACTGCATCACTTCTCCAAAGACTTTCCAGTTGGACTTCGTCCAGGTGGCATCGATTGCCCAGGCCCCCGTCACATGATCGTCAACGATGGTCGCATTCCGGCTGTCGATCTGCCCGACAAGTCCGGACACGCCAAGGGCGAATGTCGAGTCGTCGCACAGCGTCCAAGTGGGAACGACTCGCAGCACACCCGTGTTCCGCTCCGTCAGTAAACCCGCGCTTTCTGCATCTCCTCCGCCGAACGAGCCGTTGACTCCGTCTTCATGAAAGAAGAATTGTGCAAAGGTGTCGACGGACAGGTTGTCGTCAAGCTGCGTCGTCTTCTCCCACGACAGGCCGTAATCGGGATCCAGTTTGAAGCCGTCGAAGTACGCCGTGTTGCCGAAGAACACTCCGTCCCAGTCGAGACCAAATCGCTTCCAGACTTGTCCCGCTTTCAGCGTCCCCAGTTCTTCGGTTGAGACGTGCGCGTACAGTTCGTAGAACCAGAATTTGCTGTCGAAGAACGATCGGAAGTTGTCGCCGTCACGCAGTCGCAGGTTTGAGTGGATGCCGATCTTCGTCCCGTCGTCCAGGTCGATCGTCGGGTCCGCAATGATCTCCCACCAGTACGTGCCGCGAAGTCCGGGAATGCCGTATCCGCCTGCGTTGTTGCCGGTCAGATCCCAGGCGTACCAGTGCCAGGCTCCGACCTTGATCGGAACAGGGAGATCGTTTTTCCAGCCGAGCACACTTTCGAAGGCCTGGTCGACCAGATTGTCGTCGGCTAAAAGCGTCTCTCGCCCTTCGAGGGCTGCCATCAGCGGGCAGCCACGGTCACAACTGGTCGAGCATCCATTCGGACCACAACCTGCATCGACAGCCGTTACAAGTTCGCTTGTCGTAAAGGCCGTCCGCTGAATCGAGTTGTCAGGCAAACTTTTCTGCGCTACCGGTTCGACTTCAAATCGGGGAGATGCTGACTCAACATCCTCCGCGACAGCAGAGTGTTGGTGAGCAATGAGACCCGTCAGCAAGAGTGAAGCGAATCCGAACCGAAACGATGAGTGCAGTGACGTCATTTGATCCCCCCCCCCCCGAAGCCATCACAAAACTGCATAAAGACAGTTTGGAGATGAAAACGGGTACGGGCAAAAAAGGCGGACGGTGCTCAAGCGAAGAAGCGAGCAACCGTCCGGAGAATCACCGAAAGGATCATTTGGCTTTTTCGTTGAGTGTGGCTTTTTCGTTGAGTGTCCAGCTCCACTCGATGATTTTCAGCTCGTAGTCCCCCCCCACAAGGAACGCTCGCGTTTCGTCATCGACCCAGTTGAGCAGATACAGCTCTGGTTTGTCTTTCGGCACTGGTCGTTTGGGGTCTTTAAGGAATTTGGGGCCATACCATTCAAAGATTTTTGAGATGTGGACTTCCTTCTTCTCCTTGTCCACTTTGAAGTGCCGCTCGTCTCCAACAAATCGCTTCGCAGCCGCCTCAAGGTCCTTATCCAGACTCTTGCCGGTATACGCACCGTTTTTGAGCGACATGCATCCGCGGTCCGCGCAGACGACGGCAAAGTGAGCCCGCATGTCCCCGTAGTTGGCGATCAGCCGGTCGTACTCCATTGAATCCCCATCGGATCCTCCGAGTTTCAGCATCTCTCCTCCGACTTTGAACTTGAGCTTGTCAAAGAAGCCATCGACGTCGAGCGGCGTATGCACGGGGTAATGATCGAGGATCGCCTTGATCGAACACGAGTTGTAGGCATTGATGTAGAACGCCACCTGATCCTCGCGCGACATCGACTTGACGTCAGCATTGGCCTGCCACTCCATGAATCGCTCGAACCGGGCATGGTCTTTCTTGTTGGCCTTCAGCTCTTTGTATTTGAAGAATTCGCTATCGACATACTTTTTGAGGATGTAGTCGAGGTCGCCAGGTTGTCCGGCCTGCTTTGCGGGAGTCGTTGAGACGGCTGCTTCGGATTCCTCGGCTCTGACATCGGAACCGGCCAGAACGAGCAACAATGAGAAAACCGATACGAAGGAAAACAGCATCTTTAAATTCATCAGTCGATCTCCGTGGCAGATTTGCAAAGATGATTCCGTGTCGCTCATCTTACTACGGCGGTTTCGGATTCCCAGCGACTGAATCAAGGCTGTCGATCAGTGACCGCTCCCGGTCAGTCGTGATGGGATGCCCGGTCTTCAGGTTTTGCTTCGTCCAGTTCGGCAGGGCGTCTACGGGATCGACGCCGGTTGTTTCGTAGAAACTTCTTCTACAGCCAGTAGCGGTACAAGAATGCTCACTATGCGGCGGATTTCGGACTCGGGCATCTGTCCGTAGAGCGGCAGGAAGATGGCCGATTTCAGCAGCACTCGCGCGGTTTCCGGAACTGCTTCCGGACGCCCGTCGGTCGCCTCAACCGGCTGCATGGAACTGTCGGCAGTCGAGTCGAAGCCCGCTTCGCGCAGAGCAGCGATGATGCGCGGCGGATCGGAGACTCGCAGCGGGAAGACCCAGTACGAGTGCGGGTTGGCCGCGGCTCCGGGGCAGTGTTCGCGCGGGAGAAGGCTGGCAAGGAGAGCACCTCGCGCGGCGCGGCGGTCGAGGTCCTCGTTGCGGTACCTGCGGATGCGGCGGGCGATGAGCTGCAGCAGAGGGAAGGACGGCTGCAGACGGAGGCTCGCGAAGAATTGGTCTTCGGGAAAATTTCGGATGGACCCGTTGAGGACCTCGTCGAAGTCCTTGCCGAGCAGCCGACACGTACGGACAAAGAGACCGAACGCCAGCTTCCCGCCCAGAAACTTCAGCACGATGTAAAACAGAACCCGCTTCAGGAAGAACCAGCGGGACTGCACCGGGTACTCGGCCTGCAGTTCTCTCATGCGAACCAGCAGTGATTCGTCTTTGACGCGGAACATGCCGCCCGCCAGAGCGGTTGCGGTTTTGATCGGGCCGAAACTGAACATCGACACGTCGGCCTCGTCATGACCCTTGTAGCGATCGCCCTCGAACGCCTGGGCACAATCCTCAATCAGGACCAGGTTGTGC
>ERZ891418.210-NODE-210-length-21362-cov-8.354250_pt1 | contig 21362 bp, 12 predicted proteins | sample MGYA00521236_ERZ891418 | MGnify/ENA primary metagenome ERZ891418 (study PRJEB32303, sample SAMEA104408696) | aquatic metagenome | biome: Brackish water; feature: Chemocline; material: water | place: Baltic Sea | collected 2014-10-18T10:34:00 | depth 100 m ... | reverse complement strand
CTGCCTGCGCTTATGTCCGAAACAAAACCAAAATCCGTGACGCAGCTCACTCGTGAGATCAAGCATCTCGTCGAGGGCGGCATGGGCCTGCAGTGGGTGACGGGCGAGGTTTCCAATTGTCGCCCCGCTCGGTCAGGGCACGTTTACTTCACGCTCAAGGATCAGAATTCGCAGATCGCCGCCGTCGTCTGGCGGCTCACGGCCGAACGTCTGAAGTTTCAAATCAAAGACGGCATGGAAGTCGTCGCGATGGGGCCGGTGGAGGTCTACCCCGCGCGAGGCAGCTATCAGCTCATCGTCAATCAGCTGATGCCGAAGGGAGTCGGTGCCCTGGAAGCGGCACTCAGGCAGCTGAAGGAGAAGCTCGAAAAAGAAGGTCTCTTTCAGCGGGAACGGAAGCGGCCGATCCCGCGCATTCCCAAACGGATCGCCCTCATCACGAGCCCGACCGGAGCCGCTGTAAAGGACATGCTGCAGGTCATCACGCGGCGCTGGCCGGCCGCGAACATCATCATCATGCCTGTCGCGGTGCAGGGTGACGCGGCGGCCGCTCAAATTGCGTACGCCCTGCGGAACGTGCATCGCATTCCCGATGTTGACGTGGTGGTGACCGGTCGCGGCGGCGGCAGTCTCGAAGATCTATGGGCGTTTAACGAAGAGGTTGTCGCGCGGGCGATTTTCGAGTGCCCGATTCCGGTGGTGAGCGCCGTCGGGCACGAGATCGATGTGAGCATTGCGGATCTCGTCGCCGATGTGCGAGCTCTGACGCCGAGCGAAGCTGGTGAGCTGGTTGTCCCGAGCCGAGAGGAACTGTCCGCCGGCCTCGCATCGCTGCGGGACAGACTGGTCAGCCGTCTGCGTCGCAAAGCGGATCGCGCGCGACTGCAGCTTGACGCGCTGGCCTCACGTCGTGTCTTCACGAATCCGCAGCAGGTGATCCGGCAGTGTTCCGAGCAGCTCGATGAACTGTCCGAGCGAATGGAAGCGGCCGCGCGGCGCCGCATCGAACGGGAACGGCAGACTCTGGCGCAGGCATCGGGCACGCTCGACGCACTCAGCCCATTGGGAGTTCTCGCCCGCGGTTACTCGATGACATTTCTGGCGGACAGAGAAGAATCCGATCCGGCAGGCAAAGTCAGCCGGCGCTCGCTGCTTCGCGACGTCAAGGACGTTGTGCCGGGAGACCGCCTGCTGACTTATCTGCAATGCGGTCGAGTGATCAGTCGAGTCGAATCGCTGCCCGGCGATGCGGATTCCGAGGCCGGGAACGAGGCGCCCTCATGACACGTCGCGTGCCGCCGCGTGGATCGGGATGTGTGCTTCCGGAATCAGCGGACGTGCCCGACTCGTTCCGCAAACGCGTGGCGGATTCTTACGAGCGATTCGCGACGAGCGGCCTGCCGGAGAACCTTGAAGAATTCCTGCTGGAAGAATTCGCCCTCGACGTTTCGACCGAGTACGCAGGGCGGCCGATCCGAAACCCGTGGGGGAAAGCGTCAGGGCAGTTGTCGATGACCTCCGGCCAGGTTCGGGAAGACGTGGAGGCGGGCCTTGGGTTCGTCGTGCTCAAGACAGTCATCGCGCAGGACGAGGCTGGCGAGCAGAGCATGGATGCCTGGGCGATTCGCGAAGCCCGAATGCAGGTTGAGAAAATCACCGGCAAACTGACGGGGCAGCCGGGCTGGACGGTCACGTGGAAAGGCCGCGGATGGTGGCAGCCGTTCGAGGACTACCTGACGCTGATTCGGGAAGCCCGGGAGATCTCGTCGCATGCCGCGGCCGAGGGGTCGCGCGACGCGACACTCATCGTGCCGTCGTGCAAGTATCACCTGCCGGCTCCGGGTGAAGCCGAGTGGAAAACCGCCGAGTATGAATACTCAACGCAAAGGTTCCTCGAAGCCTGGGGAGCTTCGTCTGACGAGCCGATGCCGCTCGAAAAAGACTTCAGCCCGACACTGGCCGGCAGCGACCTCGCGGCGGCTCGGGAACAGATTCTCAACTGGCTCCACGAGGTGCCGGCGCTGATTCGTGCCGGCGCCGGCGCCGGCGCCGGCGACCAGGCGACTTCGCTGCGTGTCGGATTGAAACTTTTTAACGCGATGTTTGACGATGCGTTTCAGCTGGAACTGCTCGACCTCATCCACAACGGCGAAAGTGAGCGGCGACCGGACTTCTTCATTTACGGCAACCGGTTGTTCGATCCCGCGTGGGAATTCGATGGCAAAGTCGGGGTCGCTTACGGCGGACCCGATCTGAGCGCTCGCAATCTGAGAGTGATGTCGGCCTTCACCTCGAAAGATGAGCCACATCCGCGCCCGCAGCCCCGACTCCCGTGGTCGGCGACGGGAGACATCGGCACGGGACAAATGGCGATCGAGTACGCGCTGCGAGGTGCGACCAGCTTTCAGCTTCACACGTTCTTTCAGCTTCCTGCCAGCGAGTATCGCATGAAATCCGGTAGCCGGACTCAGAGGGCAATGCACGAACTCTACTTTCACCCCGACACAGGATTCGTCGTCTGGGCCGAGCATCTGCGGCAGCAGTCCGACTCACCGGAATCTGTGGCACGAGTCGCAGACCTGGCGGTCCACATTGGAGACAGGTTGTAGCCCGAAGCGCAGATGAGAAGACGCCATTGGAAAAGCAAGGTCTTTCGCGCCGAACAGAGCCCTCTTGCCGGCGCTTCGGGCGACTATCGGGAAGTCATTTCGGACTCGATCCCCAAAGCGGCATCACCACCGCGAAACGTCACACAAAGGCACGAAGCCACAAAGATTCCAGTCCGTCCTTTGTGTCTTCGTGCCTTTGTGTGAGACTTGAAAAGTGCGCTCGGCGCACAGGCCGGACGACTGAAGAATCTCATTGAGAGCCGTTAAAAATGAATCGACTCTATTTTTTGCTCGTATTGACCACCTCACAGCTGCACGCGGCAGAACCCGTCGCGGCAGTCCCGTTGAACTTCGTGAGCCTCACCGCGATTGAAGGCTCGGCCGATTGGGACTGGTGGCAGGCTCGAACGGCGTTTGTTCCCGGGCCGAAGCCGCTCTGGATCACGACGATGTCGGAAACCGGCAAGACCGGCAGTCACGACTTTCACGACATTTATCAGTCGATCAGCAGGGACGGCGGCCGAAGCTGGAGCAGCCCGACGATCATTTCCCTGCTGAAACGCACGAAGCAGGACGATGGCTACGAGGTGGCTCCGGGCGATCTGTGGCCGACGTTTCACTCGAAGACCGGCCGGGTTCTCGTCACCGGCAAGACGTTTAACTTCGCCGAAGGAAAGCGCGAGGATCGGCTGCGGGAGAGAGTGTCCTGCGCGGTCATGAATCCGGAAACCGGCGAGTGGGGGCCAATGAGCTTTCTCACAATGCCGGAGAAGGATCACAGCGGAGCCACAATCACCGGCTGCAATGCCGGGTGTACTCAGCGGGTCGATCTGCCGAACGGAGACATCCTGCTGCCGGTCCGCTACTGGCGGGATCCGAAAACACACAACTACACAAGCACCGTCGCCCGCTGCTCTTTCGATGGGAACACGCTGACGTACAGGGAGCACGGCACGGAGATGAACGTCGCGCAGGGGCGAGGACTTTATGAACCATCGCTCGCGAAGTTTGACGGAAACTACTTTCTGACGATGCGGGCCGATCAATCGGCATACGTAGCTCGCAGCGCGGACGGCATCCGATTCGAACATCTCCGCGAATGGAAATTCGACGATGGCCAGCCGCTCGGCAGCTACAACACGCAGCAGCACTGGGTGACCGTTGGCGGCGGGCTGTTTCTCGTGTACACGCGAAAGGGTGCCGACAACGATCACATCATGAGGCACCGCGCGCCGCTGTTCATCGGGCAGGTCAATCCCGACACCCTTCAGGTCATCCGGTCGACCGAGCGGATTCTGATTCCGGAAAACCACGCGACGCTTGGCAATTCCGGAATCTGTTTCATCAATGAAAACGAAACATGGGTGACGTGCGGCGAGGGCCTGCTGCGGCTCGGCAAACGAAAAGGCCAGCAGAACAAAGTCCTGTTCGTGAAGATCACTCCACAGGAAAAGTAAAGCCGGCTCGACTGGGATCGGCATCCGCAGATCCTTAATGCAGCCGCCGGATCCGGATCTTCCTGATGTAGAAAACGCTGTCCGGATCGTGAGCCTGCAGCGCGATGGCTCCGCCTTTCGGATCGATCAGGCGTTTGGCTCGCGAGGCCGGCCGTTCAGAATTCTCTGGCTCGGTGTAGTCGACGACTGATTCGTCGTTCAGCCAGACTCGAATGCGTTTTCCCTCAACGCGAGTTCTCACTGTGAACCACTTTGTTTCGTCGACCGGCGATTTGTCGAGGTCCAAAACGGCGTAGAGGCTGCCGGTCTTTCGCTTTTCCTTCTCCGTGCTGTTGAGCTGAACTTCGTAGCCCTTGTGAAGGTACTTTTCGTTGCGCAGCTCGCGATCGGTGTGGAAGAGAATGCCCGAGTTGGAATTCGGTTCGGCACGGACTTCCGCATCCAGTTCGAAATTCACAAACACGTCGTCCTTGTCGTCGGCTCCTGTGTAGAACAGATGCGACATCCCGTTTCGACCGTGCAGTTTCAACACGCCCTCCTGAACCGAAAACGATTCCGGCTTTGCGTTCGCCTGCCAGCCGGTGAGGTCTTTTCCATTGAACAGCGAGGTCCATTCGCCGCCGCCGTCGGGTAACGCCGCCTGTTTCGGGCTCTGCAGATAGGCCACCAGGTCGCGGACCTGCGTAAACGGGAGCGGCTTCAACTGTCCTTCGGGCATCATTGAGACATCGGACTTCCGGCGGAAATCGATTTCGGAAGCCGGCACGACGATACGTTCTTTGGCTGTTTGAATTGTGACGGCCGTTGCGCTGTCAGCGACGACGAGCCCCGTGATCACACGCCCCGAATCGGTCTGCACGATCTCCATTTGAAAATCCTTCGACATCAGCGCGCTGGGGTCGATCAGATTTTCCAGGAGATAGTCGAGGTTCATGCGCTGCGCCCCGGTCAGGTCCGGCCCGATCCTGCCGCCTGAGTCAAACAGTCGGTGACAGTTCGCACAGAGCTTGTTGAAGACCACCCGGCCGGCGGACAGATCCGCCAGTGAAAGTTCTTTTGTGGAAAGCCGCTGGCGGTAGCTGTCAATTTCTCTGGCACGACTGGCAGGCGTCGCTCGAACTGCCCCCCAGACCGCAGTCAGACGAGCGGTCAGCGATTTATCGCCGAGATTGTGAATCTGTCGCGCGGCGAACGCGGAAAGATCGTCGCGCGGGATCTCACCCGATTCGATTGATTCCAGTAGTTGTCCGGCCCAGGATTTTCGCGAGGCAAGCGTCTGGACCGCAGACTCGCGAACAGATTCAGAGAGCGTTTTGTAGTGACCCAGCAAGGTCGACGGCGTTGCCGAATCGTCGTACTCGGCGAGCCCTTGAATGGCATCCGTCTGAACGGCCGGGTCGGATACGAGACTCAGCAGCAGCGGCGAAAGTCCGTCGACCTTCCGCGCGACAAGCGCCCGGATCGCTCGACTTCGTTCATCCGGTTTGGCCGTTTCGTCCAGGGCGAGAGACCGTAGTCTCACGAGTGCCTTTGGGTCGTCGAATATCAGTGCGAGGCGGGTGGCCATCTCTCGAACTGCCTGGCTTTCACTGGCCTGAAGTTTTGCCGCAGCCCTTTCCCAGCCAGATGGCATGCGGACGCGGCGGCGACCTTCCAGACCGGAGAGTATTCCCTCGAGCAGGGATTCGTGATACCCAGGCGGCAGGTTTTCATACAGGTCCAAAACCAGCAACTCGAATCCACGCCCTTCAGGATCGTGCGAAGTCACACGCCGGGCGATGTGTCGCCGGACGAGCAGGGATTCCGCGTGCATGGCCAGTGACTCAAATTTTTCAATGTCGTCAGCGATGAGCGGCTCGATGCCGTACCACAGCATGAGTGACAGACTGGAATCGCTTGCGTCTTCCATCCTTGTCGCCAGTGCATCTGCGATGGCCCAGCGGTTTTTATGGGAGAGCCGTTGCAGAGCACTTGCCAGAGCCAGCCGAACGAGAGGGGACTTCTCAGTCCAGCCTTGCTTCTTGAGCTGATCCAACACGTTGTCTGACGGCGGAGACGTCGCTCCCAGGTCACGCACAACCGTCGCCAATCCGGGCTGGCCCGCGGGCTGTTGCCCCTCGCAAAGCAACTGCACGACCCAGTGACGTACGTCCTCGCTGTCGTGCTGCAGTTGCTCAAGAAGCCAGGCTTCGGTGAGACCTCCAGTGACGTGGAGTGCCCATAACGCCCTCAGTTTTCGGGGCACCTGTGGGTGAGTGTCGAAGATCTCGCGGAGTGATTTGTGGACGCCCGACATGTCCGCGCCGGCGCGGCCCGTTCCTGAAGAACGCGCCTCGCGTGGCGGACCCACCAGTCGTTTTTGTGGAGCTGAAGCTGGACGAGTTCCTCGTTCGACAGCTCGGCGGGATTCTTTGTGATCCGTTTCGGAGTGCCGTATGAGATCTTGAAGATGCGGCCGGTTTCGCGTCGTGTGTTGCGGGTGCTGTGACACTCGCCGGTGTCTGACCAGTCGCTGACAAAGACGCTTCCATCCGGGCCGTACGCCAGCGTGACGCCCATGAACCAGGGGTCTCGCGATCGCATCAGATCCGGTCCGTGTGAGGCGACGTAACTGGAGCCGCTTCGTTTCAGGAGGTCGTTGTTGATTCGCTTGCCGTGAATGTTGTTGGTGAACAGCGAGTTGCGATACCGGTCCGGCCAGTTGTCTCCCAGGTAGATCATCGTGCCGCAGTGAGCGTGCCCGCCGCCGGCTGCGTCTTCGGATTCCGACCCCAGGCCGTCCCGCACGTTGCCCGTTCCGGTGTAGTGCAGGTGGTCGGCGATCGTCGGGATCCGCTCGTAAGCAAACTCGCTGGATTTGCGGTTTCGCCAGGGCTCGTAATGAGCTCCCGGGATCACGTGAAACAGGTGAGGGTTGACGCAGTTGCAGACGAAGGCCTGGCCGTAGTCGTCCCAGTCAATGCCCCACGGATTGGTCGTGCCGTCCGCGTACGGTTCCCAGACGTGCCGAGTCGGGTGGTAGCGGTAAACGCCGCCGTCGAATCGAACCCGCTTTTCATCCGGAGTTCCCGGCGTGCCGATCATCGACCAGTTCGTTCGACCGTGAGTTCCGTACAACCAGCCGTCCGGACCCCAGGCGAACCCGTTCGCCAGGTTGTGAGCGTTCGCGTGATTGCCGAACCCGTCGAGCAGGACGACTGGTTCGCTGTCCGGCTTGTCGTCCGCGTTCCGATCGGGGATGAAGTAGAAATACGGAGGCGACATCACCCACGCTCCGCCGAACCCGACTTCGATGCCGGTCACATAGTTCAGCTTGTCGTAAAAGACCGTTCGCTCATCGAAGCGGCCGTCGCCGTCGGTGTCCTCAAAAATGAGGATCCGGTCACCGGATTTCGTGCCGTGGCCCGGCTTCATGTGAGTGGGGTAGTTGTAATTCTCGGCGACCCACAACCGACCGCGATCGTCGATGCAGAATCCGATCGGCTGCCGAACATCGGGCTCGCCAGCAAAGAGCGTGACCTGAAAGCCGTCCGGCACGATCATCGAACTTGCCGCTTCGACTGGTGGCAGCGGTGCATCTGCCGGAGCGTCCTCACAAGTGGCGATGGAAACGCCACGGTAGAACAACACGGCCAGACAAAGCGCACAGCAGAGAGCGTGGAGTTGGCGGAACTTCATCAGACGAGTCTTCCGGTTTCAGCTTCGCCCGCCCATTGTCAAAGAGACTCCTAGGACAACGAGTGCCAGGGCACCGAAGAGGATGAAGACCGTCTTCGAGATGCCGCCCGACTTTCGTACCGCCGTCGATGAGGGGGCCGGGGCGGCGACCGTCGCGGACGAATGTTGGTCCGTGCCGGATCCTTCCGCGGCCGCGACGTGGTCCGGCGATTTCCCGGTTTCACCTTCGGTCGGGGAAGAGGCCGGCGTTGCTGTCTTGTCTTTCTTCTCGAAACTTCCGAGGCCGACGAGCGTCGGGATGGAAGTGTCCGGCTTGAAGACCGCGTCGATGTGCTTGTCCCACTCGGTCGACGTCAGCAGGTCGACACCGGGATTCTGAGCTTTGATCGTGCACTGACAGGCGCCGGTCAGGAACCGCGACGCGTCCTCAACCGTCTCGGCATTGATGCCTTTTGCAATGAGGGCGTACAGCGAGCGGGCTCGACCGAAGACAGGCAGTGCCATCGGCTCACCGTCGAATTCCGCGTCGCGAAGATCCGGTTCGGTGGCGAGCAGCATCTCGACGAACGATTTTTCTTTCGGATCGTCGCGTGAGACGCGGATGACGGAAAACTTGATTTTGATCGCTTCCGGATCGATCGACAGGGAACCGTCGGCGATGTCTTCTGGGTCGATCTCTGGTGGTTCGATGACCGTTTCCAGTCGCATCAGTTCTGTGGTGAGGATCTCTGCGGCGGCGGCGTCTTTGTCCTTCCTCCCGCCCTCAAGCAAAATCCAGACAACCGAGTCGCCTTTGATGAGTCGCTTCGCCAATTCGGTTCGCGCTGGTGAGTCGAGCAGGTTGTCGACGTTCGCCTCGGTGAACGACGCGGCCAGTACCGGTCCGCGTGCCATCGACTTTGGCGGCGGAAGCACAACCATCCAGGGCAGTGATTCAGACTCCTTCGCTTCTGTCTGCGTCTCCCACAAAGCCAGCACGTCTTTGTCCTGCGCCTGGTCGAGGTCGACTGTCTTGACCCACACGTTGGCCACAAACTTCGCGTCGAGGTCTTTCGGTTCAATGCGGGCGACAAGGGCCTGCTGCTCGGCCGACAGTTCGCCGCGGTGAAAGACGACGATCTGCAGGTTATCGGCCTGCCATTGTTCGAGGGCGTAGCGGAACACTGGAACCGAGCACGCGGATGCGGTAGCAACTGAAAGTGCAACGGACGCGACAACCACAGTGCAGAGGATTCGGTAAAGCATCGGTCTGTTCCGTTCCTGTCCAGATCGCCGACGGGGCGTTTCAAAAACCAGGGGGCAGATGTGAGGTCCATCTCGACGGTTTTCAGCATAACCGGAACGAGGCCCAACCTCACGCGTGCCGCCGATACGAACCGCGTTTCTCTCCCTGACCGTTCGAGCCAGCAGGTCTCAGGACAAGGAACTCTGTGATGAGTACTCCCAACATTCTTCTGGTCATTGCCGACGGGATGCAGGCCGAGACTGTCGACCCTCGCCACGCGTGTCTGACGCCGGGCCTGGACGCGCTGGCGAAACGTGGCGTGCGATTCCGGAATGCTCACACGACGTGCCCAACCTGCTCGCCGGCCCGCGCGAGCCTGCTGACCGGGATGCTGCCTCACAATCACGGGGTGCTTGAGGTCGAGCACGGCCGGGATGCCGATCAGTGTGTCCTGCGGGCCGAGTATCCTCACTTTGCGCAGAAGCTGAGCGACGCTGGTTACCGGACCGGCTACTTCGGAAAGTGGCATGTCGAACGGAGCCAGAATGTCAGTCAGTTCGGGTGGCAGGAGAGCGTCGTCAAAGGCGCGGCCCATTTGAACAATCTTGGCAAGGGCGATCAGGGGCCGGCGACGTTTGAGCTCGATGAGTCTCTTTGCGGCTACATCGAAGGGCCGCGTGGCTATCGCCGAATCCTGCACTGGGGAGTCACCGACACGCCGATCGACGAGCGCTACCCGGGGCCGACGATTCTCGATGCCGAGCGTTTTCTCGAAAGCCGAAAGGGAAGTGACGATCCGTGGTGCTGCTGCGTCAGTTTTTCGGAGCCGAACGAGGCACTCATCGTCGGTCGCGAAACCTGGGAGCGGTACGACCCGGCGGCGATCCCGCTTCCTCAGAACTTTTTCGACGACATGTCCGACCGACCGAACATGTATCAGCGTCAGCAGGAGATTGGCCGGTCGCTCAGCATCGAGCACTGGCAGGCGGCCCGCGCGTGCTACTTCGGGCGGATCACGGAAGTGGACTCGCTTGTCAGTCGCCTGGTCGGTCGGCTCGAAGACTCCGGCAAGCTGGACCGCACGGTTGTCATTTTCGTCGCCGATCACGGCCGGTACGTCGGAGCTCACGGGTTCGACGCTCACAACTTCGGCGCGTTCGAAGAAATTTACCGCATCCCGCTGATCATCTGCGGGCCGGGAATCGCGAAAGGAGCGGAATGCACCGCGCAGGTGAGCATCGCCGACCTCGGCGCGACACTTTGTGAGCTCGGCGGAGCGGAACCCTTTGAGGCGGCGGATTCGAGATCGTTCTGCAAAGTGCTCGCCTCACCGGAAGTCGTTCATCCGGAATTTGAAACGGGCTACGCCGAATATCACGGGACCCGGTTTCCACTGATGCAGCGGGTTCTGTGGCAGGGCGACTGGAAATTCGTCTTCAACGGTTTTGACTTTGACGAGCTCTACAACCTGAAGGATGACCCAGCCGAAACGCGGAACAGGATCGAAGAACCGGAGCAGCGGTCTCGTATCGAGTTAATGATGGCGGAAATCTGGCGGCGCGTTCGCGACACCGGCGACCGGGCGATTCTGGAATCGCACTATTTCTCGATGCGGTTCGCGAGTGTCGGCCCGGATGCCGCCCCTTCGTAGGTCAGGCTGTGCCTGACGGACTCGCTGAAGAAGTTCGAATGACTACGTCAGGCCCAGCCTGACCTGCGAAAAAAGCCCGCTGCAGGTTGCAGCGGGCTTTCGAGATTAGTGGGCGTCGAGCAGCAATCAGGCGGCTCGCTGATCCGGGAACAGCGACACTTCGCCGCGGATGATTTCCGGCGTGATCGAGTAAGTCCGGCCCGGTTCCTGATCAGGAAGCTCAAACAGGATTTCGAACATCGCTTCTTCGATCACGCTGCGCAGGCCGCGAGCTCCGGTTTCTTTCGCCGCGGCGATCCGGGCGATCTCGCGGATGGCATCTTCGGAGAACTCGATCTTCGCCTTTTCCATTTCGAAGAACTTTTCGTACTGGCGGATCAGCGAGTTTTTCGGCTCGGTCAGAATCCGCATCAGATCGTCTTCGTGAAGATGATTCAGCGCGGCAATGATTGGAAGCCGGCCGACGAATTCGGGAATCAAACCAAACTGCAGGATGTCTTCGACGCTGACATTGCCGAGGAGATGTTCCTGCTCGGCGGCGTTTTCTTTTGGTTCAACGCCGAAGCCGATCATTTTGCGGCCAAGTCGTTTTGAGATGATCTTTTCCAGTCCGACAAACGCTCCGCCGCAGATGAACAGGATGTTCGACGTGTCGATCTGGATGTAATGCTGCTCGGGGTGCTTGCGTCCGCCCTGTGGCGGGACGTTGGCGACCGTGCCTTCGATCAGTTTCAGCAGCGCCTGCTGGACGCCTTCGCCCGAGACATCACGCGTGATCGAGACGTTGCTGGACGTCTTTCCGATCTTGTCGATTTCATCGATGAAGACGATGCCCCGTTGTGCGGCTTCGACGTCGAAGTCGGCATTGTGGAGCAGCTTCAGCAGCAGGTTCTCGACATCCTCGCCGACGTAGCCGGCCTCAGTCAGAGTCGTCGCGTCGCCGATCGCGAAGGGAACCTGCAGGCACTTCGCCAGCGTGCGGGCCATCAGCGTTTTTCCGCAGCCAGTCGGGCCGAGCATCAGGATGTTCGACTTTTCGATCTCGACGTCGTTGTCGCCGTCGGCGGCGAGCATCAGTCGCTTGTAGTGGTTGTGTACGGCCACGGCGAGAGACCGTTTCACTCGGGACTGACCGATCACGTACTCTTCGAGGCTGGCGACAATCTCGCGCGGCGTCGGAACAGAAGTGAAGAGGGTTGTCGGCTCACCACGTCTGCGTTTTTCCTGTTCAAGGATCGACTGACACAACTCGATGCAGTCGCCGCAGACGTAGACATTGTCCGGGCCTTCGACCAGCGGTCCTACCTCGCGGTAGTTCTTGCGGCAGAACGAACAGCTCGCGTTCTTCTTACCGGTGCCGGAACGTTTTCCTGTCGTAAATTCATTTCCAGAGGGCATACATTTTCCTTCAACGGTGCCAATCTCGATCCAGGTGCGATGTCGCAAACCGTCAGGCAAGGGGTCACTTCGTTACGACTCGTTGCCCGAAACTGACTGGTTTTCAGTCAGTCCCGTCAGGTTTCCTGAAGGGTGGCATCCTGCTGCCCGTCAAAGTCTGCAGAACCAGACTTTGCCGAACCGTCCGTGGCAAGTGTTGAGGAATCCGTACGGTCACCGGTCAGGCGACTCCTGATGGATCGGTATTCATCTTCCGTCAGGTCACCCTGACGCTTCAGTTCCTTGAATTGCAGCAGAAAATCGTGAGTGTCCTCGGTAGTACCGTCATCTTCGCGATACCAGGATCGCAGCCACAGCGCGATCCCCGCGAGTACGCCGATTGACAGGATTGTCGCGGCGTAATGGGATGCGCCTTCTGTAAGCAGGCGCCAGAAAGTGTCTGGTGAATTGGGCACTTGAATTCAGTCACTAGACGGGCTTCCGTGCAGTGATCCGTCTCCTGCAGGGAATTTCCAAAAACGCACAATCCGTTAGATGGGCATTCTATCCGGCGGAGACCTGAGTCAACTCAGAATCAGCTGCGGCAGTCAATTTCGCAACAGACTCGAAAAACACAGACATTCTTAACGAGAACGCCACAGGCAACTTAATGGCCGCATCCTAAATTTCCGGCGACGAGCATGTGAGGCCATTTTGATGACTCGATGACTCGTTGATGTGTTCCGCATCGAAAGCCTCGCTGATTGCGTGGTCCTCGGAATTCGGACTTCCCAGAGAAAGAAAAGGAAAAGGAATGCACGATCATGCTGCTTCGCACCAGTCAGGTCAGTTTGAAATCCACAGTGATCCCTCATTATGCCATTACGCTGTGGTGAAAGTCTGCGGGGCGATCCTGGACTCAAGCCTGTCAAATCGAACGCGGGTGGCCGTTCAACTGGCGCTGCATGAAGCCGTGATGAATGCGATTGTGCATGGCAATCGACTGCAGTCGAATTTGCCGGTCCGCGTCGCCTGGCACCGAGACGGCTTCCAGGTGACTGTCGAGGTCTCCGATTGTGGAGCAGGATTCTCTCCACATGACGTTGCTGATCCCACGCGACCCGCAAATCGTATCCGACCCGGTGGCCGTGGCCTTGCGATGATTCGGCATTTCGTCGACGAAGTCTCGTGGAATGAACACGGCAACCTGATTGCCCTGCAGTTTCGGCTGCAGGACCAGTCCGCCGACAAACCGCCGTTCCCGGAATCGGAGAATCCGCAGGAACGGGAATTCATCACGACCCAAAACTGAGCAGCAGTTGATACGTGCCTGCTCCACTGCTGTCATCGTTGAATTTGAGAATGATCTCGTCGCCGGAAACGCTCAGATTTACGTCCACTTGCCCCTGGAGTTTCTGCAGCCGCACCCGGCCAAAATGGATGCCATGCGGAAGAAACCGCGTGGCTCCCCGATTGGGCAGCGAATTGTCCGCCTTGACGTCCCAGGGAAACTTGTTGATGTGAACATTGGCCGGGTCGCTGCGAGGTGACTTCCACACGGCCCCGTCGCGGCGAATGGTAATCGAATCACCGGCATCAACTTGCGCCGCAATCGAGACGTGGGCCGACTCCGAGGGGACTTTCAATTCTTTCTGCCGCACTTCCGCCTGACGAATCTGAGGCAGGCTTCGAATCGCCTGGATGTACCAGACCCCGGCACGCCGACGGATCGCGTCGCGATCGCCTACCGGCTGCTTCGTCGAGTAGGCCCACCAGGCATCCGCAAGGGCGACCTGCTCATCGGGAGCTGTCGGCTGAGTCAGGTCCTGCTCGGCAAGCTGCTTGAGTGTTGCGTCTTTTGAGCTGACCAGCAGCGGCAGGCCGCGTTCCCAGTCCTCGACGGTGAAACAGCGAAACCGCCCGACGACTTCGGCCGCGGCCGCATCGTCCGGATCTCGACTGAGCCTCACGGCGCTGTCCTTCGCCACCGCAAATCCGCGAGACAAAATTCGGATTCTCGTGGTGAGGTAGTCAGCGAGCTCGCGCAACCTCGCGTCGTTCAGTCGGATGGTGACACTCCGAGTCCGACTGAGAACCGACGCGGCTTCATCAAACTGCTCGCCATCGATCAGATCTTCCGCCCAACTGAAGCCGAACAGAGCCAGCTGAGCACTCGTCGGTCCGTCGCGTTTTTTCAGCAGCGTCGAAAAGACTTTTTCTTTGAGCTCAAAAAACGAACCGTCAAAGCGATCCGACAATCGGTCCAGCGCGAGGAAGGCCTGCGTCGCATCGCCACCTTCCGAGGCGATTGATGCCGCTTCGCTCCAGGCCGCGCACTGAGTCGCCGGGGCGTCCTTTGCCTCGTTGGCCATTCGGATCAGCTGAGCGATCAGAGTCGGACGGTTCTTCGTGTCAGCATAGGCGCCGGCCAGGTCGGCTCGAATCTTTGCGATCTCGGTCTGAATTTCGGCGTCGGCCGGAGCGGCAATCCGTTCCACGATCGCGAGAGGCGGAGTCGAACCTGTCGTCGGTTCGCCACCGGGAGGCAGCAGCTGAATGCTCGAAAACGCGTACTGTGCTCCGCTGGTCACGAGACGGATTTCCCGAACGACCGGCAGGTCGGGATCCCGTTTCAGGTCGCAGAACAATTGCTTCGAAGTTCCCTTCCAGTCAAATAGAACGGTACCGTCGACCGACGCCTTGATGCCCTCTTTCGTCACAGTCGCACGAATCGTGTGCTCCTGCTTGTAGCTGACGATGTATCGGCGACGAAAGCCGGTCCCGTTGTCTTCAACACCCACGCCGTCGATGTACTCCAGCCCGGAGACGTGTCCGCGGTCGGCGTTAATGACGAGCGACCCAACCGTATCCTGGAACGGCAGGTAAATCCGAAGCAGCCCCGACCCGTCCGTGCGGCGAACTCGCAGGTCGAGCGTGTATTCCTCGGGGACGGTCGCGGGCACGTGAACCTCGCTGAATTGATCCGTGCCGGAAACGAGAAGGCCGTCCTTGTGCGTCCAGGTGCCCTGCACGATGTCCCGTTTCAAATCGACATGAGCGAGCAGGTCGTCCGGCACCAGAAGTCGGCCGAACGAAAAGGACGTCGACTCCGGCAGTCGCCAGACCAGAACTTTTTGACTGGGACTGCTGTCTCCGTCAGCCACGCCCGCCGTCACCGCAGCCACTCCATCGGAAGTAACGGCCAGGTGGCGAGTCGCCTTGCTGGATGTCGACAGGGTCAGAGTCGGCAGCAGAGTTTCAAGATCGACCACCTGGATCGTCCCGTCAAGACCGCTCGTCACGGCGAACGGCTGGTCGCCCAGCAACGCGACATCGGACACCAGGCCATCGTGGACGGGCACGACCGGGTTTTCCAGGTTGTTGTGCAGATCCCAGGTGTGGAGACCGAGCTCGCTGATCGCCACGATCCGTCGTTCGTCCGGGGAAATCGCGACCTTCTTCAGAACGACCTCAATGCGGAATTCGTCGAGCTGCGCTTTTGACTCGACGTGCCAGACTCGCAGCGTCTTGTCTTCCGACGCGGTCACGGCAATTCGTCCGCTGGCCGACACGGCGACGCTCGTCACGGGAGCAGTGTGTCCGGCCAGTGGTGGTCGACCTCCCGCATTGAAGTACTCGCCGTAGCCTCGCAGGACGGAATTGCCGTCGAGGTGACCGACCAGAAAAAACGGGGTGAGGGAACGATGAGCGATGCTCGTGTATTTGGCATCCGGATGCGGCCCATCCTGCCAGGCGAGCTTCTTTTCACGAAAGTCGCGAAACGTAATCGCGTTCGCGGTTAGGACGGCAATGCGGCTTCCCTGCGAGTTGAACGAGACGCCCAGGGGCGGGCCTTTCACTTTGAACTGATCGACGATCCCGTCGGAATCGGCGAGCGAATGGACCAGCACCGTGCCGTCTTCTCCGGCGGAAGCCACCGTGTTGAGGTCACCGGAAATCGCGACGGCTGTGATGGCGGACGTGTGGCCGGCGAGCTGCGCTGCGATCCCCGATTCCCGTGCCGCGATCCGGCCTGCATCGCGCGCCGCTTTTGTGGCCGGCGAGCCAACCGTCGTGGTTTCTCCGGTGGTTTCTCGCGGAGTCGTCTTCGGATCAGGATTCGTCTTCGTCGTTCCAGTCCCCGTTGAGTCCGGCGGAGTCGTCGCCTCACCGGTCGAGCCTTTTACCGGGTTGCCACCGGTTGAGGTTTCGCCAGTCGTAACGGTTCCGGATATTCCGCTTCCGGAATCTTTCGGGCCGGGGTCCGTGATTCCCGGAACACCCTCCTGCGCGAGCTCCTCAAGCGTCTCCGTTCCGTCGCCCTTCAGCAGCCACCAGAGCAGACCAACCGTTGCCGCGACACCAAACAGCACGGCGAGAGCCAGGCCGGTCGAGCGGTTTCGCCGCAGACGGAACTGAGCCGCCACACTGCCGGCCAGCTTTGAACGAGCGCCCGGAAAGCCCTCGGAATCGGTAGCCGCCTCAGCGGACTTCGTGCCCGCCGGCAGGACGCGTTTCCGTTTCGTTTTCGAGTCGGTCGGCTGGTCTTCGCCAGAAGGTCCCTCGGCGTCCGCCGAAGCTGCAGATTCCGCTTCAAGTTTTGCTTTCAGCCCGTCGTCGTACGCTTCTTTCTGCTCCTCATTGAGCAGCACGTTCCGCGCTTCGGCCACCTCATTCAGAATCTGCTGCGAGTGCTTCAGGTTCGGCCCGCTGGCGCACGTCTGCAGAAACGTCACGCGCTGCTCGACCGCCGCGTCAATGACGTCCGGGTCGTCTTCGTACAGCGAAACTCCAAGCAGCCGATAATGATTCGGCGGCTGTTCTTCGGGCTTAATACCAAGCCACTTGCGGTACGGGTCAAATTCCGACATGCCAATGTCAATTCAGTCCAGGTCGTGTCGCGTTTCCAGCGCGTGCATTGCTCCCGGCGAATCGTCACACTGGATTCCGACGAGCCACGACGAGGACAGACTACCGCGCTGCGGCAACGTTGAGAAAGTCAGGGCGGATTGGATCGTCCAGAGATTTGCAACGCGGACCTTGAGACGCGATGAGCTCCACGCAGACGCCAATCGGAATCGACCTGGGAACGACCTTTTCAGTCGTTGCGCGCGTCGACCGTCACGGAAACCCCGAGACGATCACGAATGCCGCCGGCGAGCGATGGACGCCCAGCGCCGTCCTGTTTGAAGAAGGCTCCGTCATCGTCGGCACCGAGGCCCGCAACGCGGCGTACCTCGAGCCGGAAGGTTTCGCCGATTTCGCCAAACGCGACATGGGCGACGACGGCTACCACCGGACGATTCACGGGCAGTTGTACCCTCCGGAAGTGATCCAGTCGCTGGTTCTGAAAAAGCTCAAAGTGGACTACGAGGAACGATACGGCGAGATGCGGGACGTCGTGATCACGGTGCCGGCGTATTTCAACGAGCCGCGGCGCAAGGCGACTCAGGATGCCGGACGGCTCGCCGGACTCAACGTTCTGGACATTATTAATGAGCCGACCGCGGCCGCGATCGCGTATGGATTTCAGCAGGGCTTTCTCAGCAAAGAGGGCAAGGCGGAACGCAGCGAACGCGTGCTCGTTTATGACCTCGGTGGCGGCACGTTCGACGTCACGGTGATGGAGATTTGCGGAAGCGACTTCAAAACGCTGGCCACCGGCGGCGACGTTCACCTGGGCGGCATCGACTTCGACCAGCGGCTTATCGATTACGCCTGCGACCAGTTCATCGAAAAACACGGTCAGGATCCGCGCAGTGAGCCGTCCGGCGTCCAGCGGCTGAAGCGGATCGGAGAAGACGTCAAACGCGCGCTGACTCACCGAACGCAAACGACGTTTCCGGTCGACCATGCGGGCTACTCACTGCGCGTGCCGATTTCGCGTGAGCTGCTTGAGGAGAAAACAGCGGACCTGATGACGCGAACCGTCTTTACGATTCGCTCCGTCGTCCGCCAGGCCGGGTTGCAGTTGAGCGACCTGACGCGCGTCCTGCTTGTTGGCGGCTCGACGCGCATGCCGATGGTCGATTCCACTCTGCAGAAGGAGTTTGGCTTCGAGCTCGATCGTACCGTCTCGACTGACGAGGCCGTTGCGCACGGAGCAGCGCTGTACGCAGGAGTGCTGATGACCAGGCAGACCGGAGGGATCTCCGGAATGACCGTTCAGAATGTGAACTCGCACAGCCTGGGAGTTCTCGGCACCGACACAAAAACCGGTCGCCCTCGAAACGGAGTCGTCGTCCCGGCGAACACGGCCCTGCCTGTGACGAAAGGCAAACGGTTCTCAACGGCTCGCGACGGACAGACGAGCGTCAAGGTCTCTGTCATCGAGGGAGGCAGCGCGACGGGTCAGAACTCAACCCCGGTCGGCGAGTGTGTCGTCCGCGATCTGCCCGAGGGCCTGCCAAAGGGAACTCACGTCGACGTCATCTTTACGTACAAAGAAAACGGGCGGCTCGAAGTCCAGGCGACGATCCCATCGCTGAAGAAGAACGCAAAACTGGTCGTGCAGCGTGACACGGGCCTCAGCGATGCGCGCCTTGAGGAATGGATCTCCCGCGTCGAAAAGATCGCTGTCTCACCGAGCTGACATGAGAATCCACCAGTCAAATCGGTGGGCTCGGGCGCGGTCACTTCACGAGGATCAGCGTTGCGAACCAGCGGCCGGTTTCCGGAGACTGAAACAGGTCCAGGCCATAGACCGATGCCGGTTCGGCGAGGGCGGCCGCGGTTTCGTCCAGTCGGGTCCAGCTTTGAACGGCCTGCACGGCGGCCGTTTGGACCGAGGTCGCTTCGCTGGTTGCGAAGGTCAGTTCGCGGACTCGCGTGTTCTCACCGAACGTTCGCGTCAGGACCTCGCGGCGGTGGCCCGGCTCGAAGAGTTCTTCGCGGCCGAAGTGCGCCATGAATCGCGCGTTTCGGTTTGCCAGTTCGCTGAGCGTCGCATGCGGAGTCGCGTTGACGATTGGCGAATCAGAAGCCTCCACATTCGTCGCACTGCGAATCGCGAGCAGCAGTGACCGCTGGCCGATCGATCCTGCCGGCAGGGCGAGCATCTTCTTCAACGGCTCCAGCGGAAACTGATTACCCGCCGGAAGCGGCATCGCGGACACCACTTGACCGTACAACGGGCTCTGCGGATCAGTCAGCTCGATGACGACAAATCCCGGCTTCAGACCAAGATGCCGGAACGAGCGATGAGCGAGCAGCGGGTTGCTGCTGCCGCCGACTTTAAAATCGACCGGAAGCTGCACCCGGACGACATCATTGAGCAGCGCTTCCACTTCGGGTGTTTCGAACCCGCCTCGTGAAGTCACGTCCGGCTTTTCGGTCGAACCCAGGAACAGCATGACCAGCCGGCGGCGAGAATTTGCGGCATCCTCATACGAGGCCTGGTAACTGGTATGCCAGCTCAGCTCACCGAGTTGCGGCTTCTCCGGATCCGGTTTGACTTCCGGCACGATCGTGTCGGGCTTCCCGGTTCCGGCGACACCGTTCTGCAGCGACTCCGGGCCGCGCGGGTCAGCCGGAGTCGGCGCGGGCAGTTTGACGATCGGCGTCGCAGGTTTCGTTTCGCCAGGGAGCGGAAGTGGAATGAGGGCGGTTTCCGCTGTGCCAGCGCCGGGTGTTTTCGGCGAGATTTCTTCTGGTGGTTCTTCGGATCCCGGTTTTGAACTTGTCTCGGCGAGAGTCGTCTCGTCTTTTGATTTCCCGTCCTGGTTTCCTGGCTTTCCCGCTTCGCCAGGTTCCTTCGGGAAGAACGGCAGGCCGCCCGCTTCCTGGGCTCCGGTCAGAACAGGGAACCAGTACGTCGCCGCGGCCAGGCCCCCCAGAATGACGGTCGCGGCGAGAGCTCCGACTGGGAACATCGATCGACGCGCCGTCATCGATTTTTTCGGGCTGAGCAGTTCCTCGCAGCGCGGGCAGATCTTGATCGTGGCATCCTGCTGAAGAAACAGCAGCGAGCAATCGCCACTCGAACAGATCATCGCGGGCGCATCGGACGAGCGTTTCTGAAATCCCCAGCACCAGACCAGACGCGGATCGCCAGACTCCAACCGAACTCGATAGAGGTAACCGTCGTGGTTCCCGATCGGTGGTTGAAGGCGATTGAAGATCAGCCGCTCGCTCGGGCTGACCGGTCGCACTTCGAACAACGCTTTCTTGAGCTTCTCAAACTCACCGACGAGTGGGCCATTGAGGTCAGCGGTCGTGGCGAGACCTTTCTCGACAATCGTCTGTCGTCGGCCACCAGCCTGCGCGTGAAACAAAACCCCGTCGTCGTTCAATTCCGGCTCGGCCAGCACATCGCCAAACCACCCGAGCAGAACCTGGTAGGTCAGCTTCCTCCGTTGAGCATCGGCAGACCCGGGGCGAGGGCCAGCGGATGAAACTGCGACGCCCCGGACAGAGGGATGCGAACAAGAATGTCGTCGCTCATAAATGCCTCAACGTGGCAACGGGAAGCCGCCGCGTCGAGTGGCCTGAGGTCACGTAAAACGGGCAACGACTTCTTCAATCGATTCAAACGTGATGTCACACAGCCGGTCGACCAGTTCCACCGGCATGGCGGGAGCAGGCATCAGCACGATGACATCGCCGAGCGGGCGGATGACCGCTCCTCGACGGCGCGCAGCGAGAGTGACCTGGTGCCCGACTCTCTTATCGGCCGCGAAGGGCTCCCGAGAGTCACCCTCAGACACAAGCTCGATACCACACATAACTCCCTTCTGTCTGATTTCTCCGACACAGGTGCACCGCGCGGCGAAATCGGTCAACCGGTCTGCAAGCCTCGCACCGATCGCACGGCCATTGCCGACAACATCGTTCCTGTCGATCAATTCGAGCGAAGCCAGCGCGGCCGCACAGCCAAGCGGGTTCCCCGTATATGTATGACCATGGAAAAACGTTTTCCCGGCCCACGGCACATCCAGAAATGCCTCCGAGATTTCATCCGTCGTCAGAGTTGCCGCAAGCGGCAGATAGCCACCCGTCAGCCCTTTCGCGAGACACATCAAATCCGGCCGGACATTTTCCTGGTCACAGGCGAACATTGTGCCGGTTCTGCCAAATCCAACGGCCACTTCGTCGGCAATCAGCAGCACGCCGTGCTTCTGAGTGAGCTCGCGAACCCGTCGCAGGTAGCCCTCGGGGTGAACGAGGATGCCTGCTGCACCCTGAACGAGCGGCTCGACGACGACCGCTGCGATCCGATCCGCGTTTCCGACGATCGTCTTTTCGAGCTCCGCGTCGCAGTGCGCGAGCCACGACTCTGCATCGTGACCGTCCGGAACGCGAAACGTCACCGGTGAGGGCACCGTCAGCTTCTGAAACAGCAGGTCGCGGTAGGTCGCGTGAAAAAT
>ERZ891418.208-NODE-208-length-21460-cov-7.661574_pt1 | contig 21460 bp, 10 predicted proteins | sample MGYA00521236_ERZ891418 | MGnify/ENA primary metagenome ERZ891418 (study PRJEB32303, sample SAMEA104408696) | aquatic metagenome | biome: Brackish water; feature: Chemocline; material: water | place: Baltic Sea | collected 2014-10-18T10:34:00 | depth 100 m ... | reverse complement strand
CGCATGGATGACCTTCGGGCCAGGCGATTAAGTGACTTATGTATAAACGACAGGTTCGAGGGTGCGTTCTCCGGCTGATCGCAGCAGGTGTCCCACGGTCGCCAGTTGGTCGGGAAGTAGCCGAAAGTGCAGTCGCGTGCCGGAACGCGGCGCGGCAGCTCGCATCTGTTTTTCTTATGGAAGAGATTGTCGAACAGTCCGGCATCGCAGGTCGTCCATGTGGCGAACGCGGCGGATACGGATGCGATGATGAGGCTCTTGGTTTTCAGATTCCAGATCATGTCAGTCTCTCCCTGGCTGGATGGTGATCAGCTCGGACTTTCATCATTGCGTGCGTTGAGTCTGGCCCCGACTCTGGCCACCGGGTGTGAGGAAGTACGTTCCTCGATTTCCAAACCAGGCGCCGTGACCAGTCGGTGGCCGGCGGGAAGACGGGTTTGGCTGCAGGGTTTCCATCAGTTGAGCGCGCGTATTGAGAGTTTCGATGATGCTCCCTTCGCTGCCGTACGGGTCGCTGAAAAATTGAGCCTGGTGCCCGCTGTCCTGCAAGGTCGATCCGCGATAGAGGTACCGGGGATCCTGAAGGTCACGAACGTCGTACTGCAGTTCGCCGAAGCCGCTCTGCAGTTGAGAGTCGGCCTGGCGGAATTGTTGTTCTGGCCGGACGAGTCCGTAGTAGTTGGCAAGTGTCGAGTTGCCGCCTCTCAGCAGGTTCAGATACGGGCTGAAGGCGGGTCGGCTGTTCCCGAAGGCAGGACGACCGAAGCCTGCGTTGCCTCCGCCGCTGTAGCCTCGCGACTGGCCGAATCCTTGTCCCTGGGCCTGCTCTGCAGTCAGGAGGGCGAGGGCGATCACCGTGAGACTCAGCAGGCTCGATGAAACGTGGTTCATGAAATCACCGTGATTGTTGGGGACTGAGACGGACGCACGCATCAGAAGTTGCTTCCACCCTGCTGACCTCGATGCCCGAATTGAACGGCTCGGACTGTGCCGTTTCCGAGCAGCACGAAACCGGCGATCCGCTCAAGCGGTGCGATCAGTTTGGCGAGCCCGTTGTCGAAGGTGATCATGTCATCGGCCTGAACGTAGATGCGATCACCCGGCAGAATCTGGTAGTTCGTTTTCGTCTGGCCGCCTCGAACGATGCCGTTCCAGTCGACGTCCAGGACCTGCTCGTAACCGAGGTCCGCCGGACCCGGCCTTGCGATCCAGATGTCTTTCTTTGACGCGACAACCGGCAGTCCGTTGATTTGAGACAGCGCGTCGAGGACCGTTTCGTTGCCGGTGCAGGGGAAGCGGAAGACCTGCTCACCCGCTCCGCCGCCGTCGGTGACGATGTAATAGGCCTTGCTGTTGTAGGCGAGCACATCGACGGTCACTTCGGGATTGTGAAGTGACTTCGTGAGGTGTCGCTCGATCGCCTGCCGGGCAGAGTTCAGCGAAAGTCCGGAGACATACACGCTGCCGTAAACACCGAGGGCGACGGTTCCGTCGGGTCGGACAAGGTGCTCGCCGGAAATGTGTTGTCGTGCCTGGTCGCTGGCGATCCGCACGTAAACCTGCGGCGCTTTGAGAATGTTTCGCAGGTGAAGTTCGATGGAGCGACCGGCTTCGGCGACCGTCAATCCCCGCACGGGAACGCTGCCGTATTCGGGGCCGAAATAGATCATTCCGTCCGGCTGAACCGTGAAGGTCCCGTTGATCTGTTTGAAGTTTCGCCGCACTTCGTCGTCGAGTTCGTCGAGCGGAAGCGTATTGGCAACCTGAACATTGAGTGCCTCGCCGGAACGCAGGGGAGCGCTGGCCGGCCGGAGACTGTTGGTTGCCTCGATGAGCAGGATGTCCGGTGGCTCGACGACGTAGTCCGGCAGCGAGATCTTCTTGAGTTCGCGCGGAGCGTCGTAATCGCACTGCGGCCCGCATCCGTCGCGTCCGCAGCCCCCCGGGCCACAACGACCGGCTGAGCACTCACCCGATTCCGTTTCGCCATCCGAGTGTGATGCGAGCTGCACGCCGGAGTTTCTGCCGGCAGCCTGACGGGGTGTCGAAGTCGAAGTCAGCGTTTCGGGCAGTGCGGCTCCGCCTGATGTCGAGGCATTCCTGATCGGCAGGAAGCCGGTTGATCGGCAGCCAGTGATGGCGAGGCTCAACCCCAGAAGGGCGGCCAGTGTCATCGAGTTTCGCATCCCGGACTCCATTCCCGTTCGCTTGTCGCTTTGTCCTTACGACTTCGTGAGCAGGCTCCGCCCGCCCGGCAGGTCTTCGTCGCAGAAGGCGCGCTGAAGACCGCTTCGATCTGATCAATCGGTTTCTGCAGGCAAGTCACTTTGCGACAGTCGTACCGGAAGCAGCGGGAGGCGACAGGTCGTGTCTGTTGTGCGAGCCGTCCGGTTTGATCCGGTCAGCCAGGCCGTGCCGGTCTGTGAAACTTTGCCGGTTATGGAAGCTGTCCGGCGGAGCGGTCTCAGTGGCCGCCTCTTCGAAGGCAGGGTTGAACAGCAAATGGGGAATCTCCGTGAGCTTTGTGGTCGGAGCTCTCGTTTGCGAAACTCATCTCTTCGTTGAGATCGCATTCTGTCGAGTTTGCTTCCACAAGCGCTGCAGGCCGTGCCGTGCCAGAGCCGTCGTTCAATTTGCCAAAGTACATCGCTGTGGTTTGCGGTGTCTGCGAGACGCGGATGACTCCGCGGTCGAAGCACGCCGGGCGGAAGATCAAATGCCCGGACTGCGAGACGCTGTGTCCCATTCCGACGGCCGAGCAGCTCGAAGCGCGGCATCGTGAAGAGCTGCTGTCCGCCCCGGCTCAGCCCGAAAAACAAACTCCTTACGATCTTCAGGCGCCGGCCGGACCAAGCGCCGCGCCGTTCCGGCAATTGGAACGGTTCGTGACAAAAAGACTTTCGGAGCGGTGCTGCGCTTGATCCGGCCTGCTGAAAAACACACAGTCTCTTCCTCTTCGGATAACTGTTTGCTCTATTGATCTTCAGACGAAATGACATGAGGAACTGCCATGCAGAAACGAGTCGCTCTACTTCTGACATTGGTCGGGCTGGTTGGTTCAATCGCTCTCGCGGATGACTTCCCGAAGGTCGAAAACACGGAGAAAGGCGAGCCGCCGCTCACGCCGCAGCAGGCGCTGGCTGCGCTCGAACTGCCGGAGGGGTTCAAGGCGACTCTGTTCGCCGCCGAGCCCGATGTGCGGCAACCGATCGCTCTGGCGACCGACTCGCGCGGGCGGCTGTGGGTTGCCGAGAATTATTCGTACGCCGAGCGGGAGCGTAACTTTGACGACCGGTTTCGTGACCGGATTGTCATCCTCGAAGACGAAGATCACGACGGCCAGTTCGACAAGCGAACGGTTTTCTGGGACCAGGGACGTCGGCTCACCAGTGTCGAGATCGGTCACGGCGGAGTCTGGGTGCTCGACGCGCCCAACCTGCTGTTCATCCCGGACAAAGACGGAGACGACAAGCCGGACGGCGAACCCGTCGTCATGCTCGACGGCTGGGACGATGCCGGAGTGAGGCACAACATCGTCAACGGCCTGAGGTGGGGACCCGATGGCTGGCTTTATGGTCGACACGGGATTCTCGCGACCTCGCCAGTTGGTCCTCCGGGAGCGACTCCCGATCAGCGGACGAAGATCAATTGCGGCATCTGGCGGTTCCATCCGACTCGCCACAAGTTCGAAGTCGTCTGCCACGGCGGCACGAATGCATGGGGCATGGACTGGGACGCGAACGGCGAACCGTTTTACATCAACACGGTCATCGGCCATCTGTGGCACATCATCCCCGGCGCGTATTACCGGCGGATGTACGGCGAGCACTTTAACCCGAACGTTTACGACATCATCGAGCAAACCGCCGACCACTTTCACTGGGACACGAAGGAAAACTGGAGCGACATCCGGAAGCTCGGCGTCACGAACACAACCGACGAGGCCGGCGGCGGGCACGCTCACTGCGGAATGATTATCGCTCAGTTTCCGCACTGGCCGAAGGAGTTTTTCAATTCGGTGCTGACAGTGAATCTGCATGGCCGTCGAATCAACCGCGACACACTGCACCGCGACGGAGCGACATTCACCGGCAAACACGGGTCCGACTTCATTAAGACAACCGACCCGTGGTTTCGCGGAGTCGAGCTCCACGCGGGCCGCTGGGGCGAGCTGTACATCGCCGACTGGTCGGACACCGGCGAGTGCCACGAGAACGACGGAGTCCACCGTTCGTCGGGACGAATTTTCCGCATCACGTACGAGGCCGCGCAGCCGTCGTCTGCTCCGCGCAGCCCGAACACCGGCGACCTGCGGAAGCTCTCGTCGAAGCAGCTTGTTGAGCGGCTCGGCGAAGATGATGAGTGGCAGGCGAGAATGGCCCGTCTGATCCTCGCCGAACGGGCTTCGACCGGCGACGACTTCACCTTGGCAACGGCGTCGCTGAGAAAGCTCATCGACAACGCCGAAGGCAAAACTCAGATGCGGGCACTGTGGACACTCCACGCGACTGGCGGCACCAGTGAACCGCTGCTGATGGAACTGCTGGGCAGCAAACGCGAAGAAGTCCGCTCAGTTTCCGTGCGCATGCTCGCCGAGACGGGTGTCAGCAAAGCAAACATTGAGGAACTGATTGGGCTGGCCAATGAGGATTCGTCGGGGCTCGTGCTGACGTACCTGGCCTCACTGCTGCAGAAACTCCCGCATGAAAGCCGCTGGTGGATCGCGAAGGGACTGACCCGGCATCCGGAATTCCACGCAGATCGAGTGCTGCCCCTGATGATCTGGTACGGCCTCGAAGACGCGGTGCCGGGGAGTCCCGAGGACGCGGTCCATTTTCTCATGAGCACCCGTCAGAGTCTGGTGCGGGAGTTCATCGCCCGTCGCCTGGCAGAGAATCTGGAAAGCAACCCGGACGGCATCGACCACCTGGTCAAAGTGGCGACTCAACTTTTTCCGCAGACGGGTGAGGCCCGCAAAGACATGCTGGTCGGAATGTCCGCCGGGCTGAAAGGCTGGCGAAAAGCCCGCGCTCCGAAAGGCTGGAGCCAGTTTGCTGAATTGATTGAAAAGAAATCCGACCCTCAGTCAAAACAACTGGCGCGGGAATTGTCCGTCGTGTTCGGCGATGGCCGGGCGTTGCAGGAGATTCAGAAGATCGCCTTCGGAGACTCGCCGCTCAACGAACGTCGAGCGGCCATTCGATCGCTCGTCCTGGCGCGGGCGGACGGGCTCGTGCCGAAACTGCAGGATCTACTGGGGAACCGCGACCTCGCCGAGGAGGCGATTTACGGGCTCGCCGCGTTCAACACGCCGGAAACGCCCGACCTGCTTGTGGATCGTTTCGGCGGTTTCCGCAGCAGTGCTCAGGGCGAGGCGATCAACACACTGGTCTCGCGACCGAATTTCGCACAGGTGCTTCTGGCCGCGATCCAGAAAGGCCGCATCAGTCGCGACGCCGTTTCGGCATTTCAAATCCGGCAGATGCAGAGCTTCGAAAATGCAGCGATCGGAGAAACGGTTTCGGAAATCTGGCCGGAACTGAAACAGCTCTCGGCGGAGAAGAAGCAACAGATCGAAAAGCTGCGTGCCGAGCTGACTCCGGAAGTCCTCACCACCGCCGACCGCTCGAAAGGCCGCCTTGTTTTTGCGACCTCGTGCGCGAACTGCCACAAACTGTTTGATGACGGACGCACCATCGGGCCGGAATTGACGGGAGCTCAGCGGACGAACCTCAACTACCTGCTGGAAAACATCGTCGACCCCAGCGCGACGGTCTCGAAGAATTTTCAATTATCGATCGTCGTCCACGAAGACGGGCGAGTCTTCAGCGGAGTCGTCGTTGAGCGAAAAGAAAAGACGATCACAATTCAAACTTCCGACCGCCGAGTCACGATCGCCCGCGACGAAATCGACGAGACTCGCGAATCGCAACTGTCCCTGATGCCGGAAAACCAGTTGAAGGTGATGTCGGATGAGCAGATCCGGGATCTGATCGGCTATCTGATGTCGCCCAGCCAGGTGCCGCTGCCGGATGGCGTGAAAGCCCGTTGAAAAGTAGCGACACGGCTCAAGCCGTCCGGTCAGAGCGCGTTGTTCCATGCAAAACCGGGCGGCTCGCGCCGCTCCGTTAACTCGATTCGGCATGTTCAACGGGCGGGCAAAGGCTGCCGGAATCGAATCAGCGTTGCCGGCGGCTGGTCTACCACAACCCGTCGCGCGGGTTGCCGACAGCTCGTTCCGCGAACTCTTCGAGCAACTCCCGGCTGCGATCGTCGAGCTCTTTCGGGACGGCGATTTTCAGGATGACGAACTGGTCACCTCGCTCGCCGGTTTTCCGATCCGGAATTCCCTTGCCTCGCAGACGGAGCTTCGTGCCGCTGGACGAGCCGGCCGGAACGGTCAATGAGACGTGGCCTTCGGTGAGCGTCGGCACGTCGACTTTCCCTCCCAGAGCCGCTTCGGTCATCGTGACCGGGACGTCGATCAACAGGTTTCGGCCTTCGCGACGGAACCACGGGTGCGGCGCGACTTTGACCGTGACCAGGACGTCGCCTGCGGGGCCGCCGTGACTTCCCGGGTGGCCCTGACCTCGCAGCCGAATGGCCTGGCCGTTTGTAATGCCGGGAGGAATGCGGAAATCGATTTTTCTGGGACCAATCGACAATTCGTGGTGGCCACCCTCGGCCGCAGTCGTAAAGGCGACGTCGATGCTGGCCTGAACGTCCTGGCCTTTTTGTGGACGCGGCGCGCGGCGGCCTCCTCCGCCACCGAACAGGTTTCCGAAGTCAAATCCGCCACCGCCAAACAGGTCGCCAAGATCGACGGGGCCGCCCTGCTGAAAGGGACTGCCGCCACGTTCAAACGCCGCGTGGCCGAACTGGTCGTACTTTGCTCGTTTCTCTTCGTCGCCCAGCACGTCCCAGGCGTTCTGGACCTGCTGGAACTTCGCGGCCGCGGCTTTGTCGTCGGGCTTCGCGTCGGGGTGATTTTCGCGCGACAGCTTGCGGTACGCCTTTTTGATTTCGTCCTTTGAGGCGCCGCGGGAGACTCCGAGCAGTTTATAAAAATCTTCGGCCATCGATCAGGACTGCTCACTCAGGGCGTGCTGTTTAACTGACTCTACCGTACGTCGGATTTCGTCGACTCGCGAGGTGACCGCAGCCTGATCAACTCGCGCGGCGGCTTCAGGGAACTTTGCTTTCTCGATCATCGTTGCGACATGTCGCCCGATCTGGGCAAGGCTGAATTCCAGCGGGTCCCCCATCGTGAGCTCATCCATGTTGAATTTCAGATTCCAGCCTGTCGGGTCGTAGTGGTAGTGAGGATCCTCTTCAAAACAGTCGAAGCGGAGCAGCTGCTTCCGCTCGCCCTCGACGTCACCAAAGACGCGAATCGCCGGGCCACGATCCTCACCCTGCGTTCGATATTCGATGCGGAATGTCAATCCGCCGATTTCCAGATCCTGCATTTGTTCTTCCACCTGGGAGTCGGCTCACCACCGACAGTTGCTTCGGCGGCACAGGATAGTCTGCGCGATGGCGAAGCGGAATGAACGCACAACGTCGCCCCGGCCACGTCACCAGCAGGATTTCTCTCCAGTTCTGAGAATCCAACTCCGCGTCCTCCGTGGCTCTGCGTAAGAATCGTTCTGGCTTGCGGCGAAGGCACAATCATCAGCCTGCAGGGTCGTGCTCGGTCAGAGCGGAAAAGTGGGGTCAGCATCCTGCTTGCCGACGTTCTGTGACCGAACATCGCAAGCTGGAAGCTTACGCCACGGAAACTGGGACCCGTCGATTCAGCCCTGACAAAGCAGTCGTCGCGCCGTTCACGCTTCGGTTACGGCAGGTGCGCAGAGATCCCGATTACGGACCTCTCACGAGTAACGGGACCTCAATTTCAATTCGCTTCTGACTCCACGCCGCAACACCTTTTCCATCGACCCCGCTTGACAGTTTGAGCGGTCGTTCGGATGCTGTTTCCCTGCCTTTGTATTCGGCCACCGCATGAACAATGCTGGCCAGAACTCGCCCCGGCATGACCCGCCTCTGTTTTACCCACCGCAAATCGATGAGGTTCCTCATGGCACTCTCGCCAAAGTTTCTGACGATCGCTGCACTGCTTGCCGCATCAGTCATCTCCGCATCCGCCTTGACGTCCACTGCCTTTGCACAGGAAGCGGTCACCGAGGCGCAGGCTGCCGAGCTGATCAAAGCGGCCGACGAGGCCAAAGCTCGAGCCGAGAAAGCCGAAGCGGAACTCAAAACCGCCCAGGCAAAGGCAACAGAGCTGCAGTCGGCCCTCACAAAACTTCGGTCGGAAATCAGCAAAGCCGAGAAAGCCGTCAAAGACGCCGAGGCGAAACTGAAGCCCGAACAGGACAAAGTCGCCGCCGCCGACGCCGCCAACAAACCTGTCGTAGCGGCCGCCGCCGCCGCCCGTGCCGCCGCAGAAGCCGCGAAGAAAGTCGCAGCCGACGCCGAAGCCAAAGCCAAAGTCGAGGAGGCGAAAGCTGTCGCCACGACAAAAGCACTGACCGATGCCCAGGCCGCGTTGAAAGCGGTGACGGACGCTGTCGATACGGGCAAGAAAATGGTCACCGACTCACAGGCCGGGTTTACGGCCGCCGAGGCTCAGGTGGCTCAGTTCAAGCCGCAGCTTGATCAGGTCAGCACAGCGTTTGCAGCCGTCAGCAAAGAACACGTCGACAAACGACGCGCCTCGGAGCAGGCTCTCATCAAGCTGGGAAAACTGGTTTCGTTTGCTGAGTCGGTCGCGCCCATTTTTGCGAAGCGATGCCTCGCCTGTCATAACGCGAAGTACTCCAAAGGCCGGTACAACATGGAAAACTTCGCCGGCATCATGAAAGGCGGAGAATCCGGCGCGGCGGTCGAGATCGGTGACGCCGACGCCTCGACGCTGTTCGCGATGGTTTCAGACGGCTCGATGCCGAAAGACGCCGACCCGCTGACTGCCGAACAGCTCGCCGCCATCAAACGATGGATTGAAACCGGAGCCGTCCTCGACGCTGGCTTCGACACGTCGGCACCGCTGATCCAGATCATGCCAAAAGAAATTCAGCCGCCCGCTCCGGACGTTTATCCCGTCCCGGTCCCGATCACAGCCGTCGCGTTCAACCACGACGGTTCACTCCTGGCAACATCCGGCTATCACGAGGTCAACCTGTGGAACGTCGCTGACGGAACGATCGTTCGCCGCATCACCAACGTCGCCGAGCGGGTTTACGACATTGAGTTCACCAAAGACGGCCAGAGAATGGTCATTGCCTCCGGCACGCCGGCTCAGATTGGCGAGGCGAAAATCTTCCAGGTCAGCGACGGCAAACTGCTGGGCGACCTGGTCCGCACCGATGACTCCGTCTTTACAGTCGCGCTCAGCCCGGACGAAACGCGACTGGCGACCGCCGGAGCCGACCGGGCGATCCGTGTGTTCGATCTGGCGACGCAGCAGCAGCAGCTCATCATCGAAGACCACGCTGACTGGGTGATGGACATCGCCTGGGCTCCGGATGGTAGCAAGCTTGCGTCCGCCAGCCGCGACAAAACGTCAAAGGTCTTTGACGCGAAAACCGGCGATTCGCTGGTCACGTTCAACGGTCACGGCGATTCCGTTTACGGCGTCGGCTTCTCGCCCGATGGCAAACTGGTCGTCACGAGCGGCAGTGACAAGAACATTCGCACCTGGAACGTCGCTGACGCCAAGCAGGTCCGAGCGATCGGCGGATTCGGCGGTGAGGTCTTCCGCATCGCCGTCACTGCCGACGGGCAGGTCTACAGCCCCAGCTCCGACAAGAGTGCTCGAGTTCACAAGATCGCCGACGGAGCCGCCGTCCGAAGCTTCGCCGGCCACACCGACTGGGTCTACTCGGTCGGCGTCCACACGGCGAGCAAACGAGTCGCCGCCGGCAGCTACACCGGCGAAGTTCGCATCTGGAACCTGGACGACGGCAAAGAACTGCTGAACTTCGTGGCCGCTCCCGGTGCGAAGAAAGAAACGGCGGCGAAGTAGTTCCGACGACCGCGGCGCAGACAAAAGCCCGACATCTTCTGGATGTCGGGCTTTCTTTTTCAGTCTGGTTCTTTGCCTGGCCAAACCAGCAAGCCGTTCAAACCGTGCCGGGCTTCCGTTCTGGACACTTTTCTTCGATGTGCAGCTTTGCGCAACATGTTCCCGGGCCGGAGCCCAGCGACGAGAAATCTGAAACGGACTATTTCGATCGTTCCGGCCCCATTTTCCGGAACGGCCACTCGGGTGTCCCTGGAGGGTCCTTCGCGACGGGGGATTTGCCCAAACCAAAATCTTCGGGCTTCAGATTGCGGCCTGGCCAGAATTCTTTTTCCGTGATGAAGCCGTAGAAGCTGGGGTAGAACGGGTCGACGAAGCTGACGTCGGCTTTGGCGGGAACCTCCAGACCGGTCAGGTGGAATGCCGCGTTGACCACAATGCGCCGCGCGTCTTCGCTGACCAGGTCCACGGCGGCTCCCATCGTTGTGCAGAAGGCCTGACCATTCTTGCCACCTGGTGAGGTGTACTCACGCAGCCAGGCGAGGGACATCATCGGGTCGTTTTTCCTGCCGTCGATGATTTCGGATTTCGGGTCGAGCGTTTTTGTGACAGCTCCGCGGAGAAGCACAGTTGACTGGCTCTCGTCGAGATTCTTGACCGTGTAGACGTCGGAGGGAGCGAAAACGTCTTTGACGCTGTTGAGCACCGGGTGCTTTGCGTTGGCTTCTTCGATGACTCCGCGGCAGCCCTCACGCTTGTGGCCGCCGTGATGAGCGACCCATGTCTCGCCGAGAATCTGTCGGCCGAAGTAGCCCCATTTCCCCTGAAAGCCGTGCGTGGCCGTGCGAAGGCCGATGACTGGTTTGCCCGATTCGATGTAGCGGTCAAACGGCTTCATCTGCTCGTCGGATGGTGTTCGGAAGCGAGTCGCAACGATCATCAGGTCCGCATCGTCGAGCGCTTCCAGACCCGGCAGATTCTTCTGATTGTTGGGATCGATGTAGCCCTTTTCCGGATCGACCGAGAACACGACGGTGCAGTGAAATCCGTGATGCTGGCTGAGAATCTTGGCGAGCATCGGCAAAGCTTCTTCCGAGCGGTACTCCTCGTCGCCGGCGATCAGGACGACCTTTTTGCCTTTGCCTGCTCCATCCTTCCCCTCAAAAACGAGCGGATCAGCGGATGCGGCGTTCCCGAGTGCGGCAGCGAGGCCGAGAGTCATCAGACAGATTCCAAACAGCTTTTTCATGGTGGTGATCCTGGTGTTTGTGGCTCGTCCGGTACGTCCAGACGCACCGCGCGTTGAGAGAATTCGTTTACGCGTTGAGAGAATCGTTTAACGGCGAGCCGAAGGCGAGTCTCTACCCGTAGCGGCGTTTTCGTTTCATTGCCGATTGTGGCGACGGCTGCCCGGCCGACAACCGCCTCCGCCGAGACCGAAGTTCTCGCCTTCGGCTCGACGTTAATCAAGGTGCGTCGCGACGCACCCTACACTCATTTCTCTCAGTGGTTGTGGTCCATAAACAGCATGTGCTTCTTATCACCCTTCGCGTAGACGTAGGCGATCAGGTCGAGGATTTCTTCCTGAGTCAGCTTGTTCAAGAGCCCTTTCGGCATGATCGAAAGCGGCGACTTGACTCGCTCGTCGATGTCCGACTTTTTCACCGTGACCGGCGGAGCCTTGCCGAGCGGATCGATGAGCACTTTGAAGTGATCCGGTTTTTCCTCGACGACCATTCCGGTCAACGATTTGCCCGAATTCAGGACGAAGATGTTCGACTGGAACTTCTCGTCGATCTCCTTTGACGGGTCGAGGATCGACTGCAGGATGTGCTGAGTCGTCTGCTTTTTCGGATCGAGCTTTGTGAGGTCCGGGCCGAGGACCTGACCTTCGCCGTTCAGTTTGTGGCAGGCCACGCAGTTGGCGAATTTGAAAAGGTTCTTTCCCACTTCAAACGAGCGGCCGTGCGGCAGTGGTGAGATGACCTCGACGAGCTGCTCGAACTTCCAGTCCGTGTTTCGGCCGATGAACTTCAGCAGTTCGTCCTTGATCGGCAGAGGATGTGCCGCGAGGTACTGCTCCGGATTGGCGGTGTACTCGTCAAGATTCTCAACGACGTACAGCGCACCGTACATCCGCCGCCAGTGGCCGGGGTACGTGCAGACGTAGGGGTAAACTCCCGGCTTGGTGGGAGCCTCGAACGTGATCGCCTGACTCTGTCCGCCGTCGAGGCTCTTGCTGCCCAGCAGGATCTTGTTGGAGACGGGGATGTAGCTTCGAGCCTTGGCGTCTGGATCGCGTCCGGTCGCCTCGGCGGCCTCGCCCACCTCGGCCAGTGAGCCAGGCTGGACGATCACGAAGTTGTGCTCCATGTGGTCCGAGTTCGAGAAGCGGAATTCGACCGGCTTGCCGGCCTGAACGGCGATTTGTTCTTTGTCGTAGATCATCCGCTCGCGGACGGTGCCGATTGCGATGATGCGAACGTCGAGGTTCTGGAGTCGATTCTCAACCGCCGTCGCAGCGTCTGCCGGGAGTTTCTTTGAGAGCGACTTCGCCAGCGCGACGGCTTCCAGTGCGGGGCCGGCGGTTCGGTACTGAGCCGGAATCGAACTGAGGTAGCCGACGATGTTGTCGACCAGTCCGGGAATTTCCTTGTCGTTCCAACTGCTTTCGGGCAGAGACTTTAGAACGGACATCGCGGCCGTTCGGCTGCGATCGGTCTTCACGAGCGTTGCCAGATCGGTGAACTTCTCCTGGTCGTGACCGGGAATTGACGCCAGCGACCGGATGGCGATGTCGTAGGTCGTCTCGCCGCCGCTGATTGCCAGATTGTTGGCCGGGATCGCCTGCTTCTTGATGCCGGGGCCCTCCCAGGCGACGCTCAGGCCGTCTCCGCCACCATTGTCGAAATAAGTGACGACGATCGGGTGCGCTCCGGCGGGCAGGTTCACTGAGCCCGATTTCTCAACCATGCCGTGTAGACCGTCGTTGTTCACGACGAGTTTCCCGCCGACGTAAAACCGCGAACCGTCATCCGAACTTGTGTAGAAGGTGTACTGACCCGATTTCGGCGTGAGGATGTTGCCCGTGAACCGCAGCGCGAAGCCGTCGGCCTGTGTCTTCTGCGGAACGTTCATCACGATCTGCGGCACGACTCCGCTGGCCTTCGGCTTCATCTTCGCGAGCGTCTCGACGGCCACATTGCCGGGGTTCTGCGAGAAGAAGTCCACCTGGATTCCGGACTGCGACACTCCGCCGGAACGAGGCTCAGGGTCGAGGCCTGGCGGCAGTTCGAACATCAGAGCGCGAATGTCCGAGTACAGTTCGCCGCGGACTTCGGGGCTCTGGATTTGAGGAATCGCGGCGAGCATGTCTCGCAGCGTCGCTTTGTTTTTCGAGGCCGCGAAGAAAGCATTGGCTCCGGAACCGTCGGCCGCACACAGACACGCATAGCCAAGCTGGCGGGTCGCAGTCGTCTTTCCCTTTGTGGCGAGATCCTCGATCTTTTCCCTGGCCGGTTTGAGTTCGGCCGTCGGGAACGAAGACAGGAGATCGCCCAGGCCGTCGAGTCCGGCGGTCTGGCCAGTCCGATCGCGTTCGGAAATCAGCTCAACAAGCAGATCGACAGGGTTCACCTTGCGGGCGAGCGAGAGACCGCTGAGCGACTCGGCAAGCGCCGGCTTCGGAACGGACGGGCGGCTGAGGATTGCTTCGTAAACGGCCTCGGTCCGCTCCATTTTCAGCAGGTCGGAAACACTGGCGTTGAGCAGTGCGTAGGCCTGAGCCGCCTTCGACAGCGGCTTGCCGGTCTTGATTGCGTCCTGAACAAGAGCGTCGGCGTTGATCTTGCTTTTGGCATAGTTCAGGACGGTGTTGAGTTCCGGGTCGGTCGGCCGTGTGGCCACTTCGAAGATGACTTCGGCTCCGGTGAGGCCCGGAAACGCGACAGCCGCTTTGAGGGCCTCGGCCCGGACGAGTGCCGACTCATCGTGCGATGCGGCGGTGAGCAGTTTCTCCCAGCCGGCGACTTCGGCGCCAATCTCGCCCCAGTGACCGAGCGTGCGGATCGCGGCGGATCGAACTCGCGGCTCTTCGGCTTTGAAGACGAGTGCGGCGAGGACGGGGTCGATGATTCGCTGTTCCTCGAAAACCCACAGACACTCAAGCATCGCCTGGGCGTCCGCTGGCTTTTTGACGTCTCGCTGGACGACCCAGTCGGCGACCTGTTTGGCAATGTCGTTGCGGTCGCGGCCGGTCAGTTCCAACCGGGCGCGATAGCGGGTGCTGTCTTCTGCGGCGTAGAAGTTCTCGCAGACCTGGGCGATCGGCTTGCCCTTCATTTTCGCGGGCTTGACGAGCGGTCGGCCTTCGGCGGTGACTCGATAAATGCGGCCGTGTTCGTGGTCGCGGTTCGGGTCACGCATGTTGTGCTGCATGTGTCCGATCAGGCTGTTGTGCCAGTCGGTGATGTAGAGGGCTCCGTCGCCGCCGACTTCGACGTCGCTCGGGCGGAAATTCGGGTCGGACGAAATCACGATCGGCTCAATTTCCTCGGCGGTGATGTCCGCTCCGTTGTACTTGACCTTGTGCTGCAGCACACCGAGGACGCCGATCGCGTTATTGATCAGGAAGTTGCCCTCGTGTTCCGGAGGAAAGTGGCTGCTCGACAGAAAGCCGATGGCCGGGACCGGGCGGACCCTCTTCTGATACCACTGTTTGTTGCCGATGCCTTTTCCAATGTTGATGTACGAGCCTGTTCCGCCCGTACCGTCGGTGGCGAACTGGTAGCCCCACTGATCGAACGCGTCGCCGTGCGGGTTCGGTCCGATCGGGAAGTGAAATTCAAACTCGAACGTTCGCGGGTTGAAGCGGTGAACTCCGGAAGCTCCCGAGCGGAACGTCGTCGTGGGCGTCTCGAAGTTCGCGACGTTAAAGATGCCTCGCGACCAGTACATCCAGCCGTCCGGCCCGACGACGACCGCGTTGGCCGAGTGGTGCGTGTCGGCACTCGACACGCCCTGCAGCATGCGGATTTTGAGGTCCGCTTTGTCGTCTCCGTCGGTGTCCTTGAGGAACCAGACTTCCGGAGGCGCGGCGACGAGGACTCCGCCACCCCAGAATTCGAAGCCGGTCACCGAGTTCAGTTCATCGGCAAACACGACGCATTCATCGGCCTCACCGTCCTCATCTTCGTCCGGGAAAATCAGCAGCGCGTCACGCCGCGGTTCGGTCGGATTCCAGTGCGGGTAGGACGGCCAGACCGAGCACCAGACGCGGCTGTCCGTGTCGATGGCCATCTGAACCGGGTTGACCAGCCGCGGGAATTTCTCTTCCGACGCGAACAGGTTGACGTTCATCCCTTTGTGGATGGTCATTTTGTCGATGGCGACTTTGCCGTCGAGGTACGCTCCCAGGTTCTTCTGAAATTTACTTTGCGCGTTGGCTGGAGGAATCACTTCGGCCGGCAGGTTGTCGTCTTTCACCGCGACGTCCTGGCCAGCGGCCAGCGACCAGATTTGCTTATCGCGGTTGGCCGTCTTGACGTCGAAGATTTCCATTTCGCGGCCCATGACGTCCGCGTTGGAAATGCCGTCCCAGTTGAGCCGCGATCGTCCGCCGAAGACGTTGTACTCATCCACGACGCGGTAGCGGCTGAACCAGTGCAGGTTTTTGTCGAGGACCGCCGCACGCAGTTTGGAAATATCCATCCGAGGTGAACCGACCCGCGCGAACAACGCTTCGCCGAACAGCTTTCCGATGATGACCTCGGCGAGTGCCTTGTTGCCATGGTCGAGCAGATGGATGCCGTTCATCGTGAGCGGCTTCGCAGCGTTCGCGTAGAGGCTCTTTGTCGGAGTGAAGATGTCGACAAAGAGGACGCCTTTGTCCGCACAGACGGCCTGCATCGCGGCTGTGTATTTTTCAAGGTTGACGTTCTGCTCGACCCCGTCCGGCAGGAACGGACTTTTGACGTTCTCATGGGCAATCGGCGAGAACACGACAATTCGCGGAGCAGACTCGCCGTTGTACTTCTGCTTCGACATCGCGTCGAGCATCTCGGTCAGGTCCTTCTTGAAACCCTCCAGCCCGGCGTCGCCCTTCAGCGCCTCGTTCCGCCCGAAGAAGGCGAAGACGGTGTCCGCTTTGACCTTCGTCAGCCACTGGTCCGGGTTGCCGAAATTGTCGGCCCGGTCGCGACGTTTGATCTCGTCCGCCGAGTAGCCCAGGTTCCGGATCGTCAGGTTCAGCTCGGGGTGGACCGCCTGAATGTAGGTCTCAAGCCAGCCGTCATGCTGCATCCGGTCGGCGAGTGTGTTTCCGATGAAGGCAATGTGCTCACCCTTTTTCAGAGCGAGTGCATCCTCCGCAGAGGCCTGGTTCGACAACAGTGAGAAACTGACAGCCGACAGGACGGCCACCGTGAGGAAGAATCGGATTCGCATTGTGGCACTTTTCGGTTTTGAGGCGTCGCGAAAGCGGACTGATGAAAAACCCGGTTCGGTGACGCAGGGAGCGATCTATTGAAACGGCAATTCTGAGAGGTAGCGGAAGCTCACCGCAAGTCACTGCAGTACGCCGACCGAACTGGCCGCTGATTTAACGGTTTCTGCCCAGTCGTTGCGACTCGTGCAATCGGCATCTTTTGACAACTGATTCTGGCAGGCGGCCTGTCGACAACTGACCGGATAACCGGAACATTCGATTTTTCCGGTACGACTCGCGGTGGTGCGGCAGAACCCTCTGTGCCGGTTCTGCCGTGCTTATGAACAGGGCCGGTTGATGCCGAATTTCCAGTTGTAGCTGTCTCTCCTGTGGAACGCCCTGTGAGGCTCCCCCGGATCAGGCGGCCTCCGGATCAGAGGCGAAGTGTCTCGCGTCAGGGATTCGAACATCCCGGACGCCGAACAGTCGCCCCTCATTGTCGCTCAACGGTCAGGTCTCACTATGAAATCGTTTTCTTTTGTGATGTCGCTGGTGATGGTGGTTTCCACGTCTCTTCCGAGTCTTCACGCGGCGGACGAATTGGCTTCGGAAGAATCCCTCTCCACCGGTGTTGTGACTGCAGAAGGCGAGAGCACGGAAGCCGAATCAACGGCGGAGGTGCCTGGCTACGTTCGAATCGTCGAATCGTGGTCGACCTCGCCGGACGAGATCTTCCGACCGGTCTCCTACCAGGACGTCGCCGCACCGAACGTTGCGGCTCCGGATTTTCAGGCCCCTGCGAACCGCAGCCGCCGACTGTTCGGCAGCTCGTCGGGTAATCAGTGCCAATCGACGAGCTCTTTCCAACCAGCCCGGTACGAGTGTCGTGCTCGGCTCAGAATCGAAAGGACGTCAGACGACGGACGTCGGCCGGCTGCTCGGCAAGTCGTCGGCGTCACTTGGGATCGCGACGGAAAAACGAAGCCCGATCGTCACTGACGTGCGGGTTCGCGGCGGTCAGATGAGCCAGTTGCTCGCTTCGGGTTCGTACTGGTTCCCGGTTCGACCGGACCTCGACACGCTGCTGAGTAAGATTGACTCCAGCCTGATTGAAGACGTGCTCGTCATCAAAGGCCCGTACTCGTCGCGCTACGGCCCAGGCTACAACTTCGTCGACTTCGACCTGATTCAGACGCCGCGATACGAAAACGGCTACGAAACCCACGGCAGCAGCTCGCTGAACTACAACACGAACGGCGAGCAGTGGCGCGGCCGCCAGGCGTTCTGGGGCGGCGATTCGGATTACGGTTTTCGAGTTGGCTACGTTCACCAGGCCGGCGTGGACTACGAAACGGGAGACGGCGTCAAACTGCCTTCCGGTTACAAGTCGGGCAACCTCGACCTGGCTCTCGGCTTTGACCTTGATGATCAGCGGTCGGTCGAGTTTCAGTACATGCGGCTCGACCAGAGCGATGTGCAGCTTCCCAACCAGATTAACGTGATCGATTTTCTGGCGACTGACAGTTTCGAAATGACCTACACCGAGCACGACGGCAGCCTGGCCGATCTTCTCGTGTTCGAGACCTGGTATAACTCGACGCGGCTGCAGGGCAACTCAGAGGACCCCGGCAAGCGAGCTCAGATTCCGCTGCTTGACGCCTCGCGATTTGAAAACCAGATCGAAGGCTGGAATTCGTCGACCGGTTTCAATCTCGGTCTGACCTGGTACGGGGACGGCGGGCAGACCCTGACCGCTGGCGTCGACTTCCGCTATCTGAAGGCTGAGTACAACGAAGTTGGTCGTGCCGACTTCCAGTTCCCGTTCGGCATGACTCCGGTTTCCAATTTCCCGCTACCGCCCTCGTACACGGCCAATCCGGGTCTGTATCTGGAGCATGTGAACCCTGTGACGAACGATCTGACCATTCGCTCCGGCGGTCGGTTTGACTGGGTCAACATGAACGCGTCCACGGATGCGAAAGGGCTGACCGCCGTTACCACCGGTGGTGAGCCGCTCGACCTGTTTCTGAGTGGCCGGGCCGGCAGTCTTGACCAGTCGTTTGAGCTGGGACAGGCCTTCATCACGGCCGATTACGTGCTCGACCCGAACATCACGCTCAATGCGGGAGCCGGCTTCGGCATGCGGGCTCCCACAATGTCTGAAATGTACCAGGTCGGTTCCTACGCCACCGTCATGCCGCAGTTCGTGCTGACAGCACCGCTGGGAAATCCGCTGCTCAACCCGGAAAAACGATATCAGATCGATCTGGGAGCCACGTTTGACTACGGCGATTTCCGTGGCGGAGTCAACCTGTACCACGCCTGGATCCATGACTACATCACGCTCGATCGGGCGGGTGGCAATCCTTCGTTTGCGACACCAATTCAGCCGGCCTATGGTTACACGAATACCGACCTCGCCACACTTGCCGGATTCGAAACGTTCGCCGAACAGGACCTCAACCAGTGGTTCACGGCGTTCGGAAATCTGAGCTACACCGAAGGCCGCGATCACTCGCGAGCGAAAACGAACTACCCATTCTCCGTCAACAACTTCACCGGGAACGGTCGGAGCAACACAGGCGGAACCGACGAACCACTTTACGCGATCTTCCCGATGGAGGGCCGAGTCGGTCTTCGGCTGACCGAGCCAACGAACGGTCAGTGGGCGGTCGAGTTCTCGGCAAGGATTGTCGACAACCAGGACCGAATCGCCACCTCGCTGCTGGAACAGCAGACACCGGGATTCACCACGTTCGATCTACGAGGCTTCCTGCAGGCAACGGACAATCTGCTGCTGGTCGCCGGCGTTGAGAATCTCACAGATAAAAACTACCAGGAGCACTTCGACCCGCGGAATCTGACGCAGGTTTTTCAGCCCGGTCGAAACTTCTACTTCGGAGCCGAGCTCGTTTACTGATCGATCCTGGCAGACGCTTGCTGGGCTGACTGCTCACCAGATCTCACGACTGACCAGATCTCACGACCGAAACGGAGCCGGAAGTCAATTCCGGCTCCGTTTTTCTGCGCCTGTTGAGTCGGGGGACGACACAGTCTGGGGTGAGGCCGGCGGGCTTCTGTGCCCGTTCACTTGAAATCGGTTCATACATCGGGTTCGAAGAAGGTCGCAGGGACGTTGAGTTGCGAGGGCGAGATTTCTTTTTGGGAGAAATGTGATTGGCGAACTGGTCGCAGGGAGCAGATCAGCCGCTACTCGGGATCACTCGCCAGATTACGGGACTGGGCATTCTCGAAAGTCTGGATCCAGTCAGGCCAGCTACATTTCAAAAAGGGGAGACTCCAATGCAAGGTCACGTCAGAGTTTCAGTTCAGGCCGGCAATTCGTGCGGCACAACACGCTGCGGATCGTCGGTCGCGGCTCCCGGCCAATTCGAGCGAATCGCGGTTCAAGCGGGCAATTCGTGTCCGAGCACCCGATGCGGTCCGACGACGGCCGCTCCCGGGCAGTTTGATCGACAGGCAAGATCGCAGACCGTTTAAGGCTTTTTAGAAACTGGATCGACGGCATCGGCGGATTCCGCCGGTGCCTTTTTCTTTTGACACCTCTCGCGGCGACCATTCGTGTATCTGACCGCTTCGAGCCTGGCACCGTGGATGATTCGGCGAGGTCTGCTCGATCCGGCGGACATCGTTCGCGGTGACTTCCGTGTCGAGCAGATCACCCGGCACAACCGAGGCTTTTTCGTCCGCCGACCGGCCCGGCGCCGGCTGTACGTCAAGCAGTTGACCAGCCTGGACCGCTACGACGTCGCGTGCCTGGAACGCGAGGCGCACTTTCTGCAGCTCGTCGCGAGAAGCGCAGCGTCGGCTTCGCTGCGATCGGCGATGCCTGTGTTTGTCGACTTTGATGCCAGCCGCAGCGCGCTGACGGTCGAGCTGTTTCCGGACTCGAACGACCTGCTGGAATCGACAGAGCAGCTCGGCGAGATCCCGCTCGACGTCGCGCGGCAGACCGGACAGTTTGCCGCGCTGCTGGACTCGCCGTACGGTCGCGAGCTCGCACAACAGCTCGACCCGAAACTGTGCGACGGCAAGCCGCCGTGGATCCTCTCGTACCACCTCGATCAGGGAGACGGGTGGCTCAGCCCGGCCAACGCCGAACTGCTGCAGATTCTCCAGGCCGACCCGGCCGTCACGGCGGTGCTCGACGAAATCCGCGCCGACTGGCGAACGGACTCGCTGATGCACACGGACTTGAAGTGGAACAACGTGCTCGCCGTGCCCGGCACACAGGGCGGTCCGGAATGCCGGGTCATCGACTGGGAGATGGTCAACCGAGGCGACGCGGCCTGGGACGCCGCGACGATGCTGCAGTGCTGGTGGTGGTACTGGGCGCTGTCGACGCCGCCTCACGAAATCACATCGCTCGACGAATTTCTGGAACGACGTCGAGGTGCGTTCGAGGAAACGCGACCCTCGTTCGAAGCTTTCTGGTCGGGCTGCGTCGAGCAGCTCTCACCCGGGAAGCAACGCGAACGGCTCACACGGTGTGTCCGCTTCGGAGCCGCGCGGCTACTGCAGACCGCGTACGAGCAACTTCAATTCGAAACGGCGATCGCCGAGTCAACTCGGCTGCTGATCGATCTCGCGCGACGGTTCCTGACGAACCCGGAGGCCGCTGTCCCGTTTTCGCCGACGGGTGAGCTCGATCCGCCCTCGACCGCCGGTGCCGCAGTTCGGGAGGGCGAGGCTCCTGCTGAGCCGCCGGCGGGGCGAACCCTCGACGATGCGCTCGGCTCGGCAGGAGTCTCGCCCTCCCGGTCGCGCGACGGTCATTGTGACAATCCATGTGGCACGAATGTCGAATTGACACGTGAGCTCGCGCAGCTGGCCGAGGCCGTCACGCTGACGTCCGATCGCTCGTTCATTTTCTCCGACCTTCCGGAAGTTGCTGTCGAGCCTGCTGCAACGAGCGAGGCTGCCGCAGGCTCTCAGCCTGACGCGGACCCGCGCGACGAACTTCACTCAAAACTGGTCGACGCGATTTACTG